>Ga0210006_1000340_pt1 | contig 38307 bp, 41 predicted proteins | sample CryGey02umfilter_2_FD_185452 | JGI IMG/M metagenome (GOLD analysis project Ga0210006, IMG submission 185452) | Groundwater microbial communities from aquifer in Utah, USA - Crystal Geyser 4/10/14 0.2 um filter (SPAdes) (version 3) | ecosystem: Environmental > Aquatic > Deep subsurface >... | reverse complement strand
ACTGGCGGGGACGATGGGATTCGAACCCACGGTCTTCAGATCGACAATCTGACGCATTGAGCCAGCTATGCTACGTCCCCGAAATTATTGCTTTTTGAAATTTATTAAATTTTCTCTCTAGATATAACTTATTCGAAACCCCTTTGTACATATAGTGAAACAACTTTGCGCTGTCTCCTTTGGCATAATAAAGATGAGTTCCTCTTTTGTCTACGTACCCAACATTTATCCCTAATCTTTCAGACAGCGCTTTTGAAATATCTCTTAAAAATTCTCTGTTTGCACAGGCAAAACATGTTAAAGTATACGGATTTAATTTATTATTTCTATTTTTCCTGCGATAATAACCATGCATTATACTTCCGTCGCCGTCAAAATAACCTCTGATAAAATGCCGCAAATATTTTTTCGGCATTTCTGGCAATTTTAATCTTAAGGATTTATTAGGTATGAAACCCATGCCGATTAAATCCTCATAAATTTCTCTGCAGCCAATCTGTAATAAAAATGCGGCTTTACGGTTCCGACCGTATATCTTTTTTGAAGCTATTTTATGTTTAGAAGCCAATATTCTTTTAACTTTTTCCAAAAGTTCATAATCTGTGGAAACAAAATGTATATATCTGGAACCTCCGGAATTAGTAAATATCCCTCCATCTGCGGCAAAATAACCTAAAACATAGGCCATTTTAGGCGACCATTTCTTAAAAAAATCAACATTAAGGCCGCCTTTTGTTCTTTGAATTCGCTTGTCTTTTTTTATTGCCATCGGATTTATATGGTTTATCTTTTAAGAAACTGGTGGGCGGAACAGGACTTGAACCTGTGATCTGTTGAATGTAAATCAACCGTTCTAACCAACTGAACTACCCGCCCAAAATTTTTGCAACACAAAAATTTTGTCCCGAGTCATCTGCTATCACATATGGTGACGAGGGACAATTGTGATTAGTATTCTACCACAATCCGCGGCGACGCGCAAGCGCGAAATTAGCCGGCCAATTTCCCTAATATGCCCATTGAAAATGCCATTACAAAGAGCGCCACTGTTTCAATTATACCCAAAACAACTATATAATTGCCAAAACCCTTGCCTGTTTCGCCAAGGGCGTCACATGCAACAGCTGCTGCCTTGCCCTGAAAAAGCGCTGAAACACCTATAGCAATGCCGCAGAAAATACCTATAGACCAGACATACGCGCCTTTTAAAACAAGCTCTGACATCTTATTCATAAGTATCATGCCGTATATGGTCTGCGTAAGCGGCGCGCCCACAAAAGCAACCATCATAAAAGACGCCGGTTTATTCTGGGCAAAACTTTTCTTCCACGCGCCGATAGCCGCCATGCCCGCTACGCCGGCGCCCAGGCCTGAGCCTATCGCGGCAAACGCCAAAACAGCCGCCAATCCCAAATCTTTAAAATTCGCCATATCCATAATTATTCCTCCAAATTTTCCAGTAGAATCTTTTTGGCTAAAAATTTGTCCCGAGTCCCTCGCCGCAAACATCTTATATGCTGGCGGCTCGGGACGAGGGGCTACCCTATTCTTCTTTTAGCGGCCTATACTCAAATCCGCTCCATTTTACATCAGCGTGCCCGCAAAATTCAAGCACATTTAACCTGACGCCGTGAACCAAAACAGACATGGGCCCTAAAAGAATATTCAAAGCATGCCCAAGTACGAGTATTAACGCGGTAGCTATGCCGGCGAAAACCGAGCCAAATCCTATTGACAGCGCCATTTTGTTAAATGAATCCGCGACGGCAACCGTGGCAAGCCCTACCGCGAATAAACGTATATAAGAAACAACGTCTGTAAAACAATTTACAAAACTCAGCAAAAAACTGCCCAGGCCGCCGGCTAATGCCTTAAATATATTTCTATGCGGGTTTGCAAACAGTATAACCATGCATGGGCCTATAATAAAAAACCATTTGGCAAAAACAGGAAAATTCTGCCCCAGGACCAGCGTCTTTGCAAGGAAAAAACTTCCCCACAATATCGCTATCCATCCCGCATCCGACAGCGCAGCCAAAGACGGCGCCTTTGTTATAGCGCGCCAGGCGTGGGCTATGCTCAGATGAAGCGCGCCTATAAAAAAACATATCGCCTGCACATTGCCGTCATTTCGCAAGGCAGGCAGCACCGGCTTAACAGCCGCAGGCAGCCATTCCTGGCCGAAAAACGTAGCAGATAAAATCCCCCAGACAATGGCGCTTGAACTTAAGATGTAAAACAACGCGAATAACGGCCTTGTTTGCGGTGCGTCTTTAAATTTTGCGGCAGCAAACATTGTCAGGCATAAAAATATAAACCCGTAACCGGCGTCGCCTATTAAAATACCGAAAAATACCGAAAGAAACACAAGAAACCAGAGGCTTATATCAAATTCTTTATACCCGGGCACAATCTCAAGCACTTTAAACACAGGGCTGATAATAGATACCCATTCCGGGTTGCGTATTAATGTCGGCACATCATCGCTGGCAGAAGGGTCATTTATAATTATGCCCCATTTTTCTTTTTTTGCTTCGTTAAAAAGCATATCTGCGCGATCCTGCGGCACATACCCGCTTAGATAAACCAAATCTTGCGCCTGGCCCATACCTCCCAGCGCCTGGTGAAACTCCAGCTGTTTATAAAGTTCTTTTCTGGCCTCTGACAGGCGCCTTACGCAGCAGGCGCGCTTTTGAAGCTCATCTATAATGGATTTTATAACAACCTTATCCTCGATGAGCTTTTGCCGCATAATCTTAAGGCCTGTCCTGGGAAGCTTGAGCTGCTGGAAACCAACATCAATTTCACTTGTTGATATAACGGCTGTATTAATCACCCCCTGAGAGCGGGATATTTTTTTTATTATTATGCCTTGCGGGAGATTTTTAATCTCATTTGCAGGGATCCGGTAAAGGCGGATAAAAATATTTTCATGCGCCAGGCGGCTGATGGCGTCAGGATTAAAATCACCCCACTCCTGCCATATGCCTATTTCTTTCGAAATCCTCCTTGAATACTCCTGTAGCTGCTCCAGGCGCTTGTATAAATCTATTACATGCCTTGCTGTTTTGCGCCAATCGTAAACATCTTCTTTTAAAGCAGGCGCGAAATGTTTTTTATCTTTAAAACCAGATAGCGTAGCCTCGGCCTGTTCCATAAGATTTATATCATCTTTTACGCGCGCCACGTCTGCGCCGTCAGGCACGGTTACATGCTCCACATGCACTACGCCCAAAGCCCGCAATGCTGCCACAGAACTTGCAGCATCTTTGGCTTGCGCCACTATTGTCGCCTTCTTCATCGGAACTATCATACTAAAACCATTTCCTGGATTTTGCGCTTTGCCATTTTACAACGGCCCACAGCATTTGTCATCTGATCGCCTATATATATCTTTATGCGCCTGATTGCCTCTTCTGCCTGGGGGATTTTTACTTTTTCAAACAGATTAACCCGCTGCGTTGTTACGCGCAGGTGGCGCCTTAATATTTCTATGCCGGTTTTTATGCTTGTAAACTCTTCCTGCAATGAAATCAGCTGCCTTAACGCCTCAATGCCGGCGTCAACCCACAAAGGTGTTTTAAATAAATCATATTCAGCGTTTTTAAACCTCACTTGTTGAAAAACCGGAATATCAGCGCCGGCGATATTTTTTGACCCGATAGCTATCTCTTCCGATAACAGCTGTTTCTTTATATCAGTTAGGCCATCAGGCCTGGCAAGGCCGATCCATTTTTCTATGGCGGCCTTTTTTGTTTCGACATAATGCTCTTTTTCTTCCAGAAGCACCAGTTGCTTTAAAATCTCCATCTGCAGCTGCTGTTTTTTAAGCTGCAGCGTCGGCAAATAACGCCTGTACGCCCCGAGCGCGTCGCGCTGTTTTTTTAACTCGCCTTTTGTAAACTTTATCTTAGGCATTTTGAAATTTCCAGTGCTTCTCTATCATCGACTTTTTTATGCCGGTCTCTTCAGGCTCAAAACAATCGCTTAAAATCCGCCAGCCCAAATCAAGCGCGGATTCAAGCGGAATATTTACCTCTAAAGACATCATCTCTTTTTCAAAACGCCTGCCGTATTTCAAAAGTTTCTGATCCCACGCGCTCATCTGAAAACCCATAGCCTGTTTTTCAATGGCCTCGCGGTAGCTGGCAAAAAGCTGTATCATTGTATCCATTATAGCCCTGTGATCGTCGCACGTTTTACCGTTTACCTGCTGCTTTAAACGGCTTAAAGAACCAAACGGCTCGATAACGCCGCCCTTAAGATAAAACTGGCCCTCTGTTATGTAACCGGTATTATCAGGCACAGGATGAGTAACATCATCGCCGGGCATCGTGGTGGCTGCAAGTATGGTTATGGAGCCGGCTGTATCAAAATCCACTGCCTTTTCATAACGCGCCGCAAGCTGGCTGTATAAATCGCCGGGATAGCCGCGGTTTGACGGCACCTGCTCCATTGTTATGGAAACTTCTTTAAGCGCGTCGCAGAAATTCGTCATATCAGTAAGTAACACCAGGACCCGCTTGCCATTTAAAGCAAACTGCTCGGCAACAGCAAGGCTTATGTCAGGCACAAGAAGACACTCAACAACAGGGTCAGACGCGGTATGAATAAAAAACACGGACTTTGATAAGGATCCGTGCTCCTGCAGCTTGTCCCTGAAAAATAAATAATCATCGTATTTTAAGCCCATGCCGCCTAAAACTATTATATCAACCTCTGCCTGCGTTGCGATGCGGGCAAGCACATCGTTGTACGGCTCGCCTGCTATTGAAAAGATGGGAAGCTTTTGCGATTCAACCAGTGAATTAAAAACATCTATCATGGGAATGCCTGTGCGTATCATTTTATTCGGTATCACCCTTTTTACAGGGTTTACAGGCGGCCCGCCGATGTCTATCCGGTTATCTGTAAGCTGGGGGCCTTTATCCAGCGGCTCGCCGCTGCCGTTAAATATACGGCCTAAAAGATCGCTGCCGCTTGCAACACGCATCGGATGCCCCAAAAATCTAACTTTATCCTCTGTTGATATGCCCTTTGAGCCTGCGAAGACCTGAAGCGAAACCCTTTTGCCGTCAATGCGTATAACCTGCGCTAGGGACCTGCCGCGCCTTATGGCTATTTCGGCAATATCCATGTAGCCGATACCCTCTGCCTCGACGGTAATAACGTCGCCTGTTATCTCTACGATGTTTGTGTAAATTTTATGCATAGGCCTTTTATCTCTTTCTCTGTCCGGGTGAAATCCTCAGAATCCCAAACACTTGAATTCCAGCCTTTAAACAACTGCCTTAGTTTCTGAAAAAACTTCAGCGCCTCTTCCTTACTGCTGTGATTAAAATCAGGCCGCAAAATATTATCATATATAAAACTGAATATATATTCCTGCCTTTCTTTTGGCGTGGACTCGTCAATCTCATCAAAGGCGTTTTGCTGCAAATAAACAAAATCAAAAAACTCGCCCTTTAAATAATCTATATAATCGGCCAGGGACGTGCCTTCTTCGCCTACAACCTTCATCATCTGGGCCACGTCGCTGCTTTTACGCAGAGCCCTGTGCCCTGCCTCTTTTTGTTTGGCGCCTATAAAACCTTTATACTTGCTCCAGCTTATCAAAGGGTCTATCGCCGGGTACCTGCGCGCATCAGAGCGCTCGCGCGATAAACCGTGAAACGCGCCGACAACCTTAAGCGTTGCCTGTGTTACCGGCTCCTCGAAATTTCCTCCTGCGGGGCTTATTGTGCCGCCTATGGTAACAGAGCCTATTTTATTGTCATTAAGCCTGACGCTGCCGGCGCGCTCATAAAAAGACGCTATGCGCGACTCTAAGTACGCGGGAAATGCTTCTTCTCCTGGAATCTCTTCAAGCCTGCCTGACATCTCACGCATCGCCTGCGCCCATCTTGATGTTGAATCAGCCAGAAGAAGAACGTTTAACCCCATCTGTCTGTAATATTCGGCTATCGTAACCGCTGTGTAAACGCTTGATTCTCTTGCTGCAACAGGCATTGAGCTGGTATTACATATGATTACCGTGCGGTCGCTTAAGGGTTTGCCTGTTTTGGGGTCTTTTATATTGGGAAATGTCTTTAGGGTTTCTACAACCTCGCCTGCGCGCTCGCCGCAGGCAGCTATTATCACTATATCAACCTCAGCGTGGCGGCTGGTCAACTGCTGCAAAACCGTCTTGCCTGCCCCGAAAGGCCCTGGTATACAGTAGGTGCCGCCGCGACTAACCGGAAAAAGAGAATCTATAGTGCGCATCTTTGTAACAAGCGGCTCTTGCGGCTTTAATTTTTCCGCGTACGCCTTAATAGGAATCTTTACAGGCCACTTTTGCTGTAAAAACACTTCGTGAGTTTTACCATTGGCATCCTTAAGGCCTGCGATCGGATGTTTAAGATTATATTTTCCTTTGGCGGCAATGCTTATAATATCAAGGTTTCCTTTTAAACCAAACGGAACCATTATGTAATGCGTAAATATCTTTTCCTTTACAGCGCCAAGCTTATCTCCTGCGCGGACAATTTCCCTGGCTTTTTTAACAGGCGTAAAATCCCATTCTGTTTCATCGGCAAGCGGGTCTATATAAACGCCTCTTTTTAAAAAGAACCCGCATTTTTCAGCCAGCCACGGCAGGGGGTTCTGAAGGCCGTCAAATATCTGGCCAAGAAGGCCCGGCCCCAGCTCCACATATAATAACTCTCCGGTAAACTCAACCTCGTCATCAACTTTAAGCCCCTGGGTGCTTTCATACACTTGCAGGTGGGCAACATCAGCCTTAACCCGGATAACCTCGGCCTTTAAGCGTTCTTCGTTACAGATAATATAAGCAACCTCGTTTTGCACCACAAACGTATCTGTCTGCGCTGAAACCATGTTGCCATTTATCTTGACTATGCGGCCTGTGCGATTTTTAACCATTGGTCAAAACCTCTTCCAGTAAAATACTTTTGTTTGCTACGGCTATTTTTTCCCATCTTTGGAGGATGCGCAGCTTGAGCGCATAAATAATCAGAAAATCTATGTCAAAATAATGCCCGAACAACAGCTCATCCAAAAATCTCCACCTTTGCTCATCCAGATATTTTTCGGCATCTAGTATGGACGGATTTCTGCATGCGTTGGCGGCAATAACAGCTATGCCTGTATCTGTTGATGCGCCCTCGCGCAGATAAACCAAAGGATCCTTGTGTATACGGCCTGCGCGAATCTTTACAAGTTCATTGCGCAGGGCTGTGTCAAATGCCTGCCATTGTAACAGACTGGGATTTTCTAACAACATCGTATCAGCTTCCGATACCAGGCCTTCACACATCTTTAAAAACCTCTCTGAAGTAAATGGCGGTTTTGCCCCGAAGTGAAGCATCGGCAGGCTTGAAGCAAGATAAATATAATATCCGGGCATGTCAGCCTTTCAGTATTTCAGACAGTTTCGGTTTAAGATATACGCCTATGTATTCGGCAAGCGCCTTGTCAGTAAAGTCATACTGGGACTTACCGGCATCAAAGCTTATGGTAAATCCAACGGATATTTCATCTGAGGCCCTGACAACAATGCCTTTTTTGGCCTCTTCTTTAAGTTCTCCTAAAAGGCCTTTCTCAAGCGAAACAATAACGCTTGAACGCTCCTTGCCTGAGAGGTCTTTGATAAAAGAACTTATAATCTTTGATACTTCATCCGCTGACAGCGCCTCTTTTACGCGGGCATTCACCAGCCTGCCAAGCACTGCATCAATTTCCTGGCGCAGGTTTATAATCATATCCCTGGCTGCCTGCTTAAGAAGCGCCTCTGTTGCCTGCCTGGCCCTGGCTGTTTCATTCTTTGCCTCGGTAATAACGCTCTCCGCGTCAAGTTTTGCCTTTTCCAGAATACGCCTGGCCTGATTTTTTGCCTCGGCCTCTATCTTGGCAGCGCTTTCTTTGGCAGCATCAACGCCTTCTGTTTGTATTTTTTCTATTAAAGCATTAAGATCTTCCGGCATAATAACCTCGCTACTTTCTGCTGCCCGGTTTTGTTACAGGCAGCCCCTTTTTGCATAATGGGCAATCTTTTTCTTCGTAGGTTTTTACTTCTACTTTTGCAAGCGGCTTAAATGGCGCGTTGAATTTTGCGGTACCATTGCTTCTATCTATTATGCTGGCTACGCCGGCAACCTTACCGCCTTGCGCAGCTATAACCTCTATAACTTCATTAGTTGAAAGGCCTGTGGTAACAACGTCCTCAACCACCAAAACCTTTTCTCCTTTTTTTATGCCGAACCCTCTGCGTAAAACCATTTTACTGTCTTGGCGTTCTGTAAATATACCTCTTACGCCTCCTGTAAACAGGATGCCGTTTACGGCAAGCTGCCTGGCTATTTCATATGCCAACGTCACCCCGCCTAATGCAGGCCCGGCAACAACATCTATCTTTACGCCCTTGAATTCCCCTGCCAAGGCCTTTGCAAATTTTTCAGCAATGTCCGGATACTGCAAAACAAGCGCGCACTGCAGATATTTCTCGCTGTGCAAACCACTCGACAACTTAAAATGCCCTTCAAGCAGCGCGTTTTTTTCTTTAAATATCTTTAAAACCTCTTCTTGCGTCATATTAAATGGATGTATATTTTATTACTGATAAACGACATACTTATTGTCTGGATTTAAACCAGTATTAGGCCCCCAATATATATACGTTTTATCATCTCCTAAATGCCTCATAAGATGAGTCTGATAATGATACTCGGTATTTGGACACTTCGTCCCTATAGCATAAACCCCCCAGCCTGCGGGTTTTTCTCCAAATAAGGCCTGATCTCTGCACACATAATGCCATGGAAATTTATACTCTACGATAACATCTATTTTTTCCATTTTCGTATCTATGGATGTATTAAAATCCTGATAAAAACTATGCTCCAAATAATATATTTTCTCTGCTTTAAATAATGCATCTATTGCTACAAATGCTTGCGCAATTTTTGTTTTTTGAACCATCTTATTATATTGCGGTATTGCCATAGTTGCGAGGATACCGATTATGACAATGACGATTAAAAGTTCGACTAACGTGAAAGAATTTTTTCTCATTTTTTTAACCTCCTACCGCTTTCTTAACCAAACCGTGAGCAAGTTTGCTCTAGTTTTGGCGACCGTGAGTGGGTAGCTGCGAATTACATCCCCATTTCTTCCAAAATCTTATTTGCTACTGCCAGCGGATCCTGCGCTTCAATTATCGGCCTGCCTACAACAATATAATCAGCGCCTGCCTCTATGGCGCTGTGAGGCGTTGCAATGCGCCTCTGATCGCCTATGTCAGCGCCTTTAGGCCGTATGCCCGGGGTCACTATAATAAAATCATCCCCCAGGGCCTTTCTAATATAGGCTGCCTCTTCAGCCGAGCAAACAACGCCGTCACACCCTGCATCCCTTGCCAAAGAGGCTAGATGCATTACCTGCTCTTCTGTTTTTCTCAAGATACCAAGCTGCCTAAGCTCCGGCTCATCCATACTGGTAAGCACTGTTACTGCCAAAACAAGCGGCCTCGGCTTTGCTGCAATTGACGCGGCTTTTCTGGCGGCATCAACCGCTGCCTGCATCATTTTGGTGCCGCCTGAGGCGTGTATATTAAACATAAACACGCCCATATTCGCGGCCTCTATTGCCGCGTTGGCAACAGTATGGGGTATGTCGTGAAATTTCAGATCAAGGAATACTTTCGCGCCGGCGTTATACACCGCTTCAACCACCGACGGGCCGCTTGCTGTAAAAAGCTGGCTGCCAATCTTAAATATCTCAACGCTCGAACGCAGTATTTTAACCAGATTTTTTGCGGTCTTTAAATCCGGAACGTCAAGTGCTACAATTAATCTTTTATTCATATCTTTAACGAACCTTTTAAGTCCTCCAATCTATTTATCTTATTCTCTTTTAAGTATTTTGTCAACCCGTCAATTATATCCTGCGCTGAGCGGGGATTTATAAAATTTGCAGTGCCTACCTGTACTGCTTGAGCGCCTGCTATAATAAATTCGATTGCATCAAGCGCTGTTATTATGCCGCCTATACCTATCACTGGAATCTTAACCGCAGATGCCGCTTCATAAACCATCCTAAGCGCAATAGGCTTTATCGCCGGCCCGCTTAAGCCACCTGTTATATTGGCAAGTTTTGATTTTTTTGTATCAGCATCTATTGCCATGCCTAAAAATGTATTTACAAGGCTGATTGCATCGCTGCCTGCATCCTGAGCCACTTTTGCAATTTCAGTTATATCCGTGACATTAGGCGAAAGCTTTGTGATGATTGTTTTGTCCATCATTTTCCTGACAGCGTTAACAACGCTGTATGTTGCCCTGGCGTCCTGCGATATCAGCTTATTTTTAAGGTTTGGGCAGGATATATTAAGCTCAAGGGCGCAAACCTCATCTATTTTATCAAGACGGCTTGCCAGCTCTATAAACTCTGCCGGGTTTTTCTCAGAAGCAATGCTTACTACGATTGGCACGCCTATATCCTTAAGCTTTGGCAGGTTTTCTTTTATAAAAACATCGAGCCCGGGATTTTCAAGGCCTATTGAATTAAGCATACCTGCTGCTGTCTCGCATGTGCGCGGCATGGGATTGCCCGGCCTGGGATTCAGAGTAATTGTCTTTGTAACAATAGCGCCAAGGTTTTTTACATCAAAAAAATCCTTAAACTCCTCTGCATAGCCGAATGTGCCTGAGGCAACCATGACAGGGTTTTTAAGTTTAAGCTTGCCTATTTTTACGTTAAGATCTATTCCCATATAATCTCTCTTGCGTCAAAAACCGGGCCTTCTTTACATACCCGTTTTTGCCCGCTTTTAGTGTTTACAATACAACCCAGGCACGCGCCGATACCGCAAGCCATATGCTCTTCAAGCGAAATCTGCGCTGGGATTTTGCGCCTTTTTGAAAACTCCGAAACTGCTTTTAACATAGGTTTCGGGCCGCAGGCGTAAAGCATGGCGGGGACACCTTTAAAAAGGTGTCCCCGATCTTGCAACAAATCTGTAACAAATCCTTTATGCCCTGCCGAACCATCATCAGTAACTACTTTAACATTACAACCAAGCTTCTTGAATTCTTTTTTACACAAAATTTCTTGTTTTGTCTTAGCGCCTATTAACACCAAAACTTGTGACTTATTTATTTTCTTTGCCAGAAACAGAAGCGGCGCTACCCCCATACCGCCGGCAATAAGTATATTTTTCCCGCAGGGGTCTGACCCCTTTGGGAATTTGAAACCAGTGCCAAGCGGGCCGATTATGTCCAGGGCCTGGCCTGATTTCTTCTGCGACAACAGTTTTGTGCCTTCGCCGATAATTTCGTATAAAATTTCTACTTCGCTGCCTTTAACATTATGTACGCCAAGCGGCCGGCGCAATAAAGGCTGAATCCCGTCAGCGCATTTTACCATTACAAATTGCCCGGGTTGGGCGAATTTTGCGATAACAGGCGCTGCCAGCGTCATTTTATACGCATGCCCTGCAACTTGTTCATTTTTGAATATTTTTACTCTCAAAATAACTCCATTTGCTTTTCTTTTTCAGGCGGTTTCTCGTCTTTGCCGAATATTTTTACCTCGCCGTAAACCCCGTCATAGCCCGGGGCTATGTGAACCTGCCCGTTTCTTACCCTTTTTACAGCGTCTGCCACAGGCCCTGCCAGCTCTTTCTCAAGCTCGGCATCCTGCATATCAAACAATATATTAAATTCGCTCTTAAGCCTTTTGATGGTTTTCATATGCTCGTCGATTACGCCGACGGAAGTACTGGTCTTTCCCCTTGCCTCCGCTATTATCTCAATCAGAGGTATCATACTTTTAAATGGTATAGCATTATCAGGCGTAAAACCTTCCGGCCTGTCAGCGAGCTTTTCAACGCGGCTTTCAACGCCGATTGTAATACCTTTGCCGCAGCGAGGGCATGTATAATTGTTATTTTTTGCCTCTAGAGGCGACATGCTTACCCCGCAGGCCCTATGGCCGGCCCAGTGATACTTGCCTTCTTGCGGAAAAAATTCCACTGTGTATAAAAACTTCTTCTTATCTTTTGTCTTAAGTATGTTTATTATTTCTTTGTAAGACATCTTGCAGTCAAAAACATTTGCCTCTCTGCCTATTTTCTGCGGGGAGTGAGAATCTGAATTTGATATAAGCGAATATTTATCAAGTTTGCTCAACCGCCAGTTCATGGCCGGGTCACTTGATAAGCCCGTTTCAAGGCAATATATATTTTTGGCCTCTTTTCCAAAACACTCCTCAACAGAATCAAACCCTGAATTAGCGCCCAGCACGCCAAACCATGGCGTCCATACATGGCCTGGCACAATAAGGCAATCCGGGCTGGCGCTTAATGCAATCTTTACCAGCTCTTCGGCTGACAAGCCAAACATCGGCCTTCCATCGGCCGCAAGGTTTCCGATATACCCGAATTCCTTGTTTATTTTATCAACAACCTCAAAACTGGGAGCAAACAGCGCATTATGAACGCGCCTTGCCTTGCCGCCTGATGAAAATATATTGCATACCTCTGCGGTAAGGATAAAATGAACACCGTCATATTCATATAGCCCTTCAGCGGTTGACGAGGGTTTAAGCGCCTGTTTTAATTCATGCAGCCACAAAGGATGCGTAAAATCGCCTGTGCCCATAATATCTATACCTTTTAACTTTGCCCACCTGGCAAGATTAGGTATATCCATATCCTTGCTTGTGGCGCGGCTGTATTTAGAATGTATGTGAAAATCCGCTATTATGCGCATCTATCCCCTCTGGTAAGCAATCTTTCCGCTGACAATCGTATATTCAACAACGCCTTTAAGTTTTTTTTCAAGAAACGCGCTGTTTTTTGATATCGAGGCAAACCCTTCTTTAGTAACTTGCCATTCTTTATCCGGTGAAACCACTGTAATGTCCGCATCGTGGCCCGGCGCAAGCGCGCCCTTATTTACTTTAAGGATAACGGCTGGATTGTACGATAATTTTTTCACCAGCTCCGGCCAGCTTAAAACACCTGTTGCAACAAGCTCTGTTATGGCAACAGAAAGGATTGTTTCAAAGCCTATCACGCCAAACTCCGCCCTGTCAAATTCTATTTCCTTCTCATTCTCCGTATGAGGCGCATGATCTGTGGCTATCGCGTCTATAGTGCCGTCCTTTAAGGCCTGTTTTATCGCCGCAAGGTCTTCTTTTCCTCTTAAAGGCGGATTCATCTTAAAATTTGGATCATATTCAAGAACTGCCTCTTCATCAAGGCACATGTGATGCGGAGTAACATCTGCTGTTACTTTAATTCCGCTTTTCTTTGCCTGTCTTATAAACTCAATTGTCTCGGCGCAGCTTACATGCGTAATGTGCAACCTTGCGCCTGTTTCTTCGGCTAATCTTATATCCCTTTGCGCCCTTTTATATTCCGACTCTCTTGAGATGCCCTTTAAGCCCAGCCGCGTTGATGTAAACCCAAAGTTCACCACGCCGTCAGCGCTTAATGACTTATCCTCGCAGTGGCAAAGAACCAATATGTTTTTCTTTTTGGCGTGCTGCATCGCTTCTTTCATAATCTCATCGCTATCCACTGACGCGCCGTCGTCAGATATGGCTACGGCGCCGAACTTTTCAAGGCCTGTTATATCAGAAAGTTCCTTGCCAAGCCTGTTTTTTGTAATAGCGCCGCATATAAACACATTCATCTGCGCTGTTTTTCTTATAATGTTTTTAAGCAGCTCTATGCTTTCTGCTGAATCAATACACGGGGATGTGTTGGGCATTGCCAAGATGCTTGTAACTCCGCCTCTTAATGCAGCCGTTGTGGCGCTTGCAATAGTTTCTTTATCCTCCCTGCCAGGCTCGCGCAAATGAGCGTGCATATCAACTATCCCAGGCATTACTATTTTGCCTTTCGCATCTATGATATTGTCCGCCTGGGCCGCAATAGTTTTTTCCACCTTTAATATTTTTGCGCCGTCAATCAGTATATCGCGCACATCATCTGTATTATTTGCCGGATCTATTACCCTTGCGCCTTTAATCAGTATTTTCATTTTTTAATCTCTCGTTTGCCTGCGCCACAAGAAACAATACCGCCATCCTCACGGCTATACCGTTTGTCACCTGCTCTAATATAACCGAATTCGCCCCGTCGGCAACCTCGCTTGACATCTCAATGCCGCGGTTAATCGGGCCCGGATGCATAACCACTATGTCTTTTTTTGCTTTTTTAAGGCGCTCTCTGGTTACACCGAATGTTTTAAAATATTCAAGCTGTTTGGGAAAGGCATTACTCTGGTCGCGCTCAAACTGCATCCTTAGCACGTTCACTGCATCGGCGCCGGCAAGGGCCTCGTCTATATTATTAGTTACCTTGACGCCCATTTTTTCTATGCCGGGTGGAATAAGAATCTTTGGCGCGCATACAGTAACCTCTGCGCCAAGCTTTATAAGGCCCCAGATATTTGACCGCGCGACCCGCGAATGAGCGATGTCCCCTGCGATGCTTACCTTCAAACCCTCTATCCTGCCTAATTTCTCCTTGAGCGTAAACATATCCAGAAGCGCCTGCGTGGGATGTTCATGCCATCCATCGCCGGCGTTTATAACGCTTGCGCTGACATGGCGGGCAAGCATCGCAGCAGCCCCTGAACAATTGTGGCGCATGATTATCGTGTCAACCTTAAGGGCCTCTATATTTTTCCCTGTATCAACAAGTGTTTCTCCTTTTTTTACACTGGATGTCTCTGTGGATATATTTATAACGTCAGCGGACAACCTTTTGGCGGCAACCTCAAAAGACACCCTTGTTCTTGTTGACGGCTCGTAAAACAGATTTACCACTGTCTTGCCGCGCAAGGCAGGGACTTTTTTGATCTGGCGCGTCGTGACCTCTTTAAACGATTCGGCTGTTGAGAGTATAAGCTCTATTTCCTGCCTACTTAAATATTCAAGCCCAAGCAAATCCTTTTTGGTCCAAACTATGGTTTTTCGCGTATTCATTTTTTCTGCTCCATTAAAACCACTTCATCTATCTTATCAGTTTCCTTAAGCCGCACCTCTACAGATTCATTTTCCGCTGTAGGCATGTTTTTGCCGGCGAAATCGGCGCGTATTGGCAGTTCCCTATGGCCCCTGTCCACCAAAACAGCCAGTTGCGTTGATTTTGGCCTGCCAAAATCAATCAAGGCATCCAGCGCCGCGCGTATGGTCCTGCCTGTATAAAGAACATCATCCACGAGAACTATATTTTTCTTGCTGATGTTGAAATCTATTTGTGTTTTATGCATAACCGGCTGCGCTGAACCGTTAGATATATCATCCCTGTACATGGTTATATCCAAAACCCCTACAGGCACTTTCTGGCCGTTTATATTTTCTATACTATCCGCAAGCCGCCTAGCTATAAATACCCCACGATTTCTTATGCCTATAAGGCATAGGGTTTTCGTATTCTTATTTTTCTCAAGTATTTCATGGGCCATGCGCGTAATGCTGCGGCCTATTGCCTCATGATCCATTATCTTTGCCTTCTCAGTAAAATCCATCAAATCTCCCCTGAAATAAAAATGGCCAGGCCCAATAATGGGTCCCTGACCTTATGTTTTTCGTAATTCTGCTTCATTTTTTCTCCTTTGCCGGCCTCACAGGACCAGCTTAAAAGGTTGATTTTTTATATTATACCACATATCTTTAATTTGTCAAATAGAATTTAGCGATAAACAGGATTATGGCACCTGCGCCTGTCGCCATAATAGACGGCAGCTCTTTTTTTATCCAAAACGGCTTTAAAGAAAGATAACTGCGTATCTTTAATATATTACGCATGCTTGGAAAATATTTAGGCGTTATTTTACAATAATCCCTGTAATCCTGGCCGAACCGCTCTGATAAAACCCTCTCCTCTATACCGGTCTGCGTAGCGTATATCAATAGAAACGCAAATACAAATACAAAAAACACCCATGGCTGGAAAAGCGCCGTTATTGTACCAATTCCTATCATGAACGTCCCGAAATACATAGGGTTTCTTGTTATTTTATAGGGTCCGCTTTTAACCAGCGCGTGGCCGTTAAAAGTCTTCTCCTCTTTGTATCCTCTGGCGGAGACCCTGAACAAAAACCCGAAAAATACAATGGCTATGCCAATAACGCCTAAAAACACTTCAAGGAACAAGCTTAAACGCCTGGCAAACAATACCTTTGGAAAAAACACGGCTGCCAACAAAGCTGCTAAAGCAAGCGCGCCCTGGATTTTTATACGTATTTTCATTTTTTATCTTTTTGGCTTAACAAAAGTACAAACTCTCCCCTGGGAGACTTGGCTTGAAAATGAGAAAGCGCTACCTCCGGCGCTCCCCTTACAACCTCTTCAAACATCTTTGTCGCCTCACGCACGCATACAAGCGCTGCGTTCGGAAAAATCTCAGCCATATCCTGCAGCGTCTTTACAACGCGGTGCGGAGATTCGTAAAATATTATGGTCCGCTCGTCTGCAAGAAACCCTTTGAGCCGTTTCTTCCTGGCAACGCCTTTTGCCGGAAGAAACCCCTCAAAAACAAACCTGTCCGTAGGCAGGCCTGACAAAACAAGCGCTGTTGTAACAGCGCTTGCTCCGGGAATTGATTCTATTTTTATGCCATCTTTTATCGCCTGCCTTATCACAACAAAGCCTGGGTCTGAAATCCCGGGCGTGCCTGCGTCTGAAACAAGGGCAACTGATTTATCGTTTTCGAGCTGCTCTATTATATAACCTGCCTTCTTAACCTGATTGTATTCAAAATAGCTGGTAAGCGGCGTATGTATATCATAATGAGTAAGAAGTTTTTTTGTGTGGCGCGTGTCTTCAGCGGCGATAAGGTCGACTGATTTTAAAATCTCCAGCGCGCGCAAAGTTATATCTTTTAGGTTTCCTATTGGGGTAGCAACTACATAAAGTATGCCTGACATCAAATTTTTCCCACCAATGCCTCTAATCTTTGAACTCGCCTGTCTGTTGGCGGATGAGTGCTAAAAAGCGCTGCAAAGTCCTTGCCCTTAAACGGGTTTACTATAAACATGTGCGCTGTTGTAGGATTGGCGCCCTGCATAGGGGTCTGTTTTACGCCTGCCTGCAGTTTTTTTAACGCATTGGCCAGGCCCATAGGCTTGCCTGTAAAACGAGCGCCCCTCTCATCAGCCCTGTATTCTTCAGAGCGCGATATGGCAAGCTGTATAAGCATAGCGGCTATCGGAGCAACTATCGCAATAACAATTATTGCTATCATGTTTGCGCTGCCGCGGTCTCTTGAGCGGCCGCCAAACATCATTGACCAGCGCGCCATATTTGCAAGCATATAAATAGCGCCGGCAAAAGTAGCGACTATGGTAGCAATAAGTATGTCCCTGTTTTTTACATGCGCCATTTCATGGGCAAGCACGCCTTCAAGCTCTTCTTCGTTTAAAAGACGCAATATGCCGTCAGTCACAGCGACTACGGCGTGATTCGGCCCGCGGCCGGTAGCAAAAGCATTCGGTGTTTGAATTGGTATTATATAAATTTTTGGCATCGGCAGCTTCGCCTTTGCGGCTATATCTCTTACAATCCTGTAAACAGCCGGCACCTCTTCTTCTTTAGCAGGCTGGGCCTTATACATCATAAGAACTATCTTGTCAGAAAACCAATAGGTGATAAAATTCATTACTATGGCGAACATAAATGCAACCATCATGCCATTTCTACCGCCAAGCATCCCGCCTATCCATATAAATAATAAAGTAAGCAGGGTTAACAATACCGCTGTTTTAAAAATATTCATGGTCGAAACCTCCGATTTTCTATATTATACCATAATACCGATAAAAGGTCAATCAGATGGGAGGAAGATGCTGGCTACTTCTTGTAGGGGTGTTTTTCTCTATAAAGTTAACTATTCTTCTCTGGATTGACACTGAAATCTTATAAAATTCCACGCCCATACCGGGGTACTGCTGCGGCTGAATATCCTTATCGCAAAGCCAGACAACCTTGGCGTCAAAATTAAATTTGCCCATGTGAGGCAAGTCAAATTCCAGCGCTATTATATCATGCAGCGCAAATGTTTTCTTGCCGAATATAAAAGCCCCGACGCCGCTTATATCAAAAAGCTTGCCCTTATGTTCCTTTTGTTCACCAAACTTGGCTTTGTATATGACAGGGATGGAAAGATGCACGCGCTGGAAGCGCCTGCGAAGCTGCATGTGTTTTATCTTGTCTATCTCTTTGTCTTCCTTAAAAGCATTTAAAGCATCCTCTTCTGTTTCGTAAATCTCAAATATCCTGTCCAGCATAACCGCATGCAGAATGTTTTTAACATTTATAGGCACGTTATAAAATTTCATCCTGCCTTCGTGATTTACTACATTTTTGTATGCTATGGTAACAACCGACAACCCAGCGTAATCAAGCATATCAACCTTGCCAAAATTACACAAGATATCAATCCTGTGATTTGCCAGGTGCCAGCCCACCACCTCTATGAATTCCGAGGCGCTGATATCGATATTACCCCTTATATCCAGCATTACCACGCCCTGTTTTTCCTTGCTGTAAATCTCCAGGCTCATAATGTTCTCCTAATATATATTTACATCTATTGTTGCGCCCAAGGCGTCTGCTACCTTCTTAAACGTGCTCAATGAAATATTCTCTCCGCCGTTTTCTATGCGCGATATCACCTGCTGCGAAATCTTAAGCTTATCTGCCAGCCCGCTTTGCGTTAAGCCTTTGGCTTTGCGCACCGCTTTTATTTTATCCGCTATTGTTTTGCAGAAAATATCCTGTTTTGTGGCTGCCGGGACGTCTTTTTTAAAATTAACTCCCTTTTTTTCATATTTTTCTCTTAGCATTTCGTACATCGCCTGCCAATATATAATGCGCGGGTTGCTCCATTCGTCTTTGCGCATCTGCCGCTTTATCCTTTGCCAATTTTCCACAAAAAGCAACGGCTTCAGATAATATTTAAATACCTCTTTGGGTGTATTTTTCCTCGCCAATAATGCAGCTGAAATAGACAGAAAATGATTGTTGGCAGGATCCTTAAGAATGCCGCGCGCTTGATTTATATTAATTTTCCTGTCCCACAGCCAGTCATTTTTCAGCATCATGCCAAATCAGCCTCTTTTTCTAATATTGCTTTTATTTCCCGTTTAAAATGCCTCTCCATATCCCTGTAATCAACCGCCTTTTTTAATTCCAGCTCCAATAGGCCTGTTTTTATATCAAGGCGGCCATAGGAATGAAACCACCGGATAATGCCTTCGCGTGTCAACCGATCGCAAAACTTAAAAGAAAATTCCGACAACATCATAAAGGTATGCGACAGGCAATATAAATCAAAAAAGTCCTTTGCTGATTGCCTGCCGCCTTTTGAAATCTTTCTGCCTGTCAGATCTTCTTCATGCGAAGTCCCGGCTATCGTACAGATCTTCTTGATATAAATGTCCTCTAAGGATGCAATGTTTATGCCGTTTATGCTTTTCGGAGGTTTTATAAGCCCAATATAGTCCTCCGCAAAATCTATTTTCAGGCCTTCCTCTTTGTTTATCGTGATGGTGTAAACTGATATCCTCACCATATCTTTCTTGGGCTGTTCGGCAACTAAATCCGCCTTTCTCTTTAATGAGGCTGACAGGAATTTAACTATTTCTTCCACCCTCTTTTTGTTGTAGCTTGTCGTAAAAAAATCTAGGCCCTGCGATTCCCGATGGTGAAAATAATATAAAGACAAAGCAGCGCCGCCAACCAAATAGAAATCATCTATCTTGCCTGCCAAAGCCTTCAATACCTTGTCTTGAAAATCTGTTATGATCTTACTCATGTGTAGATTTTACAACATAAAAGTTGTTTTGTCAAGTATTTTTACAACTTTTAGGTTGTTATTGATAGATTAGGCTATTTTTAAAAAGATATCTGTCACGCGGGGGTCAAATTGGGCGCCTGAACCTTCTTTTATTATGCGGATGGCCTCTTTTTTTGGCAGGGCCCTGCGATATGGCCTGTCTGAAGTTAAAGCCTGGTAAACGCCTGCTATTGATACAATCCGCGCGCCAAACGGAATCGCTTCGCCTTTTAACCCTGACGGATAACCTTTTCCGTCCCATCGTTCATGATGATGTAATATAAAAGGCAGGATATCGCGCATAAAATGCATGGGCTTTAAAATATCAACGGCTGCCTGGGGATGTTTTTTTATTTCATTAAACTCCTCGGGCGCCAGGCTTGATCTTTTATATAAAATGCTCTCGCTGACACCTATCTTACCCAGATCGTGCAAAATAGCCGCCTGTTTTACAGCGGCTTTCTCTTTTGGGGATAGATTAAACGCATTAGCAATGCGCACAGCATAATGAACTGTCATCTCGCCATGACGGCCGGTATACGCGTCTTTTGCCTCTATTGTTTTAACAAAAGCTACTATAGCCTCTATAGCGTTTTTATGCTCCAGGCTGGCAAGTTTTTTATTAAGGGTGTTTATTTTTTTGTCGGCGCAGCGGCTATCGGTAACATCTGTTCCTGAACTGACTGTTGCTATTATTGCGCCGCCTTCGTCTCTTAAAACATTATTATGCCATACTATCGTCCTTTTTTCTCCTGTTTTAGTAAGTATGCTGTTTTCAAAATGCTCCGCAAGCTCTATGTTGCCTGCTATAAGGTTTTGAAAAATTGTACGCACTTTACTACGATCCTCCTGCGGCACGAAATTATCAAACCAGTTCTTACCGACTATCTCAAGTTCTTTGTAGCCAAGGGCTTCACACGCCTTACTGTTTACTATGCGCACCGCCTGATCGCTAGTTATGGCAACTACCATAACATCAACCAGGCTAAGATAATTACGCGCCTTGCGCTTCTCATGCTTTAGTATGTTTTCTATATGGCAAAGCCTGGCCAAATCCCAGCTGGTTGCCACGCGGTCCACAAAAGAAAAATAGCTATGGCCAGGCCTATAGTTACTTTTCTCAAAAAAGGGCACCTCAGACATATGCGCCTCCTGAAAAAATAATAAGCAATCACCCCTTTGAGCGATTGCTTATATTCTGCAAATTCCCTTTTGTCCTTATGTGGCGCCATGAGAATTTGCCTTTGTCGGTATTATAATTATACCACACATAAAGGCAAAAATCAAGGGCTGAAAACAGTTTTTTGGCGTCCCCACGGGGATTCGAACCCCGGTCGCGAGATCGAAAATCTCGTGTCCTAGGCCTCTGGACGATGGGGACGGTTATTTTTTCTCTTCTACTACGACTTCTTCTTCCTCAGCTACTACAGGCGCTACGCATGAAACCTTGTCTTTGGCATCAAGCCGCATAAGCCGTACGCCCTGTGTTGAACGGCCTGTTTCGCGCAGGTCTTTAACAGAACAGCGCACAATCATGCCGGCCTCAGTAATAAGCATTATCCCGTCTTTGTCTGTAACGCTTAAAACGCCAACCGCTTCGCCGTTTCTATCTGATGTTTTTATGTTTATAACGCCTTTGCCGCCACGTGACTGAATGCGGTACTCATCCATATCCGTGCGTTTTCCGAAACCATTTATAGTAACGGTCAGGATACTGGCGTCTTTCTTTAAAATCTGCGCGCCAATAACAATATCTTTTTCCCCTAGGGTTATGCCTTTTACACCTTTAGCGCCCCTGCCCATATCGCGCACGTCTGATTCATTAAACCTTATAGCCTTACCGTCTTTTGTTGCAATCAGAATCTCCTGCTTGCCGTCGGTTAGAATAACCTGTATAAGCTCGTCGCCATCTTCGATACCAATCCCGATTATGCCGCCTTTACGGGGATTGGAATATGCCTGAATGTCTGTCTTTTTTATAAGGCCCTTCTTTGTTACCATTATAAGAAAACTACCTTCTTTAAATTCCTTGACCGGCACAAAAGCAGTTACGTGCTCATCCTTGGCAAGCTCCAGCATATTTATAATCGCCTTACCTTTTGAAATCCTGCCTGCCTGCGGTATTTCATGAACCTTAAGCCAATGCACCTTACCTGTGTTTGTAAAGAAAAGAATGTAGTCATGCGTTGAAGCTATAAACAGGTGCTCTACAAAATCTTCCTCTTTTGTCTCAGCGCCAGTTACACCTTTGCCGCCACGTTTTTGCTTTCTGTACGTTGACACAGGCAGGCGTTTTATGTAGCCGGTATGGCTTATTGTTATTACAACATCTTCCTCTGCAATAAAATCCTCTATGTTAAGCTCTGTGACCTCTGCGGCTATCTGGGTCCTGCGCTCGTCACCGTATTTTTTCTTTATCGCCAAAATCTCGTCTTTTATCACCTGCAAAATCTTTTTTTCACTGGCAAGGAGAGATTTGTAAAATTCTATTTTTTTAATAAGATCCAAATACTCGGCCTCTATCTTGTCTCTTTCAAGGCCCGTCAGCCGCTGAAGCTGCATCTCCAAAATCGCCTGCGTCTGGCGCAGCGTAAGATCAAACTTATCCATCAGCTGTTCCCTGGCGTCGTCAGGGCTTTTAGATTTCTTGATAAGGGCCACTATCTTATCTATGTTGGCAAGGGCTATCTTAAATCCCTCAAGTATATGCGCGCGGCCCTGGGCCTTTTTAAGGTCATATTTTGTCCTGCGTATTACAATATCCCTGCGGTGCTCTACATACAGATCAAGCGCCTGACGAAGATTTAAAACCCTTGGCCTATTATCAACCAAGGCAAGCATTATAACGCCAAAGGTTTCCTGCATCTGGGTATGTTTATAGAGCTGGTTTAGAACAACCTGCGCGTTTGCGTCGCGCTTCAGCTCGATAACTATCCTCATCCCGTCCTTATCTGACTCATCCCTTATATCAGATATGCCATCTATTTTTTTATCGCCTACTAAATCCGCCATAGAACTTATAAGGTTTGACTTATTAACCTGGTAGGGGATCTCGCTTACAACTATTCTTTCTCTGCCGCCTTTTACACTTTCTATATTTGCCTTTGCATGGACCTTTAAAAGCCCGCGTCCTGTAGTGTATGCGTTCTTTATCCCCTCGTGGCCGCAAATAATTCCGCCTGTAGGAAAGTCCGGCCCCTTTACAATCTTCATAAGGTCTTTTATCTGCGCCTCTGGGTTATCTATTACAAGCACGATGGCGTCTGCTATTTCTGTTAAATTGTGCGGCGGTATGTTTGTCGCCATGCCCACGGCTATGCCGCTTGATCCATTAATCAAAAGATTTGGAAGCGCCGCAGGCAGCAACCTCGGCTCTTCCAATGACTCGTCAAAATTCGGCATAAATTCAACCGTGTCTTTTTCTATATCTACAAGCATCTCGCTGGCAATCGACTCAAGCCGCGCCTCGGTATAACGCATTGCCGCCGCTGAATCGCCGTCAACTGAACCAAAGTTACCCTGCCCGTCAACAAACGGATACCGCAATGAAAAGCTCTGCGCCATCCTTACTAAGGTATCGTAAACCGCAACATCTCCGTGCGGATGATATTTACCAAGAATTTCTCCAACGATACGCGCGCATTTTTTGTATGGTTTGCTATGCTCAAGGCTAAGCTCCTGCATAGCAAACAAAACACGCCTGTGAACCGGTTTTAAGCCATCCTTGGCATCGGGCAGCGCGCGGCCGACTATGACACTCATAGCATAGCTTATATAAGAATCTTTTAATTCGTCTACTATGTTTACAGGTACTATTTTTTCGTTGCGCGTATACATTGCTCTCCTTTAAATAATCGTTTAGGGGTTAGCAGGGGATAGTAAGGGTTAGCAGGGGGTAGCAGGGGAGTTTTTTGTTTTTTCCCTTACTAACCCTTTCTAACCCATATCACCCTTACTAACCCTTAAACATGGTTTTTCTTTCTAAATATCCAAAAACCTGACTGCGCGAGAATGCTCCTCTATAAACTCTCTGCGCGGTTCCACTTTATCGCCCATTAAAACGGTAAACATCTGGTCTGCCGCAACCGCATCCTCTATTGTTATTTTTAAAAGCGTGCGCTTGTCTGGATCCATGGTGGTTTCCCATAGCTGCTGCGGGTTCATCTCTCCAAGGCCTTTGTACCTTTGTATATGCATGCCCTTTTTACCGTTTGATTTTACAAAATGCAGGATCTCTTTTAAGCCACCAAACTCTTCTTCAACGCCATCGCCTGAAATCTTAAAAAGCCCCGATTGCTTCGGCTTGTCTTTTTCCTTTTTGGATTTGGGCACATCAAGGGCCTCTGCGGTTTCTGTTTTTTTGTTATAATCGGCTGTATCCATATCGTGCTTGGCAAGCCTTTTAATCAGGTCTTCCATCTCTCCTGCCTCATATATCTCAAGCACGTCAAGCTCTTCTTTTTCCTCGCCTTTTTCTGCTTCTTTCGTAAGCTTCGCAAGCTCTTGATCGCTATATAAAAATTGGTATGCGTCCTCCACTTTTACCCTATAAATTGGCAGTTTTTTGGTCTTTGGGTTCAATAAAGACATGTATTTATCAAAATCCACTCCCTTTTTATGCAAAACATTTTCCAGGAGTTCAAGCTCAATCAGGCATTCCAGCACATCGCTAAACTGGGCATCTGTGTATTTATTTTTTCCTTTTATCTGCTGTAATACAAGGCCTTCCCTGCCAAGCTCAAGCAATATGTCATTCATCTTATTCTCTGTTTGCACGTATTCCTCGCGCTTTCCTCTTTTGATCTTGTATAAGGGCGGCTGGGCAAGGTATATATAGCCATCTTCAAGAAGCTTGGGCATCTGACGGTATAAAAGCGTTAAAAGCAGCGTGCGTATATGCGAACCGTCAACATCAGCATCGCATGTAATAATCAATTTGTGGTATCTTAGCTTTGAGATGTCAAATTCTTCGCCAACGCCTGCGCCGAACGCGGTAATTATGGTCCGTATTTCCTCGTTGCTTAAAACCTTGTCAAGCCGCGACTTTTCTACGTTAAGAATTTTTCCTTTTAGCGGCAGGATAGCCTGGAATCTCCGGTCTCTTGCCTGTTTACACGAACCGCCTGCAGAATCGCCTTCAACAAGATATAGCTCGCATAACGCGGGGTCATTTTCAGAACAATCCGCAAGTTTGCCCGGCAAACCCGCTGATTCTAAAGCGCCTTTTCTGCGGGTAAGCTCCCTTGCCTTGCGCGCGGCCTCTCTTGCGCGGCTTGCAAGCAGCGATTTCTCAAGTATTTTATTCGCCACGCTCGGGTTTTCTTCCAGAAACGCGCCGAGCTTCTCGTTTACCGTCGAGGCAACAAGGCCCTCTAATTCGGAGTTACCAAGCTTTGTTTTTGTCTGGCCTTCAAACTGCGGGTCAGGCACCCACACGCTTATTATCGCGGTTACGCCTTCGCGCACGTCTTCGCCTGCTAATGACGACTGGTTTGATTTAAGCAGTTTTTTATCTTTGCAATACTGATTAAGGCACCTTGTGAGCGCTGACTTAAAGCCGCTTGTATGTGTGCCGCCTTCTATTGTATTTATATTGTTGGCAAAGGAAAAGATTGTTTCTGAATAACCGTCATTATACTGGAGCGCGGCCTCTATTTTAACCGTATCTTTTTCTGCCTGCATATATATCACCTTTTTATGCAGGGGATTTTTATTTTTATTGAGGTGCTCCACAAATGAAATGATGCCGCCTTTAAACTGAAACAGGTTTTCTTTGTCTATGCGCTCGTCCTTTATGGAAATCTTCAACTCTTTATTTAAAAACGCCAGCTCTCTTAAGCGGTTTGAAAGCGTCTCGAAAGAATATGAGTATTTCGCGCCGAAGATTTCCTTGTCAGGTTTAAAAGAAATCTTTGTGCCGGTGCCCTTTGACTTGCCTATAACAGTAAGCTTGGTGTCTGTCTTGCCTCTTTTATAGCGCTGATGGTATATCTTGCTGTCGCGGCGCACCTCAACCTCAAGCCATTCTGAAAGCGCGTTTACGCAGCTTACGCCTACGCCGTGCAACCCGCCTGATACCTTGTAGGAGCGATGGTCAAACTTGCCGCCTGCGTGCAATGTGGTAAGGGCCACCTCTACAGCGGGCTTTTTCTCCTTGGCGTGCATATCAACCGGTATGCCGCGGCCGTTATCTTCAACCGTAACGCTATTATCGGCGTGTATAACAACGGTTATTTCGGAACAATAACCTGCCATTGCTTCGTCTATGGAGTTGTCCACGACTTCATAAACTAAATGGTGAAGGCCTGCGCTGCCTGTATCTCCTATATACATGGCCGGGCGCTTGCGTACCGCCTCGGCGCCCTCTAAAACCTGTATATGCGTTGCGTCATATTTTTCATTTTGTTTTATCGCCATTAAACTTCCCCTATCCTGAAAACCATTTCTTTTATAAATATATCGTCTTTTTTCAGCTTCTCGTTTAACTGCCGGTGTATCTGCGGCTTTTTTAAATTCAGCTCATACATCCACGCGGAGCTGTCTATGCTTACCACCAAACGTTTTGCCTTAAACGCAACCGGCTGCGCATGCGCTGACGCGGTTGGCTCTAAAGCCCCCAGCCACGCCTCTTTTATGCGGTCGATTTTCTGCTTCTTTTCGCCGCTCATGCCCTTCAAAACATCTTTCAACACTTCTTTTATAGAAGCCGCCTGCTTGCGCATAAATTAGCCCAGCTGCATCGGCAAAACCATATAGATATATTTCTCAGGCAGCTGCGTCCTTATAACGCCGGCCTTATCAGGAGCGTCTATCTCCATATCTATTTCCTGCTGCGAAATATTTTTCAACGCCTCTACAAGGTAATGCGGGTTAAAACCGATTGACATCTCTTTTCCTTTATAAGATACATCTATCTGGTCTTTTACCTCGCCCAGTTCCGGCGTATTTTTGGATATAACAATTTTGTCTTTAAGCAAATCCATCCTTATCGATTGCGAATCCTGGTGGGTCAGAAGCGCGGCTCGCCTGGCGCCTGTTAACAACCTTTGCGTGTCCACCTTTATTTTATTCGCGGTTTCTTTAGGAATAACCTGTTCGTAGTTGGGAAATTCCCCCTCTATCTGCCTTGTTATTAAAACCGCGTCCTGCGCTTTAAATATAAGCTGGTTATCGGCGAATATTATTTTCACAGTGCCCTCTTCCTGTAATATTCTGCCGAGTTCCTGCGCGGCCTTGTTTGGCACAATCGCGCTTCTTGTAAATTCCCTGCCTGTTTTTATCTGCTTTTCGGCCAGCGCCAGGCGCCTGCCGTCTGTCGCGACAAGCCTTAATATAGAACCTTTTAAACTAAACAACACCCCGTTTAATATATACCTTACCTCGTCCCGCGACGCGGCAAACATGGTCATATTAAGCATGTTCTTTAGTGTTTCCTGGTCCAACTCTATGCTGTTTTCCTCTTTTGGCTGCGGTATTTTTGGAAAATCCTCTTTTGGCAGCCCCAGTAATTTAAAATAAACGCTCTCGCTATTTATTGACATTGTATTATTTTTAAGTGTTGATAATAATACGCTGCCGTCCGGTAATTCTTTTATTATCTCGTTAAATTTTCTGGCAGGCACGGTAAGCGCGCCCGGCTGCATTACCTCGGCCGGCACCGAATAATACATACCCATCTCAAGGTCTGTGGCTGTTAATTTTATTTTGTCCCCTTCCGCCTCTACCAGTATATTTGACAATATCGGCAGGGTGCCTTTTACTGATACAACGTTTTGAATAATCTGCGCCGCTTTTAATAAAGCCTGTTTTTCTGTTTTTACTTTCATTGCCCCCTCTTTTTTTAACCGTCTTTTATCTGTTATCTATATAAATAAAAATAGCAGCAGTACTAGTAGGTTAAAATATTTTGTTGGTAACCCAATAAACAATAAAAAACAAACAAGATAGCGAAAGACAAAGCTGTGGACAAGTATACATAATTATCCACAACTTTAAATAAAAATCAAGCGCTTATTTAAAATACCATTATTCTTTTATTTTTGCAACAAGGTTTTCAACAAGTTTCTTTGTCTGGCTGTTTTTGTCAATATCCTGCCGGATCTTATTGCAGGCGTGCAGGACCGTTGTGTGGTCTCTCCCGCCGAAGTATTCGCCTATCTGAGGCAGAGACAGGTCTGTCAGCTCGCGCGCAAGGTGCATGGCGATCTGGCGCGGGTAAGCGAAAGACCTTGTGCGCCTCTTTCCTTTTATATCAGAAACGCCTATCTCAAAAATCTCCGCGACCTTTCTCTGTATGGCCTCTATAGAAACCCTTTTTTCTTCCCTGATGACGTCTTTTAGCACATCCTGGGCAAGCGCCAGGTTTACATTTTGCCCTGTCAGGGACGCGTACGCTATCACTCTTATAAGCGCGCCTTCAAGCTCCCTGATGTTTGTCTTTATTTTTTCAGCGATAAAAAAAGTTACATCATCCGGCACGTTTATTGTTTCTCTTTCAGCCTTTTTCCTTAATATAGCTATGCGCGTTTCAAGGTCAGGCGGCTGGATATCTGTTATAAGGCCCCATTCAAACCGCGAAACAAGTCTTTGCTCAAGCGACGGAATGTCTTTTGGCGTCCGGTCGCTTGAAAGTATTATCTGTTTGTGCGCGTCATAAAGCACGTTAAAGGTGTGGAAGAACTCTTCCTGGGTTGTTTCTTTGCCGCCCATAAACTGTATATCATCTATCAGTAGTATGTCCATATTCCGGTACATCTGCCTGAAAGAAATGGTCGTCCTGTTTTGTATGGCTGAAATAAGCTGGTTCGTGAAGCGTTCGCTGGATATATAAAGGACTTTGAGCTGGTTGTTTTTTTGCAGGGCGAAATGAGCGATTGCCTGCAAAAGATGCGTTTTACCCATGCCAACAGGGCCGTATATAAAAAGCGGATTGTACGCCTTGGCAGGCGATTCAGCCACAGCAAGGCTTGCGGCATGCGCGAATCTGTTGCCTGATCCGATAACGAAATTATCAAAAGTAAAGAGCTGGTTAAGCCCCGGCGTTGTTTCGAATTTTTTGGTTTTTTGTTTTTGTGGGAGCGGCGCATCAGGCTGCTTTTGAGCCGACGGGCTGGCAACCGCGAAGTTTATGGTTATAGCCTTGCCGCATACCCGGCGGCCTGCCTCCTGCACCATTTCCATGTAGTGGTCTATGAGCCAGTCTCTGAAATAAGCGTTTGGCGTCTCGACGGTAATACTGTCATCGTCAGCAGAAACAGGCCTTGTGTGGATAAACCACGTCTGGTAACTCTGAGGGTTTAAATCCTTTTTTATTATGTCTAAAATTTTTGTCCAGATTTCAACCGGATTGTCTGCCATATGAAAGTGCACTAGTTATCCACAGGATCTTATAAATGATTTAAAGTACTTATCCACAGCTTATCAACAAGTGCCTGGCTGCTTTATTTACAAGCGGCTTGCGCGATGTGGGAGTTATTATACACAATAACAAGGAATGGGTCAAGTAAAATTTTCGCAGGTGGGGATTTATTTCTTGACAGGAGCGGCTTATCTGTTATAATAATACCTCACCATATATTTTAATGGAAGGAAAACAATAATATGAAGATGGGCATAGTAAGAAAAAGTAACCTGAAAAGAAAAAGAACTTACGGTTTTCGCAAAAGGATGTCTTCCGCCTCAGGCAGAAAGGCCTTGGCGCGCCGCAGGCAAAAAGGCCGCAAGGTTTTGACCCATTGAGATTAAGGCTTACCAGAAAACAGCGTTTATTAAAGGCACAACAGTTTAAGCAGATACTTAAGGCCGGGCGAAAAAGCTCTTATAAAAGAGAGTTGTCTGTTTTTTGTATGGAAAACCTCCTGCCTTTGGCCAGAGTCGGCATTATTGTGCCGAAAAAAAACGTTAAACTCTCGACGAGAAGAAACCGGGCGAAGCGCCTTTTCAGGGAGGCGTTCAGGCTTAACCAGGCAAGGATTAAACCCGGCCTGGATATATTGATATATTCTTATAAAGGCGCCGAGTCTCTGGATCAGGCGCAATCCAGCCTCATAGAAGCGCTAAAGAAAGCAAACGCGCTGTTATAGAGATATTTATAATATGATAAAAAGGACTATAATAAGCATGATAAAGATTTATCAGGCAGTTTTTGCGCGATTTTTAGGCAGAAATTGCAGGTTTTACCCATCCTGCTCAGAGTATGCCATGGAAAGCATAGAAAAACACAACATTTTTAAGGCCTGCGCCAGGATATTGTGGCGGATATTGCGCTGTAATCCTTTTTGCGCAGGCGGATATGATCCGGTAAAATAAGGGAAAACAAGGGGAATCCAATGGATAAAAGAACATTAATGGCAGTTGCGTTAGCGATATTTGTAATGATGGTGTATTCTTCTATGATGCAAAAATATTACCCGCCCCAAAAACAACAGTATCAACCAACTGTATCATCATCCTCAACAGTATCATCCGCCCAAACAGTATCATCGGCTCAGGCAACATCAATCGCAGGCACATCAGTAAAGTTCCCAAAGCACAAAACTATAAACATAGAAACAGATAGTATTGATTGGGAATTAAGCGATATCGGAGGAGCAATAAAAGCCGTTAACATTAAGAAAATAAACAACTTAGAGAAACATGATACTATTTGCAAAGCGGAATTTTTAAACTCAGCCCTCTTCTCTTTTTCTGCTGAATCGTTTGGCTCAAGCGAAGCCATGAGATCATCTTATGAATATACAAAAACAGGCACAGGCGTGGTTTTTGACCTGCTGCTAAAGAACGGCATAGAAATAAATAAAATATATAACGTTATTGATAGCAATGGGTTAGAAATAGAAATGAGATTTAAGAACACAACAAAAACTCCGGTCGAAGTAGGTTATTCAACAATCGGCACATCAAGCATAAAAATAGATTCAGCCCAGGACACAAGGTTTGTGCAGGCAAGCATGTTTTTGAACGGCAAGCGCATAAAAGCAAAGGTTCCAAGGTCTGAAACAGCAGCCAGTGAACAGTATCATGGTACAATTGACTGGGTATCATTACAAAGTAAGTACTTTTCGTTGGTTGTTAAACCGTATCATTCAATAAAAACAGCAACAGTATCAAAGCTACCTAACAATAATATCAGCATAGGGTTAGAGAATGATACTGTTATGTTGCAGCCAGGCGAGACTGTTTTCAACAAGTATCTTTTGTATTCAGGCCCGGCAGATGCCACTATTATGGCGCGATACAATGCCGGAATAGAAAACTCAGTGAATATAGGCATGTTTGGGTTCATAAGCCATCTGCTTTTGGTTGCATTGAATTTTTTATACAGCGTTTTCAGGAACTATGGGGTAGCTATAATTTTATTGGCGATTTTAATATCTCTTTTGATGTATCCCCTTACAATGAAAAGCTTTAAGTCAATGAAAGAGATGCAGGTCTTGCAGCCAAAAATAGAAAAATTAAGAAAAGACCTTAAAGATAATCCACAGAAACTTAACAAGGAAATAATGGAGTTATATAAAAAGCATAAAGTTAACCCATTTGGCGGGTGCCTGCCTATGGTTCTTCAGATGCCTGTGTTTATTGCTTTGTATCAGGCGTTTAGCCGGGCCATAGAGTTAAAGGGCGCAGGATTTTTATGGATAAAGGATTTATCGCTATCTGACAAGGCATTTGTTATACAAACAGGGCCTGGCAGTAGTATACCTATTAATGTATTGCCGATCCTAATGGGAATTACTATGTTTTTTCAGCAAAAGGCGTCTACAATGTCTGTACACGCCAATAAAGATGACCAAATGCAGCAACAACAAAAGATGATGACGTTTATGATGCCAGTGCTGTTTGGCTTCATATTTTACAATATGCCATCTGGTTTGGTGTTGTATTGGTTTATAAATACTTTGTTAATGTTTTTCCAGCAAATCAGGATTATGAAGACTTTCCACGTGGAAAGTCAGATAGAGACGCAATAACCATGGGACCTAAAAAACGAGCTCCAAGGGTCATAGAAGTGGAAGGGAAGACTTCGCAAGATGCTATTCAGGCAGCGCTTACAAAGCTGGGCGTTTCAAGGAACATGGTTAATGTTAAAATATTAGCAGAGGGCGAACAAGGGCTTTATGGAATGAGTGGGATGAAGCTTGCAAAAGTCCGCGTTTCGCTTAAGGATATATAACCACTGTTTGAGCTTGCAGGCTGTTCGCAGCTTCAGAAAAATTTTTCTACGCTTTTTGCTTCGGGCTAAATCGGGGCCGGTGAACTCGCCGACACATAAAGTGTCGGCTCGGACATCCACTGGCCTTTTATAAACCGCTTTAGCCCTTGCAAAAAGCTAAAATTTTAATTCGCTGCGAACAGCCTGCAAGCAGCCATTGATATATAAAAGTAAATTTTTCTTGACAATATTTTGGGTATAGGTATAATAGTATCAATAAGTAGAATTTGAAATAATTTCTGTAACTTCAATAGTTTCAAATAGTTATATAAAAGCATGGGAAAGACGATAGCGTTTTGCAATCAAAAGGGCGGGGTAGGCAAGACAACCACTGCCATAAATCTGGCGGCATACCTGGCAGCTGCCGGAAAAAAGATCCTGCTTCTCGACGCTGATCCGCAGGGCAACGCAACAAGCGGATTGAGTTCGCAGGTTGCGTCCAGCCCAACGCTTACAACCTATGATGTAATTCTCGGCGCTGCTTCAGCAAAAGACGCTGTTGTTGCTACAATGATCCCGGGTTTAAGCCTGATAAGTTCAGGCCCGCAGCTTACAGGCGCCGAGGTTGAACTCGTCGGCGCCATAGGAAGGGAATACAAGCTGCAAAAGGCATTAAAAGAAATAAAAGAAGAATACGATTATATTTTTATAGATTCCCCGCCTTCATTGGGGTTGTTGACGATAAACACGCTTACCGCGGCAGACTCGGTTTTGATTCCGATACAATGCGAATATTATGCGCTGGAGGGCTTAAGCCATCTGGTAAACACAATAAATCTGGTACGCGATAATCTTAATCCGCGCCTGGATGTTGAAGGCGTTGTTATGACAATGGCGGATTCGCGCACAAAGCTGACCAGGGAAGTAATAGATGAGGTAAAGAAATTTTTTAAGGACAAGGTTTACCAGTCAATAATCCCCCGCTCGGTTAAATTAAGCGAGGCGCCCGGTTTTGGCAAGCCGGCGATGCTTTACGATAAAAATTGCGCCGGGGCAAAGATGTACGAAAGTTTAAGCAGGGAATTTTCAAATTTGGAGGTAGAGAATGACAGAGAGAAAAGCGCTAGGGAAGGGCTTGGCAGCGTTAATCCCGCAGTCAAGTATTGATCAGGACTCTTTAAGAGATGACACAAAATCGCGCATGAAATATTTTGTGGAAGAAAAAGGCCTGCGCGAAGGCAAAAATGTCATAAGTATCGCCGTGGACGCCATAAGGCCCAACAGATTCCAGCCTAGAAAAGTATTTAAAGACGATAAATTAAACGAACTTGCCGAATCGATAAAACAAAAAGGCATTTTGCAGCCGATTCTGGTAAGGCCCCTGGGCGAGGACGGGTTTGAGCTTTTAGCCGGCGAGAGGCGCTGGAGGGCGTCAAAACTGGCAGGGCTTCGGATAATACCGGCGATAATAAAAGACACCTTTGACTCAGACGCCCTTGAGGTTTCATTAATAGAAAACCTTCAAAGGGATGATTTAAATCCCATGGAAGAATCCCGCGCGTATAAAAAGATGATGGATGATTTCGGCTTTGACTTGGAAAAGATTTCAAAGGCTGTCGGCAAGGCTGTCTCGTCGGTAAGCAACACGCTCAGGCTTCTTGCCCTGCCGCAGAAGGTGCAGGAGGCAATACTTTCAAGCGAGATTTCAGCAGGCCATGCCAAGGCGATTCTTTCCTTAAAAGACATAGCGGCCCAGGAAAGGCTGTGCAAAAAGATCATAGAAAACAATTTATCAGTAAGAGAGGCCGAGAGATTGGCGTCCGGAGCCAAAACAGTTGTTATCACAAGGCAACCGGCAAAAAAAGATATCCAGATAACCAGCCTTGAGGAGCAGCTGCAGCGCGCCCTTGGCACAAAGGTTAAGATACTGCCTTCAAAAAAAGGCGGCAAGATGGTGGCGCAGTATTTTTCAAATACGGATCTGGAACGCATAATAGATTTAATTACAAGGGGGGCAAGGAAGTGATACAGCCTACATTGGTTTTGATAAAGCCCGACGGGCTTAAAAAATCCCTGACCGGCAACATATTAACGCGGCTATCGGAGACAAAGCTTGAGATAGTTGCTGCCAAGATGGCAAAGGTGACCAAAGATCTGGCGGTAAAACATTATGAGCATCTTAAGGGCAAGCCATTTTTTGACGAACTCATAAGATATCTTATGGGTGAGCTGCATGACAGAAAAAAAGTCCTTGCAATGGTTTACTGGGGCGAGGACGCTATACAAAAAGTGCGCGAACTTGCCGGAGCGACAAACCCGGAAGAGGCAAATCCGGTGTCTATACGCGGGCAATACGGCAGGATTACCACAAAAGGCGTTTATGAGAATGCTATACACGCCTCAACAAATGATATAGAGGCTGAGCGCGAGATAAAGCTGTGGTTTGAGCCTGACGAGATAATATTGGATTTATATCCTTCCAAAAAAGCAACAATAACCAGCGTGGAAAAGAGAGTGTGGGCATAAAATGATACGCAGCATGACAGGATACGGCAAAACCGAGCACAAGTATTCACACGGTAATATAGTTGTGGAGATTAAAACGGTAAACCACAGGTTTTATGAATTATCCAGCAGGATGCCTTCGTCATTTTCCTTCCTGGAAGACAAGATGCGCAACCATATAAATACAAAAGTAAAACGCGGCAAGGTAAATCTGAATATAATAGTCGAGGGCGCAAACGGTTTTGAGAAAAACCTGCATGTAAATAAAAAGCTGGCAAAAAAATATTACAATGCTTTTAAAAAACTGCAGCGGGAGCTAAAGATAAAAGGCGATGTAACAATGGACCAATTAGTCCTGCTGCCTGATATTATAACATCGCGCGCAGCGGATTATGATTCAGAGCGCGTCTGGCCGCATATAAAAAGCGCGCTTGATAAGGCCCTGGACAAATTGACAAAAAGCAGGCAGCGCGAGGGCGCCATGCTGTGCAGGGACCTGAGGAAACGTATTAAAAAGGCCGAGACGGTGACAAATTTAATTAAGCGCCAGGCGCCTTTGGTTGTAAAAAGCTATCAGCAGCGGCTCAGAGAGAAGATTAAAAACATAAGTTCTTCGGTTAAGCTGGACCAGGGCCGCCTTGAGCAGGAGGTCGCCATATTTGCCAAGGCAAGCGATATAACAGAAGAGATAACGCGACTTAAAGCGCACCTGAGAAGTTTTAAAAATCTGCTTTCTTCGCCAAAAGAGGTGGGCAGGCAGCTTGATTTTATCGCGCAGGAACTGTTCAGGGAAACAAACACAATAAATTCAAAGGCGCAGGATATAAAGATTTCAAGAAACGCCATAAAGATAAAAGAGCAGATAGAAAAGATACGCGAACAAGTGCAAAATATAGAGTAAACAGCGGCAACCATCTCAGGCTGGCTGTTTACAGGGACGTTCGGCGCGCTCCAGCGGCGCGCCTCGCTCTAAGAAAATTTTTACACTCCGCCACAAAATGTGGCGGAGACCAAGCTGTAAAAATTTTCTAAGCCCTGTTTCACAGCCAGCCCTCGTGGTTGCCCAAGCATATGTTAATTATGACTTATTTCGCCAGGGAGAGGTTGTGAAAAAAGGAAAGATTTTTGTAATATCAGCGGCATCAGGCAGCGGCAAAACCACGCTTGTCAGGGGGCTGCTTAAAGAATGTAAAAATCTGGTTGTATCAAAGTCCTATACAACCAGGGCCTTGCGCGCAAATGAGAAAAACAGGCGCGATTATATATTTGTTTCCGGCAAGGTTTTTGCCGCCGCGCGCAAAAAAAAGGCATTTTTGGAATGGGCAAAGGTTTTTGGCAATTATTATGGCACGCCGGCTGACTTCGTCGAGAAAAAACTGAAAACCGGCAAAAGCGTTGTGCTGGTTATAGATGTCCAGGGCGCATTTAAGGTTAAAAAGGCAATGCCGGGCGCAGTGCTTGTTTTTATTATGCCGCCATCGCTTAGAGAGCTTGAGAACCGCCTAAGGAAAAGAAAAAGCGACCGCTCGGCGCAGATAAAATTAAGGCTTAAAACCGCGCGCGCAGAAATAGCGCAGGCAAAAAGATATGATTATATAGTGATTAATGATAATTTAAGCAGGGCGCAAAGGCAGCTGAAAGAGATAGTGGATTCGGAATGCGGCACGGAGGGATAATGCAGAACATGACGGAGCTTGAAAGAGACGCGTTAATCAAAAATTCCGGCGATAGCGTGTATAAGCTGGTGATATTGGCTTTCATAAGAGCGCTGGAACTTAATTCAGGCATGCCAAAGCTTATAGTTGAAAGCCCTGGCAAGGTGGGCAGCATAGCCCTTGAAGAAATAAAACAGGGCAAGGTAAGAATAAAATGAAAAAGCATATTGTCGTCGGAATTACGGGATCGATAGCGGCGTATAAGGCGTGCGACATAATAAGAGGCCTAAGAGGCGCAGGCTGCGATACAACCGTAATCATGACAAAAGAGTCGCAGGAGTTCGTTACGCCTCTTTTGATGTCGCAGATTTCAGGCAATCAGGCGTATACAGATATGTTTACGCCGCCAAAAAGCTGGGACGTGGAACATGTATCCCTGGCGCAGTCAGCAAAACTCATTCTTATAGCCCCGGCCACGGCGAATATCATAGCGAAATTGGCAGCCGGTATATGCGACGACCTTTTGACATGCGCTGTCATAGCGTCAAAAGCAAAGGTTTTAATAGCCCCTGCCATGAACAGCGTTATGTATGAGCATCCGGCCACAGTTGAAAACATAAAAAAACTGAAAAGCTTCGGGTATAAATTTATCGGCCCTGTAAAAGGAAGGCTTGCCTGCGGCGATGAAGGCATGGGCCACATAGCCGGAGTTGACGAAATAATAAAAGAAGCAAAGAAGTTATTAAATGAAGCAGCTTAAGATTTTAATAACAGCCGGCCCGACAGTTGAGCCGATAGACCCAGTGCGTTTTATTTCAAATTATTCCACCGGCGCAATGGGTTTTTCAATTGCAAAGGCGGCAAAAAGCCGCGGGCATAAAGTTATTTTAATAGGCGCGCCCGGCGCGCTCTCAGCGCAAGAGATGTATAAACAGGTAATCAAGAATTTCAGGCGCTGTGATGTTGTTGTTATGGCGGCGGCTGTTGCTGATTACAGGCCAAAGGCTGTAGAGAAACAGAAGATTAAAAAATCAAAACAGCAAATCACCTTAAAGCTTGTAAAAAATCCTGACATCCTGCAGGCGCTTGGAAAGATAAAAAAAGATAAAATACTCGTCGGGTTCGCGCTTGAGACAAAGGGCCTTTATAAAAACGCGTTTTCGAAATTAAAAAAGAAAAACCTGGATTTTATTGTCGCAAACCGGCTCACAAAAAGACGGAATGTTTTTGGCAGCAACAAAACCAGCGTTTTAATGCTTGACAAAACAGGCAACAAAGAATATCTTAGCAATGTTACCAAAGATAAAGTTGCCCGAAGAATTATTGAAAAGATAGAAGAGATAAAAAAATCGGCGGCTTAGCCAAGTGGTAAGGCAGCGGTCTGCAAAACCGCTATTCTCCGGTTCAAATCCGGAAGCCGCCTCCAAAATTTTTGCTTTGCAAAAATTTTGATCCTGCTTCGCCAGCTATTTCCAAGCGGCGAAACAGGACCTTTCTTAGCGTGTCATTCCGCAGCATTTACTATTATTCCCCTTGACTTTTAATCCCCCTCAGTAGTAAACTACCCCTATGGTTGAGATGGCCCTGAATAAAATAAGAATAGACGAAAAAAGCGAAGGCCAGATGATAGTGCTTAAGGAAAAAACAGGCACAAGGCAATTGCCTATCATTATAGGCATATCAGAAGTTGCTGCAATAAAAAGAAATATCTCAGGCATTGAGCCGCCCAGGCCGATGACGCATGATTTATTGGCGAATATTGTTTCAGGCGTTGGCGCGCGGCTTGAAAAGGTTGTTATAGATAAGATAGAGGCAAATACTTTTTACGCCAAGCTTGTTTTGAAAGTAAAAAGTGATTCTGGCAGGGATAAAAAAACACTTATAGATGCCAGGCCAAGCGATTCGATTGCCCTGGCAATACGTCTTGAGGCGCCGATATTTGTCGAGGAAAATGTTTTTGAGGAATTAAAAAAATACGAGCAGGTAATTTAAAAAGAAAGGGATTGCTATGAACAGAAAAGGTTTTACGCTTATAGAATTGGCAGTAGTGGTAATAATAATAGCTATATTGGCGACTATGGCAACGGTGTTTTTTAAGGGCGATTATAGCGCTCAGAAGAAATGCGCGCAGAACCTCAGGATCA
>Ga0210006_1000339_pt1 | contig 38310 bp, 41 predicted proteins | sample CryGey02umfilter_2_FD_185452 | JGI IMG/M metagenome (GOLD analysis project Ga0210006, IMG submission 185452) | Groundwater microbial communities from aquifer in Utah, USA - Crystal Geyser 4/10/14 0.2 um filter (SPAdes) (version 3) | ecosystem: Environmental > Aquatic > Deep subsurface >... | reverse complement strand
TGTCTAGTATAAGAAGTTGGTTTGAGATTTATCCTCAACTTTGTATATTTTTCAGTGAAATTATGTCAAAATATACGAAGTGATTGAAGGATAAGAGGTGGGTTTACACAGTTTATTTTACGGTCTCGAAATTTTTATCAACAAATAACAGATATTTATGCAACTGCTATGGATTATGATTTTCAAGCCCCAACTACACAAGAGTTTTTTGCAACAGTTCAAAATAAACTACATTGGGCTATTCACGGTCATACAGCTTCTGAACTGATTGTTGAGCGAGCAGACCATAAAAAAGAGTTTATGGGACTTACAAACTGGAAAAAAGCTCCAAATGGAAAAATATTAAAATCAGATGTTACAGTTGCTAAAAACTATCTATCGCAAAATGAGATAAAGTCACTTGATAGAATTGTAACTATGTATCTTGATTATGCAGAAGACCAAGCTGAAAGAAATATTCCAATGACAATGAAAGATTGGAGTCAAAAGTTAAATGCTTTTTTACAATTTAATGAAAGAGATATTTTAGAAAATGCAGGAAAAGTTACAGCACAAATAGCAAAAGAGTTTGCTATTTGTGAATTTGAGAAATATAAAGTTATTCAAGATAAGTCATATAAGAGTGATTTTGACAAATTACTTGGAGAATTAGATATTGAAGGTTAGTAAACACAACAAAACCTAGCACCGAACAGCTAAGCTGTCGGTAAAGTCAACCGTTAGACACACATAGGAGAATTTAATATGATTGACATAGCAGTAGCAGTAGGAAGTGTAAAATCAGCAATAGAAATTGCGAAATTATTAAAAGATAGTGCTGGCTCATTTGATAAAGCAGAAGTAAAATTACAATTAGCAGAATTGATAGGATCACTTGCAGATGCAAAAATGCAAATCGCAGAAATTCAAGAAGCTTTACTTGAAAGTGATCGAGAAAAAAAGAGCTATTGGATAAATTAAATTTAAAAGAAAACTTATTTTATGAAAAACCATACTATTGGAAAAAAATAACTGAACAAGAAAAAGAAGGACCGTATTGTCAACTATGCTATGACAAAGATCAAAAATTAATTAGACTTCAAGATTGGGGGAATGGAGAATGGAACTGTCAATCATGCAAAACACATGTTACTGACAGTAATTACACTCCAGAAAATTATGACTCATATCACGGTGGTGGTTTTGTAGTCTAACAAAACCTTGGAGAGAAATAGTTGACCCTGCGGGCAAAACTATTTCTCAACTTAAACGTTACTCGTTGGGAATGCGTATATGAATGTAAGCAACTGAAACACTGGAGCTTGGAACGAGTCAAAAATTTCTCTTATGAAGATTATAGAGATAGACAGAGTTAAACGTAGCTACAAAATAGATCCTAAGATATTTCCACATGCCAAGAGGCTTCTCCACTCTCTTGCGCTCTTCCACGAAACTCCAACTTGTCAAGAAATTGTAAAGACACAGTCAAAGTTCTCTTGACACTCTTCCTCTATAATTTTCCTATCTAAATTGTAAAAGGAGTAGAAATATGAGAAAAACATTACTTGTATTATTTATCGCAGTTTCATTTATGGAGGCAAAAGAGTTAAACACTCAAATGCAAGAGTATATGAACACCCTCAAAGCTGAGGCAAAGCAAGAGAGTCAAAACTTTACAGGGTTTGATTATGCTAGAGGTGAGAAAATTTTTACCACAGAAGCCATCGGTAAAAAAGGAAAACTTATCTCTTGTGTTTCCTGCCATACAAATGATTTGTCAAAAAGTGGGATGAATGAACACACAAATAAAGTGATTGAGCCACTCTCTCCAACGACAAATCCTCAAAGATTGACAGATGTCAAAGAGGTTACAAAATGGCTAAGAAGAAACTTTAAAGATGTGTACAACAGAGAGGGTACAGCCACTGAAAAAGGGGATGTTTTAACGTACATCCTCAACAAATAAAAAAGGAATCAACATGAAAAAAATAGTACTAGCATCCATATTAATTGCGGGGAGTTTGCTCGCAGATAGCGATTATAATTTTTTCACAAAACGAGGTGTCGCTCCAGTTGAGAACGCTTTTTATAAGAGTGAGTGCGCAAGTTGCCATTTCGCTTATCAGCCTGGACTTCTTCCCGCTAAATCATGGACAAAAGTGATGGGAGATTTGAGTAATCACTTTGGTACAGATGCTTCATTAGAAGCGGTAGATAACAAAACTATACTTGAGTACTTAGTTGATAATTCAGCTGAAAAGTTTACAAACTATAAACGAAGTAGAAAGATTGTTGCTAGTATCGCAGAAAACGAAACACCTATTGCAGTAACCGCTACAGGCTACTTTAAACAGAAACATAGAGGGATTCCAAGAAGAGCGATTGAACAAGAAGAGGTAAAATCTTTAGCAAACTGTGTCGCATGCCACACAACAGCGGAGAAAGGTTCTTATAGTGAAAGAGATATTATGATTCCAAATTTTGGAAGATGGGACGATGATTAAAAGTTATATATGGAGCTCTTTTACAAGAGTTTTTCATATCATTCTTGTTATTTCTGTAGGTTTAGTATTTATACTAGCAGAATTTGACAAACTCCTAAGTTGGCATGCAGCTATTGGTTTTACGATAGGACTCCTTTTTGTTTATAGAATTTTGTGGGGATTTATGGATGTTAAATACTCTAAATTTAAGGATTTTAATTTTAATCTTCATGATTTACAAGAGTATATCTTTAATGTTTTTACAGATAAAAAAAAATATGTAGGACATAACCCAGCCTCAAGTTGGGCGATTGTCGCCATGATAGCTTTAGGCTTAGGTTCCGTTTTTACAGGCATAGTTGTCTATGGAACACAAGAGGGCATGGGGATTTTATCTTTTTTAAATATCTCACTCTTTAAAGATATGGATTTTTTTGAAGATGTACATGAACTCTTTGCAAATAGTTTTATGGCGGTGATATTTATACACATTGCAGGTGTTTTACTCGATAGGGTTTTGCACTCATCCAAAGCCATAGAGTCTATGATAGGCGGTTATAAAGAGAGTGATGCAACAAGTTTAAAGTTAACATTTTTTCAAAGAGTGTTCGGTGTTGTGTGGATTGGTACTTCTATCTTCTTTTTTTTGTACCTTTTAGCCAACCCATCGAACCTTTTAATCGCGGATGCAAATACTCCAGTCGATTATAAAAAAGAGCATACGCTCTTTTTTAACGAGTGTAAAAGTTGCCATACACTTTATCCTCCCTACCTTTTACCAAAACAATCTTGGGTGAAGATGATGGACAATTTAGAAAACCATTTTGGTGATGACGCTTCACTTGAAGCGAGTGATAAAGAGTTTATAAAAGATTATTTAGTTCAAAATGCGGCAGAAAACTCTACAAAAGAGTCAGCATTTAAAATTTTAAAAAGTATCAAAGATGAAGAGATTATAGCGATAACAAAAACACCTTACTGGAAAAGAAGACATAGCGAGATTGATAAAAGTATCTTCACCTCTAAAGAGATAGCAGCAGCCTCAAATTGTAAAGCTTGCCATCAAAATATAGAGCAAGGTCTATTAAATGATAAAGATATTAAAATACCTGAGATAGCTAAAGGATGAAAATCATGCGATATATTATTATACTTCTATTGATTACAACGCTCTACGGGGATGGAGACAAGCATTATAGAGAGTACCATATTAACAAAGAGTTATCCCATCTCAACCTCTCAAAAGAACAAAACATTCAGATAAAAACAATTTTAAAAGAGTTTAGACACAACTCAAAAGAGTTTAAAAATTTAAAAGAAGATGTTGAAGAAAAAAGAAAAAGACTCTTTACACAAGAGAATTTTGATACCGACGAACTTAATGAATTAAATACTATTTTAGATGAAAAAGCACATGCTATAGAGAATGTTTTCCTCAAAGAGATACATATGATTTTAACTCCACAGCAAAGAAAAAGGTTTATACACTATTTTGATGATTGGGAAGTGGAATAATGCAAGAGATTATGCTGATTGAAGATGATGCAGATATTTCGATGCTTCTGTGTGAGTACCTTTTGAACTATGGTTTTGAAGTGAAGGCTTTTGATAAACCAAAAGAGGCACTTCTTCATCTTCAAGAGAATAAAGAGCGATACGCTCTGCTTGTTTTAGATTTGATGCTCCCGCAGATGGATGGTTTTGATGTCTGTAAACGCGTGAGAGAAATCTCTAATATTCCTATCATTATCTCCTCTGCTCGAAGTGAGATGAGTGATAAAATCTTAGGCTTTGATTTTGGTGCAGATGATTACTTGGCAAAGCCTTATGAGCCTAGAGAGTTGGTTCTTCGTATCAACTCCATTTTACGAAGAACAACAAAGAGAAGTAAAGTAATAGGTGACTTTGAAATAGATGAAGCAAAACTAGAGATAAAAGTGGATGGCTTGCTTCTTGATTTAACAAAAGTGGAGTATGACATCTTGCAGCTCTTTTTACTCAACTCTGACAAGGTTTTATCAAGAGAGTCTATCGCAAATGCAGTCAACTCCATAGAGTATAACTCAAAAGATAGAACGATAGATATGCATATAAGCAACCTAAGACAAAAGTTAGGCGATGACCCAAAAGACCCAAGATATATAAAGTCTGTTTGGGGTATCGGGTATAAATTTATAGGATGAAAATATGTCTATAATCCATAAAGTTATCCTCCTCTTTTTAGTGAGTTGTACACTTATGCTCTATGTCTCCAATGAGACAAATAAATTGACACAGACAACCATAGAAAAGCTTCTAAAAGAGAAGTATATTCAAGTCTCAGACGAACTCTTTACCTATCTCTCTAACAATGACGCCGCGGCTATAGAGAAGAAATTGGCAGAACTCAATTTTCAAATCGTAGAAGATACAAAGCACTATCTTGCGGTGTCAACAACACTTTATGACTACAAAACAGATCTCTCAAGCATCAAAATTCTCAAACATGAAGATAACAAATACCTCCTTTATATGAACTATCTCGATGATGATATTTTAGTGATGGATGTATCTCAAAATAAAATTTTTCAAGATAAAGAGTTTTTAAACTATATGATTTTGGCAGATATTATGATTTTGACTATCTTGTCTTTAATCATTTTAAAGATGATTTATCCTCTCAAAGAGATTTCAAACAGTATAAAAAAGTTTGGAGAGGGAAACTACGCTTCAAGGATAAACAAACAGAGTAATGACGAGATAGGAAAACTCTCTAAAACTTTTAACTCTATGGCACTCAATATTGAAGAGCTTATCACTTCAAGACAAAGATTGCTAAGAGATGTTGGGCATGAGTTGAAAACCCCAATATCAAAAGCAAAATTGGCAGTGGAGATGCTTGAGGAGAATAAATATACAAAAGTGCTAAAAAAAGCGCTCTCACAGATTGATGAGATGACAAATGAGCTTTTGTATATAGAGAAGTTAAATGCAAATCAGCATAAATTTAATTTTGAAAAATTTAATTGTGAGACACTTATAAGTGAGTCTCTCTCAAAGCTTTTTATAGAGGATGAAACAAGTGTAGATGTTGTAATTGAGAGCAACTTCGATATATATGCAGACCTAAACTACCTCTCTATCGCCCTTAAAAACTTGATAGATAACGGTTTGAAGTATGGAGTAGAAAAACCTGTCTTTATCCTTGTAAAAGAGAGAAAAATCTTTGTTAAAAGCAGAGGGGAGGGGCTTGAAAAACCACTTGAATTTTATTGTGAGGATTTTACTCAAGGCGAGAGTTCAAGGTCAAAAAGTGGCTATGGCTTAGGACTCAGTTTAGTAAAAAGAGTCCTGCAAAAGCATAACTTTGGTTTTTCCTGCCAATATGCGGAGGGCTTAAACACTTTTATAATAGAGTTCTAATTGTTCTCTTGAAAGTACTCTGTATGGTACTTACTAGAGGGTGACCACATCATCCAGCCACTTGTATTTGCATCTTGCGCTGCCCTTATCTGCTCGTTGACTTCAAACTTTTTATAGTATCTTTTTTTGTGTGCATAATCTTTAAAGTACTGTAACCAAGGTCGAATTCTTACCGCACCGATTGTAGGGTGTACATTGATTACACTCCTATAAATAACGGCATAAGGGTGTTCTGAGGGATAGTCGAAATAGAATGAACCGCTCGCAAATCCTGATGGATATAACATAGGGGAGAGATAATCCGCGTGCTTGGCTAAAGAGGAAACTGTTTGTCCAATATTATTATCATCATCACTCCAGCAGATATTTCCATAGGTATCCACAGAGATAAAAACACCGTACTTTCTAAGTTGGTTCTGAGCGCGTAACAAGAAGCTCTCAATAGCTTTAATACGATTTTCCTGAGTATTCTCTTTAGAGTAAACTAATCCAGATTTTGCAGGAAAACGGATGTAGTCAAAGTTTATCTCATCAAATCCAACTTTCGCGGCTTCCTCTGCAATAGAGAGGGTGTATTTATGGGCTCTTTTATCAAAAGGGTCCACCCAAGCCATCTTGTCATGATTTCTCCAAATCTCTCCATCTGCATTTTTGATTGCATACTCTGGATTATTGGATGCTTGGAGTTCATCTTTAAAGGTAACGATTCTGGCAATAGTGTAGATGTTTTTCTCTTTCATTAGAGCCATGAACTTTTGAATGTTACGGTTTGTTCTCTCTTCATCTGCGCCATAACTATTTGCTTGTGCAAAGGATGTTTTATAAGAGGTTGAACCATACTCATTTTTTATATCAACTACGATAGCATTCACTTCTGTCTCTTCAATCGTTTGTAAGATATTTTTTAAAGTTTGAGAGTTGTTACTTGCACCCCAAAAACTTAGATAGAGTGCTTTTACGTTAATAGGCTCTACTTGAATAAGCGTCTGATTATTCTCTTGGTTAATTTTGTAAGGTCTGTATCCATAAGCTTTTACATGGTAAAGACTCTCTTGGCTAAGTATGCTAAAAGAGCCATTTTCATCACTTTTTACACTCTGTTTTGAATCACTAATAGTAGCTTTAGCAATAGGCTTTTGAGTCTCTTTATCAATAATAAAACCCTGAAATGAGGCAAGAAGCAGTGATTGTAAGAGTGTGAAACTCAAGAGTAGTTTTAACATAAAGTTATCTCTCATTTAAAAAGTAGTTTAAGCTCACATCGCTCCACTCTTTTGATAGTTTTAGATGTGCCTCCATAGAAGCGTACACTTTCTCAAAATCACTATTTTTTGCACTTAATTCTTGTATGACTTCATTCAAAGCTTTTTTCCCTTCATTTATAACATCTTTAGGATATTGTAGAATTTGTATATCTAACTCTTTGAGTTTTTTAAGAGCGTATATATTCTCTGCGTGAAATTCAGAAGTCATATTGGAGTTCATTTCACTGGATGCAACTTCAATAATCGCTTGATGTTCAAAAGAGAGTTTCTCAAAAGAGTATTTGTTAAAAGTAACTTCTAAAATAGAACCAGGTTCATGCCAACCAGAGTAGTAGTAGGGTGCAACTTTATAGAACCCCATCTTAATATCTAAAGCAGGTCCAACCCATTCGGTTGCATCAATCACACCACGCTCTAAGGCTGTGTAGATTTCACCAGCTGGGAGAAGAATAGGGTTGACACCCATCTTTGAGAAGACTTCGCCGCCTAAACCTGGCATACGCATCTTTAAACCCTTCATATCTTCTAGAGAGTTTATCGGTTTTCGAAACCAGCCACCCATTTGAATATTGGTATTTCCACCCATAAATGGGTAAAGGTTATATTTTGCATACTGTTCTCGCCAAAGTTCCAGTCCTCCGCCAAAAAGCATCCAAGAATTTATCTCTTCTGCTGTAAAACCAAAAGGAGTGCCGCTATAAAGAGCAAAAGCACTGTTCTTTCCCTTCCAATAGTAGGGACCAGAGTGAAAAGCATCAATCTGACCGCTACTACATGCATCAAAGACAGCTAAAGCAGGAACTAAAGTGTTCTTGGGATAGAGTTTTATCTCTAGTGAACCAGAACTTATATCTTTAACTCTCTGAACAAATTTCTCTACTCCAGTACCCATAATTGGGAAATGCGCAGGCCAACTTGTAGCAAGCTTTAGAACGGTTTTTCTATTTTTGTTGATGTTAACTCTTTTTGGATCTGCACTCTTGAGTTCATGGCGTTTTGAATCATCAATAGCTTGACGGTTTGATTCATTGCATCCACTCAAAGCAGCAGCAATGGAAGCTGCTGTGGCTGTTGTTAAAAAATTTCTACGATTCATATTTTGACCCTCTGTTCTAGAACTCTAAGCTTAGCTGAGTTTGATTTGTTATTGGTTTACAAAGCATAGATTTATCAACACCCACTAAAAGTGCAAAATGAAAACTATTATTTTGCAATATGTTGAGTATCTCTTTCTCATTTTTATAGGTAAAAATAGTATTATTGTCTTCATATTTTTTAGTATGAGGGATAATATAGATGATTTTAGCCCAATTTGCATGTTTCTCTAAAAAGTTTATCTCCGAGTCAATAAGGTCTGTGTTCTTTTCAAAGATAAGAACTTTATCACTTGTACCAAACTCTTTTAATTCAAAATTTTTATTTGTAAAGACAGCTTCAAAGTGACCTATAGGTGCAAATTTTCTTAGTCTAAAGTTGATTTTTAAACTTTTATAGAGATGAAGAAGCTCTTCTAAATAGGGAATAAAAAAGGGAGAGATAAGTTGTCTCTCATAAAAAGTATTGTTATAAATAAAAGAGGTCTCAAAAAGTGTCTGTTCCATAATTGTAATAGGTTTAATGGCTGTTTTTGGAAGTGACTTAATATCTGTAAAAATATCTTTATCGGTGAGAGTAGGGCTAAAGAGGAGTGTTGAGCCACTTTCCACATGCCAAAGAGCTTTGAATATCTCTTTGAAGCTACCGTTTATCGCAATAAAAGTAGACTCTGTGATGACTTGCAGTGCAAGCTTTAAAATGATTTCATTTGATTCATAGACTCTAACCTCTTTTTCTATAAGTCTAAAGCGAAGGAGTCTTTTGAGGGCATCGTCTAGATTTTGTACTTTTATCCAAGCTATTTCTGCATCACTTATTTGCGTTGGTTTATCAAACACAACACCATAAGCACCATTTAAAACGGCAGTTTGTATCGCTTCTTCATCAAAGGCTATAAAGAGATCACCTCTCTTTACGCTCTTTTCATCAAAAACAATATTTTCAAAAATATTTACAAAGGGCTCATTTATAAGTTTGCCATGTGTAAGTGCAAGGATATTCTCTAGTCTCATCCAATAGGTGTACCCGCTTTTTTAGGTTTTTCTGGTCTTACTAAACATAAACCATCTTCATCCTTAGCAGCAAGAAGCATTCCCTCAGAAATCATACCCATAAGCTTTGCAGGTTTAAGGTTTGCTACGACACATACTTGCGTATTTACAAGAGACTCTGCGCTATAAAACTCTTTGATTCCTGCTAAAACTTGTCTCTTTCTTCCATCCCCTAAATCAACTTGAAGTTTTAACAGCTTTTTACTTTTTGGAACTTCTTCAGCTTCAAGAACTGTCCCAACTTTTAAAGAGGTTTCAAAAAATTGACCTATCTCTATAAGGTTATCCTCTTCTTTTACAACTTCTACATTTTCAGAAACTGCTTTTTCTGGTTTATTAGGCTCTGCAAGAGGTGCTTCTGCCATCAAAGGCTCTTCAACACGAGGGAAAAGAGGCGGAACTACTTTTATCGTAAATGATTTTAAAAGCTTTTTAGCTACTACAAGCTCATTATAGCTTGCGCTATCAATCGTAAAGTTGAGTGCATCTGCAATGATGTTCGTAGTTTTTGGCATAACAGGGTGGAGCATAATCGCTGCTTTTGCTAATATATTTGCAACAAGCGCAACAGTCGCTAGGGCTTCCTCTTTTTTACCCTCTTTCATTTTTACCCATGGAGCGTGTTCTTCTATCGCTTTGTTTCCAATTGCAAAGAGTTTCCAAAGTTCTTCAAGGTAGCGATGTGTTTGTAAGTTTTCCATAAAAGCATCAAGGTTTCCAAGTGCTTCATTCATTGCATCCAACTCTTTTGAGTGAAACTTTTCTACATCTGTGCTCTCTATGAGGTACTCGCTATATTTTCCACTCATCCCAATAATACGGTTTAGAAGGTTGCCTAAGTCATTGCTTAGCTCGGAGTTGATTCTATCTATAAAAGCTCTTTGTGAAAAGTCGCCATCTTGACCAAAAGGCACTTCTCTTAGCATGAAGTATCTTAGGTTTTCAACGCCATACGCATCTGCCACCTCTTTAGGAGAGATAACATTGCCTTTTGATTTAGACATTTTTTCACCATCTCTTGTCCACCATCCATGCGCACCTATAGTCTTAGGAAGAGGTAAGTCAAGACTCATTAAAAATGCTGGCCAGTAGATAGCATGAAAACGGAGTATATCTTTACCTACAAATTGTGTAGAAGCAGGCCAATAACTCATTTTTTCACTCTCTGTACCATATCCAAGTGCTGTTATGTAGTTTAAAAGTGCGTCAAGCCATACATACATAACATGTTTGTCGTCATTGAGAGACTCTGGCATTTTGACACCCCATGTAAATGAAGTTCTTGTGACAGAGAGGTCACGTAATCCACCCTTTACAAAGTTGATCACTTCATTCGCACGAGAGCGTGGGAGTATAAAGTCAGGATTTTCTGCATAATGTTTAAGAAGGGCATCTTCATACTTAGAGAGTTTAAAAAAGTAACTCTCCTCTTTTACGATGCTTGTAGCTCTTCCGCAATCAGGGCAAAATTGACTATCTATAAGTTGTGTTTCAGGGAAAAAAGTCTCACAACTCACACAGTAGTGACCTTCGTAAAAGTCTTTATAAATATCCCCTTTTGCGTACATAACTTCAAATGCTTTTTGAACACCTTTTTTGTGATCTTCATCCGTAGTTCTAATGAATTGATCATAATCTATCTCAAACTCATCCCAAAGGTCTCTAAATGTTTTACTGATTTCATCTGCAAACTCTTGTGTCGGTTTTGCATTTTTTTGAGCGGACTCTTCTATCTTTTGCCCATGCTCATCTGTTCCAGTTAAAAAGTAGGTATCTTCACCTTTTAGTTTCTCATATCGCGTCATCGTATCTGCTATAAAAGTAGTGTAAGCATGCCCAATGTGAGCTTCGCCGTTTACATAGTATATAGGGGTTGTTATATATTTACTCAAATTTTTATCCTTAATTTAAATTCTGTAAGCGACATCGCGCTTGAAAGCTCTTTTGAAGAGATGAGTTTCATGCCTAGCATCTTAGGCTATTAAAACTCAAATCCACCTGTTTCACCCTTAGACATGCTGTTGTAGACTGCTTTGACATAATCAGTTCGTAATTCACAAACTAGATAGTGTTCGCAAACGCTACAGCTCTTTACACTTTTTTCCTCTTGACAGGTGTGTATTTTGAGAACCATCTCATCGAGAAAAAGTTCAAACTTGTCAAGCTCTATATCAGCCCTGTTGTGCATAAACTTCTTTTACTCTTTCTATCTCATAGTTTGAACCAAAAAAGCAGATGGCAGTATCATGGATATTGGCATGTGGAAGTTTCATTAAATCACCTTTGCCATCTATAGCACGACCACCTGATTTTTCATAAATAAAAGCAAAAGGAAAAACTTCAAAGAGTTTACGAAGCTTTCCATTTGGCTTATCCAAAGTGCCTGGATAGCTAAAAAGACCACCACCTTTGAGGAGAATCTGATGCAAGTCAGGAACCATTCCCCCAGAATATCTCAGACGGTACCCCTCAGCAAAAAAGCTATCTACGAGTTCCTTGTGGTAAGGTGCCCAATGTTGTTGTGTTCCACCTGGCGCGTTGAGATTTCCTTTCTCTTTGAGACGAATCTCTTTTACAAACTCAAACGCACCTGCTTGAAGCAGATAGAGTTTTGTTTTGTTCTCTGCAAAAACCATTTCAACTCTAGGTCCATAAACAACATAACATGCAGCGACCATATTTTGAGAGCCGAAATCGCCTTCATAGATTCCAAAGATAGAACCGACACTTAAATTTACATCGACTAGAGAAGAACCATCAAGCGGGTCATAGGCTATAAAATATTTACCCTCATTATGCATCAGTTGCGCATGCTCTTTCTCTTCACTTGCTATGGTGTGAACAGAAGTGACGTTTGAAAACTCCTCTTCAATAATCATATCGCATTGAATATCAAGTTGAAGCTGTGTCTCACCCGAAGAGTTCTCTTGTTGTGAATAGCCTATATCTTTGACATCTATCGCTTCTTTTATTCTTATAGCACTCTTTTGAATTGCATTAAATATATCTCGCATTTATACTTCCTTTGCATTTTTAAGTATCCAAGATATTACTTCATCTGGATCATTTAAATTTAAAATATCAACATTCTTTGGAATATCATAATCCATTATATTGATGCTATCATCAATTGCTAAAGCATCCATATAAGGAAAATAATCATGATCAAGAGAATCCCTAAAAACACTTATTCTAGGCAGAGGCAAGCTCTTTAAACCCTCAACTAGTAAAATATCAAACTTATCAAAAAGTCTAATGATTTCATCTAAGTCTTTGTTTCTTTTAGAAAAATAAGTGGTTCTATTTGGAGATGTTACAATTACCTCTGCACCCGTGTCTGAAAACTTATAACTATCTTTTCCAACAACATCAAATCGAGCCTTGTCCGAAGGGTCATGTTTGATGATTGCTACTTCTTTGAAGTGTTCATTTATAAGTTTTCTAGCGACTTTTAATATGAGAGTAGTTTTACCACTGTTTGAAGGACCGGTAAATGCAATTGCTAATCTTTTGTTCAATTTATATCTTTGTTAAAAATTTAGTTTATTATACAAAAGAGTCATTAAAAAGTTGTTTAATAAGCTATAATTCTTTCTATATTTGGCAAGGATAGGGATGAAATTTTTTATTATTAGCTTGAGCGTTTTGGTGATGTTTACAGCTTGTGCGACAAAGAATGCTTTTAGTAAGTTTGAGATGACAGAGCAAGAGGAGTTGAGTATCTCTAACCTGCAAAGCTCCAAGATAATGTCGGGAACTGTAGTAAAAGGTGTTTTATCAGCTGTCTATTTAAATGAAGTCTATCCAAACACTTTTACAAAGCAAGAGTATTTTCTAGTCTATTTATATCAAAAAGAGAAACAAGAGATGTATAATCCAAATCTTCTCGATGACATTAAGCTTACACTCAAACTAAACTCTCAATTACCTCTAAAAATCAAGCAACTTCCACATGCCAATAATTACTCTCATCTTATTGGAATGCAAAACGATTGGAATCGCTACTATCTTGTAGCATTTGAGGAGAGTACAAGCAACAGCCTTTCTCTTAGCCTCGAAAGCGGTCAGTTTTCTTCGGTTGCGTTAATATATCAAAAAGGTGAACAATAGAGACCTCTTCACCTAATATCTTTTTATACATCACATAGTTTGCTAAAACTTTTTTCCCATACTCTCTACTTTCAGAGTTTTTCATAAGTTCCATACTCAAAAATGGCTCGTAAGGGGCATCTGTGAATTTTTCACTCTCTAAGTATCTTCTTGTGAAACCCATACCGCCATTGTAGGCATACGCTATAAATAGAGGGTGATAGAGAGATTTTTGAATCCATTCCAAATGCTTTTTTGCGTAATTGAGATTATTTTGTGGGATAAACATCTCTTCGTAGCTTTGAACTGCATTTTTCTCTTTTTTACTCATAGCATCTACTAAAAATGGCATCAATTGCATGAGTCCAAGCGCATAAGAGCGAGACAAAGCAGATGGAATCAAGTGACTCTCTTGTTTCATGATGGCATAGACTAAAGCTTTGGCATCGATAGAAATATCTTTGAGGTATTTGTTATAGGGCATGATATAGCTATGTATCTTATAGTTATACGCTTTTTCTATAATAAAAGCTTGTACAGGCTTCATCGTGTCATTTTTATAAGAGGAAGCTAAATCAAAAAGTTTCTTTTTTGGTGTTTCTCTTATCTCCTTTAAAATCTCATTCCATTGGAATGGGTCTTGAAGGTTCTTTTCGGCCCTTTCAACTACTGTTTCAACACTGCTAAAATAGTTGTCAACATCCTTATCGAGAACTTCATGTGCATAGAGCGTATATATATTTATATCCATACTAAGAAGGAGTTCGTTTAGATAATCTTTATTGTTACTTATTTTATACATCCAAAAATAACTCTTATCTACATCTATTCTATAGGTTGATTTGAGTCGAGTTAGTTCTAAGTGTTCCATTGCTCTGGTTTTGTTTGAGTGTTGGAGATGATGTAATGCTAAAATAAAGTTACTTTGCGCACTCAACTCTTTTCCATCAAGATAAGAGAGTGCATTTTGAAGTTTATCAAGTGTGTCATCATTTACAACGAGTTCAATAAAAGAGCCTATTTTCCAGTTTGAAGTTAGTTTTTGCATAAACTTTTTATCTAAATCTATATTTAAATGATTTCTACGATGTGAAGCAGTAGTTTGGACAAAGAGAGAAAGTATGGTGTTTGCATCATATTTTTCATACGCTTTTTGCGTATAGGGCTCACTCTGAATACTCAGTAACTCTTGAAAATGTTTAGATTTTAGACTTTTAGATAATTTTTTTCTCTGCTCATTTGTTAAATGAACTGTTTTGTAAGGACTCATCGCTAGCTCTAAACAATCTTCATCTACAATAGATAATAAATTTTTTTCATTCATACATGAAACAGTATATTTAATCTCTTCTCTATCGCATTTTTCAGCATACATACGAAAAAGTTTATTGTCCACGTTGTTGATTTCATAAAAGGCTTTATCTGCTTGAGCAGGTGTAATATCTTGTTTGAAATATTGCCAAATCATGAAATCTTTAGTGCGGCTCGCTGGTTTTGAAGTTATATCTTGAAGTGTTATCTCAGCATTTACACATGCTAAGATAGTACAGAGGAGGGCTATATATTGAAACATATCTTACAGAGAATTTAAAAGCGCAGTAATGAGCACAATCACTATTTGTAAAAAAACAATGATAACAAAAGGCGCTAAATCTATGCCGTTAAAATCAGTCCGTATAAATCTTCTTACAAGTTTATACGCTGGTTGTGTTACTCTATGTAAAAACTGAACAATCGGATTGTAGGGATCAGGGTTTACAAAACTGATAAGAGCGGAGATGATAACCACCCAAATATATACATTTACAACGGTTAAGAAAATTCCACCTAAGCCTTGAATAATATCCACTAATGCACTCATTTTACAATCTCACCTATATAATTTTTTAAATATTTATAGACCTCTGCAACGTCAGGACCATGTTCAGCACCTGTTAAAATTAAACGAAGAGGTTTAAAAAAGAGTTTTCCTTTAAGTCCTGACTCTTTCATGATATGATTTTTAAAATCATCGTATGCATCAAAGTAGGGTGCTGCTTTGATAACTGCACGCATTGTATTTATCTCTTTTTGAAACTCTTCAGAAGTTGCTTTTTCACCGAATATAGCTTCGATTTTAGCGCGTAGCTCTTTTGTTGTACTTGCCTCTTCAAGATATACTTTTGCAAGCTTACCAATCTCTTCATCAGCAAAACCGACATATCTTGAGAGCTCTTTATTCTCAAGCAGTTTTAAATGCTCATTATTGATATGTCTTAACATAGTCATATCAAAACGGGCAGGGGACTTTGAAATAGTTTCTAAACTAAACCACTCAATCGCTTCACTTAGAGTAAAAATCTCTTTAGGTGGCTTATTTCCCATTAATACTAAATAATTTGATATAGCTGATGGCAAGAAACCCTCTTCTAAAAGCCATTTAACGCTTGAAGCGTCATCACGTTTACTCATCTTTTTACCATCATCATTCAAAATAATAGGTAAATGCGCATACTCTATTTTTTTCTCATAGTTTAGAGAGGTTCGAATGAGGTCTTGTTTAGGGGTGTTTGTCATGTGGTCTTCACCGCGAATCACTAAAGAGATATCGCTTAACATATCATCTACTGCACATGCAAAATTATAGGTAGGCGTTTTATCTTGTCTCATGATAATAAAGCTGTCTACATCATTCGGTTCAAAGGTAACGTCACCTTTAATATGGTCATGAATCATGATGGTAGATTCTGGTTTTTTTATTCTAATTGTAAAGGGATTCATGTTGTCTATAACAAGTTCCGCGGGAAGATTCGCACAGGCATCATCATATCTGTACGCTTTTTTATTTGCTTTAGACTCTTCTCTCTTTTTTTCAAGCCAATCAGGAGAACAAAAACAACTAAAAGCTTTTTTTTCATGCAGAAGTTGCAATGCCATAGCAGCGTGAAAACGGAAGTTTTCGCTTTGATAAAGCACTTGAGAATATTCGATACCAAATAGGTCCAATATAGCGAGTATCTCTTTATCTTTACCCTCTATATTTCTCTCCTTGTCAGTATCTTCTATTCTGACAATTAAATCCTCTTTTTTTTGCTTTGAAACGATGTAGTTAAATAGGGCAACGCGTAAATTACCAATGTGCATATCACCAGTTGGACTAGGAGCAAATCTTAACATTAAAAATCCTAAATATTATTTTATGGAATTCTAACAAATGTTTACTAATAAAGTTCTTTTTTGATTGTTTTATAGGAGGGAGAAGTGGTGACCCCGAGGAGAATTGAACTCCTGTAACATGGATGAAAACCATGGATCCTGACCGCTAGACGACGGGGCCACTTTCAGTACTTATTTCCTGAGCCGAAATTATATAGATTTATAACTTAATAAATCATAAAATAAAGAGAAGCTCAGGATAATTATCTATTTACTCGTAAAAGCTTCTAAGTGCTCTGATGATAACAGCATTTTTAGAGATACTTTCAGCTTTAGCATTGTCATTTACAACTTCATATAAATCTAATGGAAGAGAGATAGAGAATGTTTTTGTTTCTACTTTTTTCTTTTTAGCAACCATAGCTACAACGCTTATTAAAAGCTCTATGATTTTTTTAGTATCTATTGGTTTTTGAATAAAGCTGTTTACACCAACTTCAATAGACTCAGAGATTCTTTCAATATCATTACTTGCTGAAATAACGATGATAATTTGAGTAGGGTTGATAGCTCTGATTTTACGAGATAGTTCGATACCATCCATTCCTGCCATAATGATATCTAGAAATACGATATCTGGTAATTCTCTGTTATAAGTTTCAAGTGCTTCAGTAGCATTAAAACATGAATTTACTTTAGAAAAAAAGTTTTTGAAAGTAGAGCTTAAAAGCTCATTTGTTACTTTCTCATCTTCTACAATCATCGCTGTAAGTTTTTTTGTCTCTTGTGTTAGTTGTATTAAATCTATATTGCCCATGAATTTGGATGTCCTTAATTTATATTTTGCGGAAGTATAGTGTTTTTTTGGTAACAAATACAAACAATATATTTTTACAAATTATGTTAAAGTCCATAGAATAGGGATTTTGCACGAAAAATATGTTAAAAAAAATGAATATTTTTATTAGTTATTTAGTTTGTGATATTAAGATTCATGCTTTTTGAAAGTTTCTAGCCACTCCATATCGCTCTCTTTGGAATCCTCTTTTTGATTTAGAAGTAAGTCAATGATACTTATTAAAGTCTCTTCATCCATAAATTCTAGTAGAGTGGGGTTGATTTGTGTTTTATGTATATTGTCATAACTATTTAAAAGGTTTTCTATATCTGCTATTAACTGTTCTTTTGTGCTCATCATTTGTCCAATGCTTTTATATAAGCAAAACTATACTACAAAGTAGTTTATATTTATATGATTAACATAATGTATATTCTATTGAAAATAATAATTAACTCCATACGCCCTCAAGAGTATAGCCACAGTGTGGGCATTTTCCATCTTCTTTTAGCGCATTAACAACATATTGACCAATATGTCCTCGACGATCAATAACTCTTTGATGGCACTTTGGACAATAGCTTGACTCATAATCTTCATCATCGACATTGCCGACGTATACATACTTTAATCCAACATCCTGCCCAATCTTATAGGCTCTTCTAAGTGTGGCATTTGGTGTACGCGCTACATCGAGCATTTTATAGGTTGGGTGAAATGCTGAGATATGCCAAGGAATAGCTTTGTCGATATCTGCTATAAACTTGGCAATATTTCGAATCTCTTCATCCGAGTCATTCTTTCCTGGAATCAACAAAGTCGTAATCTCTATCCAAATCCCTTTTTCATGTGCATATTTCACCGCTTCAAGAACTGGCTTTAATCTTGAGCCACAAATATCCCTATAAAACTCTTCCCTGAAACTTTTTATATCTATATTCATGCCATCTATATATGGAGCAAGTAAATCTATAGCTTTTTTTGTTTCATATCCACTGGTTACATAGATATTTTTAAGTCCTTTTTCATGCGCTAACTTCGCTGTATCATAGGTGTATTCAAAAAATACTATCGGTTCATTATAAGTGTAAGCAATGGATTTGCACCCATTTTCTATGGCGAGCTCCACTATCTGCTCTGGTAAAAGTTCTCGCCCGACAACCTTATGCGCATGCTCTTTTGGATATTGGGATATTTCGTAGTTTTGGCAGAATTTACATGTGAAATTACAGCCAACAGTGCCTACTGAAAACACCCTGCTTTGCGGTAAAAAGTGGAACATAGGCTTTTTTTCTACAGGATCAATGTTTACAGCGGCAGCAAGCCCGTAAACAAGGAGTTGAATCGCACCATTTTCAACTTTTCTGACACCGCAGATGCCATATTCACCCTCTTCGAGTTTGCATGCGTGTGCACATGCTTGGCACAAAACTTTGCCACTGTCGAGTTTTTTACTTAGCCATGCTGTATGGGACATCTTTCTCTCCTTATGAGAAGTATGATAACATACAACAGAATAAGATAAGATAGTTTGTTTACTCGATTTAAAACTTCGCTTTAGAAGTTGCTTCGATAAGACCTCTACTTATGGAAGAGATAGAAGAAGTTAAATCATCAATCTCATTTGCTATTTTTGAGTTCTCTTTTGATATATCATTAAACTCAATCAAGGCGCTGTTGATTCCATTGATCTGTTTCTCTTGTACTTTAAAAGAGTCTGCCGCACTCACTACACTCGAAACCAATTTATCTATACTCGCACTTATCTCAAGAAGCGCATATTGTGTACTCTCAGCTAATTTGCGGACTTCATCCGCGACTACTGCAAACCCTCTTCCGTGTTCCCCTGCCCGAGCCGCTTCTATAGCCGCATTTAATGCCAGTAAGTTTGTTTGCTTTGCAATCGTGTCAATCTTATCAAGAATAGTTTTCATATTTTCAGAGTCATCTTGCATTGAGAACATATTTTGACTATTTTTTTCCAAGTTCTCAACCATCTTCTCAGTGATACTGTTTATCTTAGTAAGGCTCTCATTTTGTGTCTCTACGGAGTGGTTTAGGTTTTTTGAGCCACTGAAAAGGGAGCCTACAGCGTTTTGTAATACACCGTTCGCATTTACAATTAAACCTAAAAGTGAAGATATATTTGTTCCTAAGTAGTTACTATTTTCTATGAGTTCCCCCATTTGACCCTCTAATTTTGCATCTATCTTATGGGTAAAGTCAGCCTTTTGGTAGGATTGAAGTGCATCTTGAATGAGTCTGAGGTTTTTAGATGATGAGAGAATCATGTCGTTGAGAACATCTTTTAAATGTTCTATATTTTCATTGGAACTTTTATCTTTTACTAAAACAGAGTAGTTACCATATTTTATTTTTTCCACTATATGGGCAACATTGTTTATAAAGAGCTCATCATCACTTATGCCGACGTTGACTTTTTTAATATAGGTATTGAAGAGTTTTGACAACTGCCCTGTCTCATCCTTGCTATCAATCTCAAAATGTTCATCAAGCTCTTTGCCCTCAATCAAATCATTCATTCTGTATTTAAGAGCATTTACCGTGTCTGTGAGCGTTTTGACAAAGATGAAGCTAAGCACCATCGTGATAATGATAGAGATAAATGCTGTTATATAGATGAGATTTTTGATAGAGACTGCACGCTCTGTTACAAACTCAAATCGTTTCTCTACGATAGTGTTTATACTGCTACTCAAAGTATCTAAGAGGGTTTTTATCTCTTTGGAGTACTGATTTGCGGCACTTATAGAGTCTATGCCATCTTCATAACTATCAGAAAAATCAGAGGGCATGCTTCCAGCTAAGAGATAAAAGACATCATAGGCCTTAATCAGTTCTTCAACACTCTTTTTAATCTCTTCTTTGTTATCAAAAGAGAAAAGCTCCAAGCTTGAAGAGAGCTGTTGAATCTTCTCTTTTGTCTGATTGTAAAATGCATTGCGCTTTTTTTCTTTCTCTGGATTGATAGATTTATAGATGGAAGCTTCCATGAGCATGTCGTGGTATTGGAGTACATCGTATTTGAGAGCCATTATTTCGCTCTGTATACTAAGCTCATTTTTTTGTATGGATTCAAACTCTCTTACTTCAAAGTTCGCTAAGTAAAAACTATAGTAAAGTATGGAAATGATTGCCGCCATAAAAAGCGCTTGAATGATGCGGATTTTGTTGAGTGTGTTGATGTTTTTGAACATGTTGAGTTACAGCATTGTATATGCGTATGCAGTAGAGCCGATAAATATACTCAACGATAAAATCTCAAATGAGATAGCTTTTATGAAATTTAACATCTTAACTTCCTTTGCGTTTTGTTTGTTTGTGCAATAGTAAAAGAAGATTATTACGAAGATATTACAGAAGATAGCTCTCTGTGAAGATGTTCTTTTGTGGAGGAGTATTGGCATGTGGAAATATTGTAAATCCACATGCTAATGTATGGATTGAATTATTTATATTGTTTAGTATATTCAGTAAATAAGGGAGGCATTATTAGCACATGTAAAATTATGTTTAGATTCTGAACATATAAATATCGAAGTGGATTTTGGCATGTGGAAAGTAGCAGGTACAACTATAAGCCGAGTTTTGTTTTGATAGCATTAATCTACTGCATACTTTACAGTATGCCTCTAGCGAAACAATAGCAATGTAAGACGCTAACCATTTGTTTCTTGCTGCCATGTTGGGTTTTCAAGCTCTCTATGTTGCCATAGAGACTGGTGGTCTCTTACACCACCTTTTCACCTTTACCGCCCTAAAGCGGAAGTCTAATCTCTGTTGCACTTTCCCTCGTATTACTACGGCCATTAGTTAAATGGAACACTGTCTTACAGCAGCTCGGACTTTCCTCTTGGTTTGACCCAAGTATCTATCTGTTGTACCTGCGAAATAGTACACAATTGTTCCTTTAAAATAGGTTCTAATATCAAAAAGAACAATCGTTCACTTGTTTAATTCATAATATGAACACTCGTTCTTTTTGTGTAAGTTTAAATTAACAACTGTTCATATATAATTCTGATTACATTAACATACGTTCACTTCAATAAAAGGTTGATTTATGCCCGAAAACACGACGTCTAACAAAAAAGGCGGAACAAAAGAAAAGATACTAAAAGCATCCCGTGCCCTCTTCTGTGAGTATGGTTACAAGGGTGCAAGTGTCAGAAAAATAGCTTCAACGGTAGGGATTCGAGAGAGTGCAATCTACAATCACTACAAAAATAAAGAGGAGATATTTTTAGAGGTTTCAAAAGAGATATTTTCATCGCCCTTCTCTTTTGAAAATGAGGATATCAGAGAGTTGGCTTTAAAAGGAAAACCTTTTTTACATAAGTTTGCGATGCAGTATAAACTCATTACATTTGATAAGAGCAACGAAAATATGTTTAGGTTACTCATGATAGAGCTACTACAAAACAAAGAGCTTAGAGAGCAGTTTATGAGTGAGTTTCACGACAAGAATGTCAAAGTATTGTCAGAGGGCTTTTTTGTAATGATGCAGAACAATCTCATCCGCTCTTACGACCCGATGATAATCTCTTATGAATTTTTATCCACCCTCTTCTATATCAGACTTCAGGTGACTCTTTTGCGGTTTGATTCTTTATCTACGAATAGTCTCTCAACACAGTTTGAGAAGCATGTGGATTTTTTCTGGGAAAGTATAAAGTAAAGTGAGGTATCAGAAGTGAGAGATTCACTTCTGATAGAATGATTTAGAGTTTGTAATCTCTAATAAGGTTGAAGTTAAGATATTTATAAATCTCTGACTCTTTACCAACTATCTTTTTCGTTTTTTCTAAATACTCTGCAGCAGTTGGAATACGACCAAGTAGAGAACATACAGCAGCAAGTTCCGCAGAACCTAGATAAACTTTCGTATCTTTACCTAAACGGTTGTCAAAGTTACGCGTTGATGTTGAAAATACTGTTGAGCCATCATTTACACGTGCTTGATTTCCCATACATAAAGAACATCCAGGAATCTCTGTACGTGCACCAGCAGCATTGAAAATTGTATAGTAACCATCTTCAGTAAGTTGTTTTTGATCCATTTTTGTTGGAGGGCAAACCCATAAAGTAGTTGGCACTGTACCCTCACCTTGTAAAACTTCACCAAGTGCACGGTAGTGACCAATATTTGTCATACATGAACCAACAAATACTTCATCAATTTTAGTAGGTCTATCTGACGCTAAAACTTCACTCAATGTTGCAACATCATCTGGATCATTTGGACAAGCAACAATTGGTTCAGTGATTTTATTTAAATCAATCTCGATAACAGCCGCATACTCAGCATCTGCATCTGGTTTCATTAAAGTAGGATTCGCTAACCAAGCATTCATCTTGTCAATACGACGTTGAAGCGTACGTGCATCTGAATAACCAGCTTCAATCATAGATTCTAAAAGAGTTACATTTGATTTTAGGTATTCGATGACAGGTTCGTTGTTTAAAAGTACTGTACATGCCGCCGCAGAACGCTCCGCAGATGCATCTGAAAGTTCAAATGCTTGCTCAGCTTTAAGATTTGGTAAGCCTTCTATCTCTAAAATACGACCAGCAAAGATGTTTTTCTTCCCTTTTTTCTCAACAGTCAAAAGACCCTCTTTGATTGCTTGATGAGGAATCGCATTTACAAGGTCACGAAGTGTGATACCTGCTTGCATCTCACCTGAGAAACGAACAAGAACTGACTCTGGCATTGTAAGAGGCATTGAACCAGTTACACCAGCAAAAGCTACGATTCCTGATCCACCAGGGAAAGAGATACCGATAGGAAAACGTGTATGACTATCTGCACCCGTTCCAACAGTATCTGGAAGAACCATTCTGTTTAACCATGAGTGGATAACTCCATCCCCTGGACGAAGCGCAACACCAGAACGGTTTGAGATAAAATCTGGAAGCGTGTGGTGCATAGTAACATCAGATGGTTTTGGATATGCCGCTGTGTGACAAAAGGATTGCATTACCAAGTCAGCACTAAATCCAAGTGCCGCAAGCTCTTTAATCTCATCACGTGTCATAGGACCAGTTGTATCTTGGCTTCCTACAGTTGAAGTAACAGGTTCAACATACATACCTGGCTTAACGCCTGCGATTCCACATGCCTTACCAACCATTTTTTGTGCAAGTGTGTACCCTTTGCCATTGTCTTCTGGTTGTTCAGCAGTTAAGAAAACATCCGAAGTTCCAAGACCAAGAACGCCACGTGCTTTAGAAGTTAAACCACGACCAATAATAAGTGGAATACGACCACCTGCACGAACTTCGTCAGTTATAGTGTTCGGGTTAAGTTTAAAAGTAGCAATACATTTACCATCTTTATGTGCTTCCCCTTTATATGGATAGATAGTAACAACATCACCACTCTCCATTTGTGTAACATCAAGCTCTAATGGTAATGCACCTGAATCTTCACAAGTAGCAAAGAAAATAGGAGCAATAATACTACCAAGAACCACACCGCCAGTACGCTTGTTTGGTACGCCTGGAATATCTTCACCCATGTGCCATTGAACAGAGTTTACACCTGACTTACGACTTGAACCAGTTCCAACAACATCACCAACATAAGCGATAGGATTTCCCATCTCTTTAAGTTTGGCGATAGTAGCGATTGGGTCTTGCATTTTAGCCACAAGCATAGAATTTGCATGAAGAGGAATATCAGAACGAGTAAACGCTTCAGATGCTGGAGAGAGGTCATCTGTATTTGTCTCACCTGGAACTTTGTAAACTGTCACAGTGATTTCATCTGCAAGTGCTGGTTTAGAAGTAAACCACTCAGCGTTTGCCCATGAAGTCATAACTTCAGTTGCCGCTGCATTTCCAGCTTTGTGCAACTCTTCAACATCATTAAATGCATCATATACAAGGAGAGTGTGTTTAAGCGCCTCTTTTGCAGCTTCGATAACTTCAGAATCTGCAGAAGTTAAACAATCAATAATAGGCTTCACATTGTAACCACCTAGCATCATTCCCATAATCTTCACTGCATGAGCAGGAGATATAGCAGATACAGTTACTTTTTGAGATGCAACATCATTTAAAAAAGCGGCTTTTACATAAGCAGCGTCATCCACACCAGGGGACACGCGATTTGTTAATAAGTCTAATAATTCGTCTGTATAATCTACTTTGATAAGCTCAATAAGCTCTGCAGTTTGTTGTGCAGATAGTGGTAGCGGAGGTACACCAAGTGCTTCTCTTTCTATAACATGTGCTTTGTATTCTTCAATAAATGCCATAATTATTCCTGTCTTTAAATTTCAGAGTATTGTAGCTAAAGATAAACACGCATAGTAACACATGTTACAAAAGTAAACATAATGAGGAGGCATATTTATAAAATGTTAATATTTGTAACATATTTTATTCGTGCTTCTTTTACAAGCTATTTTTTTCATTTTTAAAATCGCATATTCTCTGTTATAATGGGTAAAAAAATCGGAGTATTTTCATGCTTAAACAATTTATAGTGCTACTTTTTATCACGCTCTCTCTCTTTGCTCAATCCGAAGCACAGTTTCAAACAAATAGCGATTTAGACAGAGTCTATAATGAAACTATTAAAGCTTATATGAAAGACGATAAAACAGTTACAGAGTTCGTTTATAAGTCACATGCCTATGTTGTTTTTCCAACGGTAGGAAAAGGTGGCGCTCTTATTGGCGGTGCTTATGGTGAAGGTCGTGCTTTTATTGGTGGTAGATATGTTGCAAATGTGATTTTAAATCAATACACAGTAGGGATTCAAGCGGGAGGGCAGCAGTATAGTGAGATTATTTTCTTTAAAACAGTAGATGCTTTTGAAAAGTTTAAAAAAGATGGGTTTCAGTACGCAACTCAAATGTCTGTTGTTCCACTCTACTCTGGACTCTCAGGTGATGTAAATTTTGCTGAGGATGTTCAAGTCTTTACTTCGAGTGCCGCTGGTTTAATGCTAGAGTTTACAACAGGTTTTCAGAACTTTACCTATATACCTCTAAAATAGTCTCTTATAAAGCCCTACTCTTCAACTCTGCATCAATAATATCCCTATCTTTACCTCTATAGTTCCCTTTGAGCCATAGAAGATAGGAGTCGGGTGCTTCACTATAAAACATCCCTTTATATTTTCCAAACTCTATTCTTGCTAGGGTGGTAGTTGCTTTGCGTGCTATCTCTTCACTGATGTGTTCGATGTCGCTATATTTGAGCAGCGTGAGAAACTCAATAAAAGTGACTCTTTTTTTAATGATAAAGGAGTAGGTATTAAAATCAAAAATACCGTTTCTTGCACTTACAAAAGACTCTATCTTCTGAATCTCTTCAACGGAAAGCTCTTCTAGGTTTTCAACTTGAACACTAAAATGCTCACGAGAGGTGCTAAAGAGAAATTTTGCTTTACTCATCAGAGGATTTCACGAATACCTTTTGCATTTGGAGCAGATAAAATACCCTCACCTTCGAGTTGCTCGATAACTCGTGCAGAGCGGTTATAACCTATTTGTAGTTTTCTTTGAAGGTAGGAGATAGAAGTTTTTTTATCCGTTAAAATTACACTTTTTGCTTCATCATAAAGTGGGTCTAACTCTTCATAGGTATCTTTTGAAGAGGAAGAACTTAGCTCATTTTCTTCGAGTAAAAAGCTTTTGTCATAATTTGGTTCTCTTTGAGACTTGATGAAATTTACAATATTTTCAATCTCCTCTTCTGTACTCCAAGGTGCATGAAGACGTACTAAACCAGTAGCACCTGGAGGTGTGAAAAGCATATCTCCTTTACCTAAAAGAGACTCTGCCCCTTGCTGATCTAAAATAATCTTACTATCTACTTTTTGCCCTACTCTATAGGAGATACGAGATGGTAAATTGGCTTTAATAAGTCCTGTTACAACATCCACAGAAGGTCTTTGTGTTGCTACAACTAAATGGATTCCAGATGCTCTTGCCATCTGTGCAAGTCGAGCTATAGAGTGTTCCACATCTTTTCCGCTTGTCATCATCAAGTCTGCCAACTCATCTATAATGACAACGATATAAGGGAAGTGTTCTCCACCCTCTTTTTTTACTTTATCATTGTAGTTCTCTATGTTTTTGGTTCTATTTTCGCTCATAAGTTCATAACGACGTTCCATTTCAGAGACCATGTTATTTAACGCGACGATAGCCTGTTTAGGTTTAGTGATGACGGGTGTCAAGAGATGTGGAATATCATTATAGATAGAAAATTCCAACATTTTTGGGTCAATCATCAAAAGTCTTAACTGATCAGGAGAGTTCTTGTATAAGAGACTCAAAATCATCGCATTGATACCAACACTCTTTCCACTTCCTGTTGTTCCTGCGATTAAGAGATGCGGAAGCTTTTTAAGGTCTGTAATAAAAGGTTTTCCAACAATATCCTTTCCAAGAACAATCGTCAAAGGAGAAGAGGACTCTTTAAAAAGTTTACTATCGAGTAAATCTCTAAGATAGATAGTGTCTACAGTTGCATTTGGAATCTCAATCCCTACAACATCCTTTCCAGGAATTGGCGCTTGAATACGTATGCTCTCAGCCGAGAGTGCCATAGCTAAATCATCTTGAAGGTTTAAGATTCTTGATACTTTTACATTTGCCGCTGGTTTAAACTCAAAGGTTGAAACCACAGGTCCAGCGTATGTTCGTACAACATCCCCTTCTATTTTAAAGTGTGCAAGCTTCTCTATAAGATAGCGTATCTTGTCATCTACTTCGCTCTCATCCACGCTATGTGAAGTTACATTCGCTTTTTGTAGAAAATTGACAGATGGAAGTGTAAAGTTTTTAGGCTTCTCAACTTCCCCTTTTTCTATGCTCTCTAAAAGTTTTGTATTCTCTTCGAGTTCATCTACAATCAAAGCATTTTTTTGTTCTTTTACTTTTGAGGCAAGCTCTACTATCGTATGTGGCTTTTCATCTTCTATCTCTTCTAACCTCTTTTTGGCATGTGGAAACTCTAAAGGTTTCTCTATGCTCTCCATCTTCTCTGGCTCTTTCTCTTTTACTAATGAAGGAAATTCAAAAGATAAAGGCGTTTCTACACTCTTCTCTATAAAAGGTTCTTCTATCTCTAAGTTGAACTCTTTTTTTCTTAAATAGGCTGGCTTATCAAACTCATCTTCTTCTATCTCGACTATAGTTTTGGCTACTGATTCTTTTGTTTTTATAGGCGCAGATTTGCTAAGTGGAGTCTCTTCAAACTCAATCTTTTTGGCATGTGGAATAATATCTTTTACAAAGTTAGAGATGATGTCGAGTATTTCATGTGCAGTTTTGTCTAAAAGAATAATGACAGAGACCATGGTTATAATCAGGAAAAAAATCCAGAGACCAAAACTCCCGATATAAGGAGAGAGGAAATCTACAAAGTCTCCACCAATTTTACCTCTTGAGGCATTTGTAACAAGCAGAGCTTGAAAAAGGAGAGATGAGAAAAGTAGTAAAGAAGAAGCAAGAGCGATTTCCGCCTTACGAAAATTAAAAACAGTATGCTTATGTAGATAAAAGATAGGCACCATGAGTAAGAAGAGATAAACATAAGATATGTAGCCAAAAAATTTATAATTATAAGAAGCAAAAATAGCTCCATAGCTCCCAATCAGACCGTTATCCCCTAAAATAGTTGCTACGCCCAGATAAATAAGTACTCCAAAAACTATGATAAAAAACGTGTCTTTCAAATTATGACCTTAAGAATATGATGATGTATTTTGTAAAGGGAGTATAGCCAAAAATGTTCCATAAAGAAATTTTTTGGCATTTTGAAATGAAAATATTATAAGTAATTGACTAAACTTAGTTGAGAAATCTTGCCTACCGTTGATAACATTGCTTGAAAATTAAGAGTAAGTTGAGAGAGTTGTAAAGATGCTTCGGCCATGTCAGTATCTATTACAGAAGATCTTAAAGTCATTGTACTTACTTCTAAAAGAGTGGTTCTTTGCAAAGAGGTGTCAAGGGTGTTAGATTGTGCTCCTACTAAAGAGTGTGATTTTAAAACATGGTTTTGCAAATCATCCATCATAGCGATAGCATTTTCAATCCCTACAGTTCTTGCATTCCCATTTGCAGAGTTAGGATATATTTTATACTCTTCAACTGCTGTTATCATCTCATTGAAAGTTTTGAAAAAGTCTGTTTTTGGGTCTCGAACAGTGAGGGCATTATTATTGTTAAATGTTAAAACAGAAGCATTCCCTGCAGTAAAATCCCCACTGTTTGAGTCATGCAGAGCAATAGTAGCTTTTGTTGTTGCATTTTGTAAGTCATTAAATTGAAGTTTACCATCATAGCTCAATGAAGTTTGTCCCATTACATTTGAAGTGAGGATAGCATTGTCATATTGCGTAGCAGTAGCAGCAACTGGTGGCAGGCTAAGCGTTGTAACCATATTCATAACATCCATAAGTTGTTGATAGGTCATATCATCGGCATTAACTGCGGCTCTTGGATTTCCCATATCAAAAATATTATAGGTATTTCCACCTACAGTGAAAGTGGAGCCTGTAGCAGGTAAAACATTACTATTAAAATCTATTTGTGCATTAAAAGCATTTCCATTGATGTCCGTCCCAGAGAGTGTAAGCTGCGTTCCAGCTAAAGTTCCAGCTGTTCCTTGAGACAAATCCGCTACTTCAGAAAGTTTAGTAGATGGAGTTGCAAAAGCATTGGAGCCCTTAACAATTTGAGGTATACTGGATGAAAGTTTATTCCCTGAAACAGAAAATTGTGTCATATCATAGAGAGAACCACCTATTACTGGAGCACCTGCTGCAGCTGTGTAGGATGAGACATTAAATTCTCTTATGTAGAGTTTATTTACAGCAGCTTGCGCCGTAGCATAATCCGTACTTCCTATATCTAAATCGGATATATTATTTGTAGCAGCTGAAATATCTGCATTATCTGTAGCATCAAAATCAGATGCTCCAATCATATGAAAATCCAATTTACTTGAACCCTGCAATTTGTCTTGTACAACAATTTGACCATTTTGATTCATTGAAACATTTACAACTTGGGTTGTACCTGTATTACCATAAGCTTGTCCAATAGCATTAAGTAGTGAGTCCACAGTATCAACATTTGTTAGTTGAATCTGCTTGTTAATCGCTGTGCCATCACTTTGTGCTCCTCTTATGTAGAAATTATGTAAATTTCCTGCAGGAACAACTCCCATAAAGTCACCCATAGTAGTATTTCCATTAAGTGTTGTATTAACATTCGGAAACTGCACAACATTAGTTGTGATTTCTCGTCTAACAAGTGATTCTTCACCCAAAAACAGACTCGCACCACTTAAATTATAGGCTTGTTGCACGCCAGCACCAACAAAAGCACTTATAGAGAGTGCATTGCCATTATAGGTTCCATCTGCATTGATAGGTTTCACATCGACTGCTGAACCTGAAAATATATATTGCCCATTTATAGATGTATTTGCAAGACTTTTCAAATTGCTCTCTATTCCTCTTAGCTCTGCAGCTATGGAATTAAGAGAAGTCGCATCATTCGTTCCATTTGCAGCATTTAAAAGAAGTGTTCTTGTTCGATTTATACTTGTTGAGAACTCATTCATAGTTACATCGGATTGATTGGACATTTTATAACCGTTTGCTGTGCTTTTTTTGATCTGTCCCAAAGAGACTAATTCATTATCCAGCCTCATAGTTTCAGTAAATATACTTATATTATCACTTGCATATTGTATTTTTATACCAGATGAAATTTGTTTGTTTACATCAAAAAGCCTCTCGTTAGCTTTAGAATTTTCAGCATTAATGCTTTTGTAATACATGCTTGATGTGACTCTCATAATCATTCTCCGTTATAAAATCTACAATTTGTTGCTTTATAAAAAGCAATATTGATTCCACATTCTAATATCGGCTAAAATAGAGTTATCCTTAAAAAAGAATTCATTTTACAAAGCTTTAAGCAACATGCTACTATTATTCTGCTCTTATTAAACGCCAGAGTGATGGAATGGTATACATAGCGGATTCAAAATCCGCCGCCGCAAGGCTTAGGGGTTCAAATCCCCTCTCTGGTACCACAATTTAAAGTTTTAAAAGTACTTCACACTTCAAAAATAAAAAATCATTTTTTATTATCACAGTACCCTAACTTTATCTTAGAAATTTATAAAAAGAGAGAAAAAATCATGTACAAAGCAATACTTACAACGATTCTACTATTTTTACTCACTGGATGTTTACAACCAAAGCCTAATGAAATGGCTGAAAGTATTAAAAAAGCAAAAATAGGTATGACAAAGTTAGAACTCAAAATAGCTATGGGCGAACCAAAGAGTTTCAGCTTACTTCACGACACTGAAACTTTCACATATCATTTATGCGAAGAAATCGGTAACTATAAAGTAGATCATAAATGCCTACGTTGGAATAACTATGAAGTGAAATTAGTCGATGGTAAAGTCGTCTCTTTCGGGCTGGAAAATTAATTTTCCAGCGAAAGCTCTAAAATAATATTTCTAATCTCATCTTCATCAAAAAAGATGTTCTGAGAGAGCTCTTGAGAAATTTTTTTCAAAAGAGCACTCTTCTTGGCTACAAAAGCCTCTCTATCTCTTGCGAACGGAGCCAAAGCTTCACTCAGTTGCTCATTATATTTTTGAAGGATTTCTGCCTTCTTTTTTGCTTTAGTTCGAACTTCTTTAGGAGTCGTGTCTCTAAAAATCAGTACAACAATCCCCATAAAAAGTATAAATCCTACAAGAGAGTAAATAAATTCCCCATCCATAAAAGCACCTTTTTGATGAAATATAATTTTGAGTATATCAAAATAATTCCATAACTTAGAACTTGATTTTTTTAAACAATAAAAAAAATGTTAAAATCTCAAAAATTTTTTAGAAGTGACTGCTATGTTTTTTAAAGTACTCTTTTTTCTCTTGCTAACTTTGAGCTTGATTGCAAGCGATAGAGTACAAAGTAACTATTATGTAGATTCTGATGCTATTTATCTCTCTCATGTAGTTCCACATGCCAAAGAGGACTTTAAAATCTTTTCATTTGATAGAGGTCAATACATCAAAAGAGTCAAGGCACAAGAGTTACTTGAAATCTTAAAAGAGTACGGATACCCCTCTTACACAGCAGAGTCGAGATATGTACAGTTTACAAAAAAAAGCCCTATTGACCTCTCAAAAATCGAGTTAAGTGTTCGAGAATTTTATGAGAAAAAGTACCCAGATATAAAAATCAAAACTATCTCTGTTCGACCAAGAGGTTTTATAAAGTCTCTCAGTGAAAACTACAGTGTCAAACTTGAAAGAGATGCCCATCTCTCAAGAGATGGAACGCTCTATGTGAAGACGGATGATCATAAAAAAATCTTTTTTGATTATGACGTAGAGGCACAGATTGATGTGATTGTGACGAAAAAGAAGATAAAAAGAGGCGAAGAGCTCTCTCTCTTTAATGCCACAAGAAAGAGTATAATCTTAGAGAGATTAAGAGCGATGCCTCTTCAAGACCTACAAAAAATCTCCTATGAGAGTAAACAGCATCTAAATAATGGTCATATCGTTACAATGAGAGATGTAAAACAACTCAGCATAGTAAAGAGAAACACGGTTGTGAGTGTGGGTTTACGAGAAAACAATGTAGTCATCTCTTTTTCGGCAAAAGCCTTGCAAGATGGCAAACTTGGAGATACAATCATGATTCAAAAAAATAATTTACAGAGACTAAAAGTGGTGGTTATAGGTAAAAATAGAGTGGAGATTCGATAATGAAAAAGCGTAAAATAGTGGTTGCAACAAGTGGCGCGAGCGGAGTAAACTTAGGTTTAAAGAGCTTAGAGCTTCTGCCTGACTCTATAGAAAAGCATTTTATTATGTCTGAAAACTCAAGCATAGTTTTGAAAAAAGAGATGAATGTAACCTCTCACTCCAATGCAGACATCTCCGCAAGTATCGCTTCAGGCTCTTTTGGTGTGGATGCAATGATTATCGCACCGTGTAGCATGAATACACTTGCAAAAATAGCATGTGGAATCGCAGACAACTTGGTAACAAGATGTGCGGCAGTGATGATAAAAGAGCAAAAAAAGCTTATTATCGCGCCAAGAGAGATGCCTTTTTCGGCAATAGCACTTGAAAATATGCATAAATTAGCCTCTTTAGGTATCATTATCGCGCCGCCTGTTATGGCATACTACTCCGAGCAACAGACACTGGATGAGATGGAGAATTTCATTATTGGAAAATGGTTCGATTTACTTGGCATTGAAAACAACCTTTATAAAAGATGGGAATAATATGAAAAAAAAGAGAGTTCAAATACAAACGAGTGAGGCACAAACGCATGTCAAGTCATAAAATAGCACTTTATCCAGGGACATTTGACCCTATTACAAACGGGCACTTTGATGTGATTGAAAGAGCGTTACATCTTTTTGATGAAGTGATTATCGCGGTTGCTGTCTCAGAAGAGAAAAACCCTATGTTTAGCCTTTTAGAACGTATAGAAATGATAAATAAATCTATCGCACATCTTGAAAATGTGAGTGTTATAGGTTTTGACAACTTAACAGTAGAGTTGGCAAAAAGTCACGGTGCGACTATCCTTATTCGTGGGCTTCGTGCGGTGAGCGACTTTGAGTATGAGCTACAACTCGGTTATCTCAACAACTCCCTTGATGACTCCATCGAGACAGTCTATCTTATGCCAAAACTCAAACATGCCTTTATTAGTTCATCCATAGTACGAAACCTTTTAAAGTTCAATGCTAAAACAGAACATCTTGTTCCAAAAGAGGTACAAGAGATGATAGGGAACACAAAATAATGTATATCGCAATAGAGGGGATAGATACAGCTGGTAAAAGTACTCAAATTACTACGCTTGCCAGTGCGTTTCCACATGCCATTATCACAAAAGAGCCAGGTGCGACTGCGGTAGGAAAAGAGATACGCGAACTTGTTCTTAGCGCGCGCGCTAAGAGTAAAAAAGCGGAATTTTTGCTCTTCTTAGCTGACAGAGCGGAACATATCAAAGAGGTTATCGAGCCAAACAGAGAGAAGATGATTATCTCAGACAGAAGTGCTGTGAGTGGTGTTGCGTATGCTCTGATTCAGGGAGAGATTGAAAAAGAGGAGCTTGTATCTTTAAACAATTTTGCAACCAATGGAATCTATCCTCAGAAAATTTTTCTACTTTTTCTCACTAAAGAGGAGTTGGAGTTTAGACTTTCTCAAAAAGAGCTCGATGGCATAGAACTTCGTGGCAGTGCGTATCTTTTAAAAATTCAAGATGCGATTATAGAAGCTGCAAAGCTCCTAAAGTTGGAGCTTGTAACGATTGATGCGACACAAAGCAGAGAAGAGATAAGCGCGCAGATATTAAAAAATATCAATTAAATGCAACTGGTAGATTTCGACTATATCAACCAAAATGAAGAAGCATTAACACAACGCTTCCTCTCTTGTAAGAGTGTTAAAAAATATATTTTAGGTATTAACAAACTTACAAAAAGTGTACTTCGGCATGTGGAAGTGGATGGAATTATTGATGATTTCAGCAGAGTCCAACGTTCACGCAAAAAAGAGATATTGCAGATAGAGGATGTTCCTAAAGATTCCATCGTTCTTTGGGTGGCAACGGGCAGTCCGCTAGAAGTGAAAAAGAGACTCGATGCCATGGGTCTTAAAAACATAAGTTACCTCGCCTTCTACAGATACTCCAAACTTGACTTAGCAGAACCGCCCTTTATACTCGACTTCAAAGAGGATTTTCAAAACAATCGTGCGCAGTATGAAGCGACCTATAAGCTCCTTGGCGATGAAAAGTCAAAAGAGGTTTTCATAAAAGTTCTCAACTTTAAAATAAGTTTTGATTACAACTTTATGGAGGGCTTTACAAATGACCACGCTGGGCAATACTTTGAGAAAGAGCTTATTGGTGAGATAGAGGGCATACGCTTTGTCGATGGCGGAGGTTATGTTGGAGATACCTGCACAGAGGTTGTAAAGAACTTCCCTGACTTTGAAAAAATCTATCTCATAGAACCTATTGCTGAAAATATACGCATCGCCAAACGAGAACTTGGGCATTATGAAAATATAGAGTTTTTGGCATGTGGAATCTCCAACAAACAAGCCACCCTGCACTTCAACGAAGAGAAATCTTTTTCCACGCTTTATGGCACTGGGACGCAAAGTATAGAGGTCAACACCATAGATGCCCTCGTAAAAGAGCGCGTTGATTTTATCAAGCTTGATATTGAAGGTGCGGAACAAGATGCGATTGATGGAGCTAAGGAGACAATACAGAAGTACAAACCTATCCTTGCTGTCTGTATCTACCACAGAGCCGAGGATTGGTACAAGATTCCTCAAAAAGTGCTTGCTTTAGAGAGTGGTTACAAACTCTATTTGAGGCACTACATGGAGGGAATCTTTGAGAGTGTTATGTACTTTATCCCTGAGAAGTAGCCTCTTTTAAAGCCTTCTCTCGAAGTTTATCTTTCTTACTTTTGCCTTTTCCTTTGATTGGAGCGGGACCCTTCTCTTTTGCTTTGGCTTCGCCTATAAGCTCAAACCCTTGGATTTGCTCTCTTTTGAGAGAGATTTGTGAGCGTTTTTCGATGAGTTTGAAATGCTCCTGCTCCTCATGCGAGATAAAAGAGATAGCTGTTCCTGATTTCCCAGCCCGCGCAGTTCTTCCAATACGATGAATATAATCCGAAGGAGAGCGTGGAAGGTCGTAGTTGATAACGCAGTCGATGTTCTCTATGTCTAAACCACGCGCGGCGATGTCTGTTGCAAAGAGCAGATTTACCTTTGCCTCTTTAAAAGCGGAGAGCGTCTTATTTCGCTCCTCTTGCAACAAGTCGCCATTGAAAGAAGCAGCTTGAATCCCATACTTTCTAAACTTCTCAGCTATATTGTCCGTTGCGCGTTTGTTCGCCATAAAAACGAGAACGAGTTTCCATTGGTTCTCTTTGAGGAGTTGTCGCAGAAGTGGTCCACGATTTTCGCGGTTTACCTCTATGACTCTTTGGTGGATTTTTTCTACAGTCTGTTTCTCTTCAATCGTCACTTCTATAGGGTTTTTTGTAATCTTGGATGCTATCTCTCGGATTTTCTCAGGATAGGTGGCAGAAAAAAGAAGGTTTTGTCGTCTTGGAGGAATAGCCGCCAAGACAAGCTCAAGCTCCTCAGCAAAACCAAGGTTTAACATCTTGTCCGCTTCATCAAGAATGAAGTATTCAAGGTGCGAGAGGTTCATCTGTTTTTTACTCAATACATCCAAAAAGCGACCAGATGTTGCGACCAAAATATCACAACCCTGCTGAATATCGTAAAGTTGATTTCCAATACTTTCTCCACCAATAAGAGCAACAACCTTTGGTTTTTCAAAGAATGCAGTGCTAAAAATATCAAAAGTCTCTGCAACTTGAAGTGTCAACTCTCTTGTGGGTGTGAGAACGAGAACCTTGATTCTTGACTTTGTGTGCGTTTTGTTTTTTGACAAAAGTTCTAAAATCGGCAAAACAAAACTGGCACTTTTACCACTTCCTGTTTGCGCCATCGCCATAATATCGTGACCTTGGAGAAAGAGCGGAATCACTTTTTCCTGAATAGGTGTCGGCTCTTTGTAGCCTTTCTCTTTTATAGCGGTTTGTATCTGCTTGGAGAGTCCAAGTTTAGTAAATGGCATAGGGAGTTTCCTCATATTGTTTGTGCGTATTTTAGTAGGTTTTGGCTTTATTGTAGGTATGGAGTTTTTTTATCTTATCTGCCCTCTTTTATGATAAAAATTTAATTTGACTATCTATGTCACTCTTATACGCTTCAATATCATAATTTTCAAGCCCTAAAGCCTCTGCCCGTTCTTTAAAAGTTGCAGTAACTTTAATACACTCATCAATAATTTTGTTTGCAAATGCAGGTTTAATCGAATATGAAGTTGCAATTTTTAAAACATCATCTCTAGTAATCTCTAAAGCCTTACCCCCAATGGTTGTAATATGCTGTGCAGCAAGACCTTTTGAATATGTAATGTCGTATGCAGGTGATAAAGACCACTTACCAGACTTATCCATTAAAAATGCAAAGTTCTTAGCGTGATCATCAAAGTTAAACACCAATACGTTTAAAACCATTCTCTTAAATAGTTCCTCTATATCCTCTTGGCTTTTACATACTCTTTTTGTTAGCATCAATAAATGCTCATATGTTGTAACTTGTGAAATTGAGATATCAATATGCATAAGACCAGATGCACTGCACATATGAATTTTTTCATCATAATCAGTTCTATCAAATCTCTCTACTAATAAATGATGAAAGCCATTCTCTTCGATTAGTTCAAATTCTGCTGTTTTAATTCCTACTTCTTTAGCCATACTCATCATAATAAACTCAAGTTTTGTAAGTCCAATACTTCCTACACCCTCATAGACTTCATCAAATTTAATGATTGCTCTTTTGCATCCTTTTTCTAACTTTTTTGTGTTTAGCTTAATCACCTTAGTACTCTTATCATACTGCACAAGCATTTTAGGTCTTCCCCCACCTACAGGAGAAACACTATCAAGGATATTCATTAAGTCTTCTATAGATGAATCTTTATCGTCAATGTTCTTTTTCATTTTTTCATAGGCATCTTTGGCATTAATTACATCTGCTCTTAAAACATTTTCATCATGTTCTTTAGGTAGATATTCAATTGCACCCATTCCTCTGTCTCCAATAAAAGCAAGTTTATGAAGTAATGTGATCTCATAGGTTTTTAACCCCTGTCTTTCAAAATATCTATCAATAAAAGTCATACCATGTTTGTCAGGTAAGGAATCAAAGAATACACCAGCCATACCATGATATAAATATTTGTGATCGTTGTTTGTATAAAGAACATCTTTTAAAGGAAGCTTAATAGGTGATATTTGAACTCCTCCAGCTATAAAATCTTTATCATATTGAAAAAAGATACTTCCTTTGTGCTCCAAAAGAGTACCTATTTTTTTATCGTAAATATACGCATCAATCTCAGTCATTTTTACTCTTTCTTACTCTTTTGTTAACTTTTTTATCTTTCTCACTTCTAATTTCATCTAATGAAATGAACTCTTCAACTTTTATGAGTTCCTCAAGTTTTGAAGTTAAATCCAATGCAAATAATAGATTTATAATATTTTCAAATTTTGTATTTTTTGTATCCATAAATGCACGATAGGCACTTGCAGACAAACCAGAAGCTTTATATAAATCTTTTTGCGTCATATTTCTTCTGATTCGTTCTTTTTCAATCATATCAACAAATTTTTCCATGATATCAAATGCTGTAAAAAACTCAATCATTATCATTCCTTTTTAGATATTTAAAGTATATATAGATACTTAATTATTTGTTTTTAAATAATTATATCATATGCTTTTCTTTTTTGCAAATATTCTATTTAATTATCTATTTAAAGATTTTTATATACATAATTTGTTATTAATTATTTGTTTTTAGATATTTTATAAATATTTTTTTTGACCTTGAAAATCGGCATGTGGAAATGACTTGGTTCTTTTTTATCTTATCTGCCCTCTTCTACCATGCTTTTGATTTTCACAGCTTTTTCAAAGTGGTCTAGTTTATGTCTCATTATCCACCACTGCGCAACTTCCATCAACAACTCAGGGTTGTCTTTTTTGTTTGCAAAAAAAGCATAAAATGACAACCCAACCTTGGAGCCTTTCGCCTCAATCTTTTTGTTGCAAACTTCGATGATTTTTGTTTTGAGTGAATCTCTCATTTTTTTCCTTTGGGTGGGTATTACGTTTGAAGTATGCTACCCCAAAAAGTCAAGACAACTTTTTTTAAATCTTAATTCCCTTCATCACCTGTAACCTTATGCCACATCTTCAGCTAATTTTATATAGTCCTTATTGTTGATTTTTAAACTGTCATAATA
>Ga0210006_1000337_pt1 | contig 38322 bp, 44 predicted proteins | sample CryGey02umfilter_2_FD_185452 | JGI IMG/M metagenome (GOLD analysis project Ga0210006, IMG submission 185452) | Groundwater microbial communities from aquifer in Utah, USA - Crystal Geyser 4/10/14 0.2 um filter (SPAdes) (version 3) | ecosystem: Environmental > Aquatic > Deep subsurface >... | reverse complement strand
ATAATTCCTCGCGACTGAGGGTCGTGTGCAACAGCCTCCGCCACAGGTCGAATGAAATCCGGATAGTCATCGAGTGCTTCAAAAGAATGCGCACCCATGTCCTCCACATCATGCCCCAGCTCGCGCAAAAACACGACAAGTTTTTCCTTGAGTTCAAACCCTGCGTGGTCGGTGCCGATATAAATGCGCATGATGTTAAATGATAAATTTCAAATTTTTAAATAATGCATTAATGCGCTAATCCCTGCTCGAACTACTGAATATTTTAGAAAAAATTAGTAGCAATTCGTTAGCTTCCTCCAAAAGTGGCTTACATTCATCAGTTTTGTCCTTATTCGCACTCGAAATCATCCTCATCCAATATTTTGTCTCATTTGCCTCTTTTCTGCAAATGTTAATTTTATTCTTAAAATCTTTTTTTGAACTTGCTTGGTTTGCCTCCATATAATTGGCTCACACGCTCGTGGCAGACCTAACAATTTGATTTATGAGTATTTTGTTTACTTCATTTTTAGTGAGAGTACTAACAAAATGAATAACGTTTTCTCCAAACTTTGCAGTTTGTTCTTCAAGGTCATAATTCATTACATTGTTACATTATTTAGAAATTAAAAATTTGAAATTTAAAATTTTCTAAAGGTACTGCGCTACCTTCACCACATGCTTCACAAGTGTATTCGTGTATCCCATTTCATTGTCATACCACGACATCACTTTAACGAGATTCCCGTCAACAACACGCGTAAGTTCAAGGTCAGCAATCGCGCCATAGAGTGTGCCAACAATATCAGAAGAAACAATTGGCTCTTCACTCACTTTAAAAATTCCTTCCCACTTAGGATCCTTTGACGCGTCACGAAGAATTTGATTCACTTCCTCTGCGGAAGTATTTCGCTTTGCGATGAAGGTGATGTCTGCAAGAGAACCCGCAATCACCGGCACACGAATTGCGATACCATCAAATTTATTTGTAAGGCTTGGCACGGCTTCAGTCACTGCAATAGCTGCGCCTGTTGACCCAGGAATCATGTTCTGTGCAGCTGCACGTCCGCCACGGAAATCTTTTCCTCCCGGCCCGTCCACAATTTTTTGCGTGCCAGTATATGCGTGCGTCGTATTCAAAAGCGCTTTTTCAATACCAATCATTTCATTCAAAATGTGTATGAGCGGAGATGCTGCATTCGTAGTACAAGAAGCGTTTGATGAAATCTGACATGTGCTGAGCTTGTCATCATTGATACCCATAAGCACGGTTGCTCCAGTAATTCCTTCTACCGCCTCGTCTTTTACCGGCGCGGTAATAACTACGCGCTTTGCGCCAGCGTCCAAGTGCACTTTTGATTTTTCATAGCTTGTGAAAAATCCCGTAGACTCCAACACTATATCAATATTGTATTTCGCCCATGGAAGATTTGTAGGTTCTTTTTCTTGCACAAGGATCACTTTCTGCCCACCGACGATGAATCCTGGCTCATCGCCACCAACAACTTCCACATCAAAGTCCGCCTTACCGTAAGTGGTGTCATATTTCAGCAGATACGCCATGTTCTCGGGGTCACCAAGGTCGTTCACAACCACAATCTCAAGCTCTGGGCGTGTGCGCGCCAACTTATAAAACGCGCGTCCAATGCGCCCAAACCCGTTAATCGCTATTCGTACTTTTTTCATGCTGTTTTAAAAGAGTGCAACGACTATTAAAATCGCACCCAGTTAAATGCGATTTTTTCAAATCGCGATTTTAAATTTATTCAAATTTAAAATCATTTAACTGGGTATAAGTAAAATATACTCGTTTTCCTCGTTATTTTTCTAATAAACTATCCTGTTATTTTAACATACAGAACTAAAAAGGCACGTATTTAGTGCCTTTTTATACTTTACTTCAACGCCTCTTCAAACAGCGTTTTTAGTGTCCCTGGGTTTCCGTTTCCTTTTGAAGCCTTCATTCCTTGCCCGATGAAAAATTGAAGGAGCGCTGTTTTGCCTGTTTTGTAGTCGGCAACAACAGTTGGATTGTCCTCAAGAATTTCTGCAACTTGTCCTCAAGAATTTCTGCAACCATTTTCTTGAGCGCTTCAATATCATTCTTCTGAATGAGGTTATGCTTTTTTGCAATCTCGTGTGGATGTCCGCCTTCGGCGTACAAAATCGCGAGCGTGTCTTTTGCTCCACGTGAAGAAAGGTCTCCTGCTTTAATCATTGTGATCAAATCAGCGAGTGTTGTTCCTGTTACCATCCCAATTGAATCAGAGCCTTTCATTAAACCTACGAGGTCTGATGTAATATAATTTTCAATAAGAGCGATTGAAGGACGGTCCACACCGATAGCATTTACAGCATCTTCAAAAAGACCACCGAGTGTTTGGTCTGCAGTAAACACTTCTGCATTCTCTGGCTTCACTCCGTACTCACGCACAAGGCGCGCGCGCTTCTCCCACGGGAGCTCTGGCATTGTCGCTCTCAAAACTTCATTAGCAAACTCTGGAATCTCTGAAATTTTTAATTTTGGTAAATCTGGGTCTGGGAAATAGCGGTAATCATGCGCACTTTCTTTTTTCCGTTGAGAAAAAGTTTTCTGCGCGCCCTCGTCCCATCCGCGTGTCTCTTGCACTATCTCCCCTGGGCCCCCGTCCAAAATTTTCGTCATTCGCTCAACCTCATACGCAATCGCGCGCTCTACTGAACGGAACGAGTTTAAATTTTTCACTTCCACTTTTGTACCGAGCGTATCTGTTTTTGATATTGAAATATTCGCCTCCACACGCATCTCTCCTTTTTCCATATTTGCGTCAGACACACCGAGTGCACGAAGGAGGAGCTGTAGCTCACGAGCAAATGCCCCCGCTTCCTCTGCTGTGTGAATAACTGGCTTGGTAACAAGCTCCATCAAGGGCACACCTGCGCGGTTGTAGTCCACGAGACTTCCTTCAGAACCCTCGTGTGATGAGCTTGCGGTGTCTTCCTCCAAATGCACACGCTCAATAGCGATGCCGTTTAGAATTCCATTTGAAACAAGCGGATACTTGTACTGGCTAATCTGATAGCCTTTTGGAATGTCCGGGTAAAAATAGTTCTTGCGATCAAACTCGGTGAAGTCCGCTAGGTCGCTCCCAAGCGCCGTGCCTACGCGAAGCACATGGTGCACAGCCTGCTTGTTGATCACAGGCAAAGTCCCCGGGTGCGCCATGCACACAGGGCAAATATTCACATTCGGCTCCGCATTGAATGGGTCGTTCGCCGAATTGCAGAACATCTTTGTCTTCGTTTTTAGCTCAGCGTGAACCTCCAAGCCGACCGTTAGTTTGTATTCGCTCATATTTTAATAATTTTATTTTAACCAAAGATTTTGCGGAATGCACGACTGTGCAATAACCGATTTAAGTGTGCGTGGATGTATTGATTTTTGTCCGTGGTACTGAATATGTGTCTGTCTCACTTTCCCGCCGTAGGAACCAATATAGTAAAAGTGGCTTCCGTGTGTATGCGAATGTTGAAACCCGTACTCTTTTAAAAAATCGACGACACCTTTAAATGTCCAGTTGTTGAGTCCGCGAGGCATACTTCATTTACGCAAATGCGAGATTAAATTGACCAGAACTTAGAACGTAGGGAGACTTGGTCAAACGAGTTGTACGTTTTTTTGTTTCGTTCCCTTGAGCGACTTGCCACATTTTTTCATATTCGGACTCAATACTTTGGTTAAGTACCTGTGGGCGCAGTTTTGATTTACGAGCAGACTCGAGATACCCTTGCACCGCTTCATTCAATAGAACAATAGCCTCAATCTGCGATGCCCCCTCAACAACGACATTAAACTCAAGCGCCACACCAAAATATGTGTCTTTCTCTTTGAATACCACATACCGCACAGACCCTTTTTGTAGAGTGTTTTTGAAAGCCTTCATGTGCTCATAATACCCGAATAGTTACAGAAAAACAACATGAGTGATGTCACCTAAGGCAAGCCACGACTTGCCTTAGGTGACATCAGTGAAACAAAGGTACCTATTCACTGCTCCAATTATTTCAGAAGGACCCGGGGGATTACAAATACTGAATCCACTCAAAATAAACAGTGTAAATAACCAGCAAGGCAATTATCCATATAATCGGTTCAATTATTTTCCAAAGGATAGCCCGGCCGCTCAAACTCTTTTTTGCAGTTCTTATAAAAGAAATAATCGTTATGATGAATAGAACAAGTGCCAGGAACGCGCCGGTTACTAAGCCCATTGGTATGAAAACTCCGCTACTAGTCCAACCCTGTTGCAAGTCGAGAAAATGTAAAGTAAATATAATAATTGGTGAGATTACATAAAGATTAAGGTAAATTAAAAAATTTGATCCAGATTTTTCTTCTTGTGTTTCGGGAATATTCCTACTTCCTAAGTACTTAAAAAGGAAAAGGAGAGCAGCAAATATTCCGAAAATTATTCCGATACTGTACTCCTTAGCATTCCTATAGTTCACCATAACCCCAAAAAATCTTTTATTTTCAAAATTTATATTAAGGTCGATTCCGTATTCAGCTTCTAGTTTCCTCAGTTCTGTCAAATCTAACGATCCTGGCAGCGCGTCAAGCTTTTTGATAAGTTCCGGGTACATAACATAAACATCGGATGGAAGCGAGATGTTGCTTACGCTCTCCATATTGTCAGTAGAAATAAATTTATCTCCAAAAGCAAAGGAAACAAATACTGCTACCATAATTGTACCAAAAAATAACACCAAAGATTTTTTTAGATATATTTTCATAAAGATATAATAACATCCCCATGGAAATTCCCGAAGGGCGGTCTTTTAAGAAAACTATGCTGCGTCTCTCAAAAGCTTTAATAGCTCATCCTGGAACTTTTTAATCCCTTCGTCATCGAGGATGGTGATGGTGAAGATTTCTGAATCGGGGCACTTTTTCTTCATCGCTATTTCAACCTCTTTCACATGCTCGTGTGTAACCATGTCCGTTTTGGTCAAAATAATAATTTCGTGCTTTGCTGCAAGGTCCTTATCAAAAGCTGAAAGTTCTTTGCGTACAGTTTCATACACTGCGAGAGGGTCTTCGTTTTCAAGTGACACCAAGTGCGCGAGCATTTTTGTACGCTTCACATGGCGAAGAAATTTATGACCGAGGCCTTTGCCTTCTGATGCGCCTTCAATGAGCCCTGGGATGTCTGCGAGAATAAAACCAAAACACTCGCCCAAGTTTGGTTCCAATGTGGTGAATGCATAGTCTGCAGTCTTTGCGCTTGCGCGCGTGAGAGTATTCAAAAGTGACGACTTCCCTGCGTTTGGCAAACCCACGAGCCCAATATCCGCGACAATCTGAAGCTCAACCTTGAAATCTGCTTCCTGCCCTTTCATCCCAGGCACGTGCTCTTTTGGTGTGCGATTGGTAGATGTTTTAAAATGCTCGTTGCCAAACCCTCCGCGACCTCCTTTCAATACCAAAATCTGCTGACCTTCCTCTAGAAGCTGATACTCAGAGCCGGTATCAAGATTAGTCACAATAGAACCAATAGGCAAATCAAAAATAAAATCATCACCGTTTCTGCCGTGCAAGCTGTCGTTGCCACCGTCGCCTGCGCGCTCTGCAAAAAAATCTTTTTGATGGCGATACTTCACAAGAATATGCACATCGCGAACAGCGCGGATATACACGTCTCCGCCTTTTCCACCGTCACCACCAGAAGGACCAGCAAATTCTTTGCCTTTCTCATGCTTAAGACGCATAACGCCGTTTCCGCCATCACCCGCCTTCATATGCATCGTCATTTCATCAATAAAAGCCATGGTAATTAGTCTAAAAGTTAAAGGTCAAAAGTCCGTAAAGTCACCCAAATAAATTCTTGATGCTTACCGACTTAGTTGAATAGAAACTAAAAATAACACAAAAAACACTTTTTCACAAGGCGCTGTCCCTGGTCTGCTTTAATCTTTTACTAAGTCCAGGACTTCGTAAATTAAGCTGCGTCCACTGCGAGCTTCGCGAGCATTAATGCGCCTTCTTTTGATCCAGCAACAGCTATAAAAAGTTTATTATGGCAAAAGAGCGCATCTGGCACTCCGGAGATTTCTGCAAGCTCGTCACCTGTCTTCCCTGCCCATGTGCTTGGCAAATTCTTTCTATTTTTAAATGAGTGCACGTCACTTCGCACTGCCTCTATTTTCCACTTGCCCATATTCCCGCGATCCGGCTTCACTACAAAAAGGGGTTCTGGTTTTGTAGTGAGCGCTTCGTACCATGGATAGTGGTCTTCTAAAAGAATAATGCGTTTGTCTTTCGATTTTTCATACGCTTCTTCTGCATGTCGCTTCCCATCTTCTTCTGTTTTTGCGCGCGTGATTTCGCGCACGAGAATTTTTACCGCAACGGGAACCGCTTCAAAAAATCCTTCGTCTTCGGTGCGCGCTTCGTTCCATCCAGGGCGAAATGCCGCTATCACGTCTTGAAGAATGTACGGCGCAACTTCTCCACGAACACCAAAAGTTTCAAAACCGTTGTCTCCCGCATCAACTGGCTGAACAAGGCGCTCGTCAATCACGCGAGCAACATACGTAGAGTCAGAAATTTTTTCTCCAAATTCTTCCCACACCGAACCAAAAGAAGAATATGGGATTCCGTTTTGACGCACGCCTGCTCCGCCTTCTTGATGGTGGTCAAATAATCCACGAGATGGGTCATACTCGCCACCAACGTCTACTACATAATCTCCTGTCGCCCACACATCCTTGTCACGACTACGCTTAATTACTACTTTACCATCGTTCAAAATAGAAAGTATTGCGCACGCAAAAACCTCGTCTGTATGAAAATTACCGCTGTGTGTTATTATTTTTTTCAAGTTTTTTTCGCTCATGTCGCTCATACTGATGTGTAATAAATTTCTGAATCAGAATAAATGCTATCATAAAAAGTAACGCCATCAAAGCAAGCTGTCCCACTTTGTGTGTTGTATTGACCGCCGCATACCCAAAGAAATACCCGATTTCAAAATACAGAGCGACCCACACGATAGACGCTAGGAATTCTGCTTTAAAAAAAAGTTTGAATGGGATGTGTAATACTCCCGACATGATCACGGTCGCGCGATTTGCCCCATAAATAAATTTTGAAAAGAATATTGATTTAAATGGGTTCGCGCGGAATTCGGGCAAAAAGAATATCATTATCTTTTCTGCTCTCCTTAGTATTCCTTTTGTGAGCCTAGCATCATTAAGTTTCGCGCCGAGATTGTACCACATAACATTTCCCGAAACCACACCAACGAGCGCAACCAAGAGAACATCCTTCCCGTCAAACGCTTCCAAGGACACGAGCATCCCTGCAACTATCAAAAAAACCTCGCCCTCAAGGACCATAGCTACAAAAAGAATTGCATAACCCCAAAAACGATGGTCATTCACAAACAAAACAAAAAAATCAACGGACTGTTCAAGCATAATTAATTATCTGACGAAAGTAATTTATCAACAATAAACACTGTTGCTGAAACAACGAGAGATCCTAGAAGCGCCGGCACAAAACCAGCAACATAGAATCCTTTCACAAATGAACCGACCCACCAAAATAGTCCAGCGTTCACAACAAAAGAAAAGAGTCCGAGAGTGATGAGCGTAATCGGAAACGCGACAAGCAAAATAATTGGTCGCACTACTGCGTTTAAAATACCAAAAAAGGCCGCCACGAGCATCGCTGTGCCAAACGCATCAGATGCTATTTCTATTCCCGGCACAAACGAAGGCAATGTGAGTATCACCAAAGCTACAAGCACCCATGTTGCGATAATCTTCATCCCGTTAGAGATAGGAAATTATTAAAAATTCCCGTATCGTAATTGTATTAAACTGCTAATAATGTAGCATCATTATATCCCATTAGTGTTAAAAATGTAACTGATTTATCTCTAATGGGATTCATCATATTTTTTGTGCGACTGCGTTCGGAGCTGTGCGACCTTCTAGAACTTCAATAATGTTTGTCGCTACCATCTCCGCCATCTTTGTGCGCGTTTCTTCTGTTGCGGATGCGAGGTGTGGGTTCACGACTACATTCTCAAGCGTCAAAAGTTCTTGAGTAACTTTTGGTTCAAATTCAAACACATCAAGACCAGCGCCTCGAATGGTTTTGTTTTTGAGCGCGGACACGAGAGCAACCTCGTCCACCACTGGCCCGCGCGATGTATTTATGAGGATTGCGCTCTTTTTCATAAGCGCGAGACGCTCTGCGTTTATTAGATGATGTGTCGCTGGAAGAAGCGGAACATGAACACTCACCACATCCGCCTCCATTAGAACCTCCTCGTGCTTAGAAAAATAACCAGCGTTGCATGAAGATTTTAGCGCGTCATTTTCCTTCATATCACAGTAAATAACCTTCATGCCGAAGCCCTTGTGTAAAATATTTGCCACTTCAAAACCAATGCGTCCTGCACCGATGAGACCGAGAGTTTTCCCTTTTATATCTGTACCGAGAAATAGCATCGGCTCCCAGCCCACAAATTTCCCTTCGCGAATAAATCTATCCCCTTCCGCAATACGAGAAGCAACGGTTAATAGCAATGCAACAGTGTGTTCTGCAACTGTGTCAGTGAGCACGTCGGGAGTGTTGGTTACCACCATACCGCGTTCGTGCGCCTTTGTGGTATCAATGTTGTTATATCCAACAGCGTAATTCGCAATTATTTTTACCGATTCTGGCATTGCAGAAATCATGTCAGCATCAATAGCGTCTGTAAGGAGCGATGCGACGGCGTCATAAGGCGTTTCCGCGAGTACCTCTTTCAACTCATCACGCGTGAGCACTCCGTCCTTTTCGCTCACAGTCACTTCGTATCCTTGCTCTCTAAGCATCTCCTCCGCGCGTGACGGAATACGACGCGTCATAAATATCTTTTTTGTCATATGTATTAATATTGTACCACAGTTGGCAGAATTTAGAATATGGAACCTCGTTACTTGGAGGCAAGACCTCCAAGTAACGAAATCTCCTGCCAAATCCACAATCGCCATTGCCCGTTTGTGTAAAATATGGTATACAGAATTCACATCAAAGCCCACGATTCGAGCTATTTTATAAAATGATTGAGGTATTTTTCGACAGTATTCTTTATGTATTCCTTTTTCTCACACTATACCTTGAGATATTTTTTCTCATCACTTTTTTTGAGGAGCGCTTGAAACTCGCCGTAAAAAACACGACTGACAAACTTTCGTACTATCCTTCCGTCACTATCATTGTTCCGTGCTGGAACGAGGAAAAAACAGTTTCAAAAACAATCCATTCTATTCTTAAACTTAAATATCTAAAAGATAGACTGGAAATTTTTATTGTGGACGACGGTTCAACCGACAATACTTGGAATGTTGTTCAAGAATTCGCTAACAATCCTCAGGTAAAACTTTTCAAAAAAGAAAACGGCGGCAAACACACCGCAGTCAACCTTGGCATTGAAAATTCAAAATCTGAACTCATCGGATGTCTTGACGCTGACTCATTTGTAGAAAAAGACGCTTTGCACGAAATAGCTACCGCTTTCAACGATGACCCAAAAATGATGGCAGGGATTCCTACAATCATAATCCACGAACCAAAAACGATTCTCCAAAAAATGCAAAAAACCGAATACCACAACATCGCATTTTTTAAACGCATGCTTTCGCCTTTAGACGCAATCCACATCACGCCGGGACCGTTTTCTTTTTTCCGGAGAGAAGTTTTTGAAAAAATAGGTCTCTTTAAAAAAGCGCACAATACAGAGGACATGGAACTGGCGCTTCGCATGCAGTCAAACCATATGCGAATCAGAAACGTTCATACAGCGCGAGTGTACACAACTGCGCCAGAAAGTCTCTACAAGCTCTACCGTCAGCGACTTCGTTGGGCATATGGCGGAATGAAAAACACATTGGACTATCGCTTTATGATTTTTCGTCGCGAGTACGGAATCCTTGGTATGATCACTCTACCGCTTTCGTTGTTTGCAGTTGTTATCTTTTTGTACAATTTCAGCTTTGTTGTTTTTCACGCAATTAAAGCAATTGCAGAAAAGGCGACAGAAATCAGCACTGTTGGTTTTCTTTTTGCTATCCCAACCGCAAGTTCTTTTTTCTTTAACACAGAGTTTATGGTGATACTTTCATACATATTCCTCGGGCTGGGATTGGTAATTATGTGGAATGGAGTAAAGTTGGCTGAGGGACGCTTCCGCCCAAGTATGGGCATTCTTTACTTCATCGCGCTTTATGGTATTGTAGCACCAATCTGGTTCACGCGCGCCATCGTGGACGTTTTATTCTCACGTGCAACTTCATGGCGTTAAAATATTAGCGACATAGACGAATCACCAGATTCTGAACCAGCAGGCTTCACGCCTTGGGCAAAGACCCCTGACTAAGACTTAAAGAAGGTTATCTTTTCATTTCCGAGCCGAGAGGCTAAGATAAGGTGTATTCCCGCTTTTATTATGAAAAACATCCGCGCTCAAATAGAAACTAAAAAATATGTGTTTGCATTTGTTATTACCGCAATCGTGTTTTTTAGCGCGCTTCTAATAAGCAACATTTTTTCACGAAACCGCATCGCGGAAGTTAAATCCATAGAAGACAAAATCGCTATGGACATCCTCTCCTCAGAAACACAATTTGCCCTTCTAAAAGAGTCCTCGTGCAAATCTATAGATCACAGCGGTACAGTCTTTTCTGAAGAACTCGGCATATTGTCGGCAAGGTTGTCATATATGGAGGAAAAGCAGGGCTACAGCGATGAGGAGGTTATAGATCTTAAAAAATACTATTCGCTTCTTCAAATAAAAGACTACCTCTTAGTGGAGCAAGTCAGGCAGAAATGCGGAGTAAAACCGATTACAATTATTTATTTCTATTCAAATCTTGGCGACTGCGAGGACTGCAAGCGCGAGGGATATGTCCTCACTAAACTTCGTGAGGAATTCCCAGAGCTTCGCATATACTCGTTTGACTACAACATAGACCTTTCTGCTGTAAAAACAATGAGGTCCATCCAAGGCGTGAAAAACAAGCTCCCAGCGCTCGTTATTTGGGATGAAAATTATTACGGTTTCAAAACCGCCGAAGACATAGAAAAAATAATTCCACAGCTCAAACACATTCGCTTGGAGCGTGAAAAAGAAGAATCTATAAAATCAGCAACGAGTTCAAAAAAATAACCGCCATAGAATGGCAGTTATTGATTATAGAGAATCTCTATTTCTCCGGTGCAAAAAAATCGCGAAGTTGCACGGGAACCAAAGGTAGCAAAGTCATCTAACACATACGGCTCCTTGTGTTTTGTAAGCGGTATAAGGCCGATGCATTTGGTGCACTGAAGCATCGTCTCGCAATCCACAAGACGCTAACTGTCGAGAGTAGGATCCGCCTCGCAGTTATCACACTGGAGGATTCCACGTCTTACGACATCCACGATTTCCTGCCTGATTCGCGCCACTTTTGTGTCGGACGCAAGGGTCTTGCAGTAATGCACATCAGAATGATCCGCTGATGCATTTCTGTATGCGATTTCTTTATGAAGTTTAATTGCTAAACCATTTTTTTCATCGCAAATTAGGCCAACTACATCCATCAGTGAAAGTGGCAATTCGCTTTTTTCTCGTTCTTCTTTGTCCCTGAATGGGAAATTCCGATCTGGATACTAGCGCCGCGTAGCAAAAATAGCGCCTAAATTCTTGTTTACAAATCCTACATACTAAACTGTTCTTAGAACAGCAAAATTTCCCTATAGCCGTATCTGATACTATAGTATCAGATACGGCTATAGGGAAATATAAAAAATAAAAAGGTGCCGACAATATGTCGGCACCTTTTTATTTTTTATATTTCCCATTCTACCACTACGCGCCCTTCTCAATAAGTTCCATAAAAGCGAGAATCTCGCCTGTGTATGTTGGAACAACTGAGTTATTGTAATGATGAAGAATCTCTGTGATCGTAGCATTTTTATAATACTGCTCGGTGTTAGGGTTCTTGCCACCAAGGTTCATACCAACAGTCTCAATCGCGGAATCATAGTTCTTGAACTTAATCTTGCATGAGCCCCAACCAAACGGATTGTTGTAACAATCAAACTTTCCACCTGTAGACTCCTTAATAGCAATTGCCGGGAGCAAACGCCAGTCAAGATTGTTTTCCTCCGCTACTTTCACAAACTTCGCGCCGTAACCCTCTAGTGGCATTCCGCGCTTTGCAAAATAGGCGTCAACCTTCTTTGCGTGGTCATCATTTACTGGCGCATAGAACGACTGGGTAATATTTTTTAGCGAAAAATTAGTATTGAATGTCGCTAACGGCGAGCCACTTGTTGCCAAAAATGGCATAAGCACCAAACCGCGCATAAATTGTATTGTTTGTTTTTTCATAAAGTGACGGTATGTGCTCCGTCAACACCATATCTGCGACAGCCTCGGCTGTGTCTACTGAGATTTAGTCGCAATAAATATACGATTATAATGCTTGCTTGCCTGCTAAAACTGTTACCAATTTTCGCTACAAACCATTCATCTATCGGAGACATATAGTATATGCCTCCTTGAGCTTCGTAGTTTTCGCTGAAAATTGGTAAGTTTTATCTAGGCACTAAATCTCAGTAGACCCTCACAAAAAAGCACCTAAATAAAGGTGCATTTGAGCCTGACTGAAGATAGATCAAGTGTATCATATCCAGTCCAAAAAGTCAAGGATTTTTCTTATGTTTTGAGCTGGCCTTGGATGAAAAATTGCTAAAAAAGCCTTATTTTTCAATGGTTTTTATACAATACGCTTTACGACATGTCAAATCTGTTTTTTCATCATTTTTCTGCTTGCTTTTATAAAACGCTATTATTTGCACACCTTATGCTAGTTTCCGCAGCACTTTTTGTATTTCTTGCCAGAACCGCATGGGCAGGGGTCATTCCTGCCAACTTTGTCGGAATGAATTGGCTCTGCTGTTTTCTCTGTCTCTTCCCCGCCACCGATTTCAATGGCGTGCTTCACTACTTCGCGAGCTTTTTCCTCTTCCTTTATGAATGCTCCGGCGCCGATAGCTGGCACAAGACGTAGAATTTCGTTTTGCACAGACTCTTTCATATCGCGGAAAAGGTGAAGTCCTTCTTTTTTGTATTCCACCAGCGGATCGCGCTGTCCGTACGCGCGTAGGTTCACAGATGACTTTAAATATTCCATCGCATCCAAGTGTTCCATCCACATCATATCCACGACCTGCAAAATGAGACGCTTTACCGAATTGTAAAATTCCTCTTCTCCAACTCCCGCAACCTTGTCTGCAATAATTTTCTCAAACGCTTGATCACCTGCGACAATCTCTGTGAGATATGTTTTTGCGGTGTCCGTGCCACCCATTAAAATTTCTCGACGCATACCATACACATACGCTCGTTGTTTAGTCATCACGTCGTCATACGAGAGCACATGCTTGCGAGAGTCAAAATGAAACCCTTCAATTTTTTCTTGCGCTGTTTCAAGCGAACGAGAAATCATTTTGTTTTGAATTGCCTCGTCTTCTGGGATACCGAGCTTTCCCATCATGTTTTTCACAACGTCTGAGGCGAAGACGCGCATTAAACTGTCCTCCATTGATACAAAAAATTGCGTTTCGCCTGGGTCGCCTTGGCGTCCTGCGCGACCTCTAAGCTGGTTGTCTATACGGCGCGCCTCGTGTCTTTCTGTACCAAGAACAAAAAGTCCTCCTATGGATTTTATTTCCTCGTAAAGCTCGGGTGTGCTTGGGTTTCCGCCGAGTTTAATGTCAACTCCGCGCCCTGCCATGTTTGTCGCGATAACAACGCTCCCCTTTTTACCTGCTTGCGCGATAATTTCGCCCTCGCGCTCATGATTTTTTGCGTTCAAAACTTCGTGTGGCACACCCTCATTTTTCAAATACTCAGAAAGAAGCTCGTTTTTTTCAATAGAAACGGTGCCAATAAGAACCGGCTGACCTTTTTCATTGAGTTCCTTTACTTTGCGGGCGATTGCCTTGAACTTGCCGTTTTCGGTCTGGAAAATAAGGTCCGTGCGGTCTATTCGGGAAACTTTGCGGTTTGTAGGTATTGGAGTTACTTCGAGCCCATACACTTTGTAAAACTCCTCGCTTGATGTTTCGGCAGTTCCGGTCATCCCGGCAAGCTTGCCATACAGACGGAAGTAATTTTGGAATGTGATAGACGCAAAGGTGCGAGACTCCTGCTGTATTTTCACGCCTTCTTTTGCCTCCACTGCCTGATGAAGCCCCTCAGACCAGCGACGCCCTGGTTGCATGCGTCCTGTAAACTCGTCCACGATAATCACCTCGCCTTCTCGCACCACGTATTCTTTGTCGCGAATAAAAAGGGCCTGAGCGCGAACTGCGGTTTCCAAATGATGCACGTATTTCACCCCGCGTTCAGTATAAATATTATCAATACCCAAAATTTCTTCTGCTCTGTTGATTCCTTCGTCTGTAAGCTGAATCGCCTTCATTTTTTCATCCACAGTATAGTGCTCTGGAGATTTCAATTTTCCCGCAATACCAGCAAAAACGGTGTACAAATTTTCCGCATCGCCAGACGGCGCGGAAATAATGAGTGGTGTGCGCGCCTCGTCTATTAAAATAGAGTCAATCTCGTCCACGATTGCAAAATGATAATCGCGTTGAGCAAGATCGGCGGTGCTGTACGCAACATTGTCGCGCAAATAATCAAAACCGTACTCATTGTTTGTGCCGTATGTGATGTCCGCGCGATATGCTTCTTGTTTTCCACATGGACGCATAAACTCGTGAATAACTTTGAATGAACCGACTTCATCGCGTTCAACATCTTTGTCCTTGTGATTAGGGTCGTAGAGATACGATGCGCTGTGATTGAGCACGCCGACAGAGAGACCTAGGAATGAATAAATTTGTCCCATCCATGTTGCGTCGCGACGCGAGAGGTAGTCGTTCACTGTGACAACATGCACACCTTTTCCTGGGAGCGCGTTTAGGTATGCAGGAAGCGTCGCAACAAGAGTTTTTCCTTCGCCTGTCATCATCTCGGCAATTTTACCCTGATGAAGAGCAATTCCTCCCAAAAGTTGCACATCATAGTGTCGCTGACCAAGAGTTCTGTGAGACGCCTCACGCACCACAGCAAACGCTTCTGGTAGAATATCGTCTAGTGAGACACCGGACGCCAAGCGCGAGCGAAATTCCTCCGTTTTTGCGCGGAGATCATGGTCAGAGAGCGCATGGAGCGCCTGCTCAAATTCGTTGATTTTCTTCACAAGTGGAGCGTATTTCCCAGCTGGCCCACTTCCTGTAAATATGGTCTTTAGAAATGACATTTAGATACTTTAGCATAAAAATGAGTTCTTCTAAAGTGTGTGGCATTGGGCGCAAAAAGTCATTTAGCTATAAAATCAAAAATCCCCCCAACTAAAATAATCGGGGGGATTTTTGGGAAACGCAATTTACTTACGCTTTGCAGTCTTCTTTTTTGCTGCCTTTTTTGCTGTCTTCTTCTTTGCTACTTTCTTAGCTTTTTTCTTTGCTGCCATTTTTTTATGTAATGTTTTGAGAAACACGAATGCGTCTCATAACAATGTATGCAAATTATTATCTTCAACAATGTTCGACCTGATGCGAAAATATTTTTCGCATCACGTACAATTGTTGGATCATCGTCGTGTGAAATTTCTTTCACACACTGTACAGTGATCTACTAATATTATCTCGCATACAAAATTCATTCGCAATACATTTTGAAATTAAACTGTGGATAACTTTTTTTCTTTTTCTCGCGATAAAATTTTCAATTTTAAAAATATAATTTCTAAAATATTTTTTACATCATCACAACTTCCTCTTCAAGTGTCACTCCTGTTTTTTCTTTGACGTCATTTTTTATTTCACACGCGAGCGATAATATTTCTTCTGCGCTCGCGTTTCCATAGTTCACAATGATGAGCGCTTGCTTCTCGTGCACTCCAGAGTCTCCTCGACGCGCGCCACGCCATTCCCCCACATGGTCTATAAGCCATGCTGAGGAAAGCTTGTACGTATTATCGCCTTGCGGGTATGCCTTAATTTCTGGAAACTCGTTTTTGAGCGACTCGTATTTTTGCGCGCTTACTACTGGATTCTTAAAAAAAGAACCTGCAGTGCCTATTGGTGGCACAGGCATTTTTTTTACGCGTATTGCAACAATTGCGTCACGGATTTCCGCAAGTGAAGGCTCACTAATTCTATTATCTTCAAAATATTTCTTTACGTCCTCGTAGTCTGTGTGAGGTGCGCCGTGTTGCGCAAGCTCAAATGTAGCGCTCACAATAATTAAATTTTTGTTTTTCTTAAAAATACTTCCGCGATAACCAAACTCGCATTTATCGCGAGAAAAAGTTTTAATTTCGCTTTTTTCAATATCAAACGCTTCCACAGAAGAAATTGTCTCTCTCGCTTCAACTCCGTAAGCGCCTATATTTTGAACTACAGCTCCTCCAACCGTGCCTGGTACAAGAGAAAGATTTTCAATCCCCCACAAGTTGCGTGCTACAGTATCACGCACAACGTCATCCCACATCTCCCCCGCACTCGCGGTAACACGATTATCTTTGTATACAATTCCCTTGATCTCAATTTTGATTACAAGTCCGGAAAATCCATCGCCCGAAACGAGAGTATTTGAACCGCCTCCTAGAATAAATATTGGGAGCGATTTTTCGCGAGCAAAAATTATGGCGTCATTCAAATCATCAACATCTTTTACACGCGCAAAAAAACGCGCATTGCCTCCTACACGCATCGTTGTAAACGGAGCGAGTTTTATATTTTCCTCAATATGAATACTCATTTAATATTAAAAAACTCCTGTACTCTTTTGGCTAGCGAGTGCGAACTCCAACAAATGTCTAATATGTGAGTGCTTCGCTAGCCAAAGGAAAACAGGAGTTACTTGCATATTGTACGAAATCTTGGACAAAAACACCAACAAACAAAAAGCCCCGCTTTCGCGGGAGTTTTTGTAGACTTTCGTTGGATGAATCACAAAAAGAGTTTCCTCCTTTGCGCTCACATAAATCATGTATAGCAGAAAACGAATTAAAAGTCAAATTTAGACACCTGATGTCAATTTTACTTGTTTCGTCACCTCGCGCACAATGTTTTTAACAACGCTTGAAACATTCTTAGTTTTAAAATCCTCAGCTATTTCCAGTGGTATTTTTTGGATTGAATCTACTGCAGACAAAGCAACTGCCCAGCTCATAATGTCTTGCTCTGGATAAACCTCTTGCCACCACGATATCCATGAACGAACGTCTGTTTCTTTTGCAATGCAAGCAAGGTCAAAATAGTCTTTGTACTCCTCTCTGCCACATATAGCGACAAGTTTCATTACAGTTATATCTTTGATGCCCGCAAGGCGAAAGGAGTCTGCTGGTTGTGGCATTTCCAAAAGCGCGTCAAACCGAGATATGAATGATACATTCACACCGTCAATCACGCACCATAAAGTATCCTTCGTTTCAAAAAGAATTTCCACGGTGGTTTCTGAAAAAATTTCAGCTAGCTTATTTTTTAAAGCTAGTGTATCAATTGGGTTCGCGATGAAGTAATCTAGGTCTACACTTTTGCGATGACCAAGCTGAAGCGCAAGCGCTGTTCCTCCTGCAAGGTAATACTCTGGATCAAGATTTTCAAATACAACACGCGAAACAGAACGCATTGCCTCAGTAATTGTTTCTTGATGAATGTTCATGACAAGAGAAAATTCTTGAAATAATAATATTTACGCTCTGGAATACTTGTTGGCTTCATTGCTTCAAACACCTGCTTTACCCTGGTGACGCCGTATTCTCGCATAGCATTCGCCAAAAGACTGAGCCCACCGTACGAGAGAATCCTCTGTATTACAAAATCCGTCGGAAGCGAGTCGATACTCGCATCGTTGATATCCCACAAGACTTTTTTGAGATCTTGCTCATTCATAAGTAACAACATTATAACATAATTTTGCGCTTATTTCCACACACTCTTTTAGTAGCCTCTCGCGCTGAGGCTACATTCTCTAGATTATATTCCTAGAGAACCGCATCTTTTATTGGATACTCTTTTAGGATTTTTTCTGCTTCTTTGCGTTTGCCATTTATCAGCAAAATTTGCAAATAATATTTCTCCGCAGTCTCAAACTCTGGCGCAAGCTCAAACGCTCGTTTAAATATTTCCTCGGATTTCACTGTATCCTTCTTGCTGTAATACGCGCTTGCGAGCTCAAAAAGAATTGTCTGTTTAGTGGGTGAAAGTTCAAGAGCTTTCTTTAGGTACTCTATTCCTTTATCAATCTCTCCTGTCTTTGCAAGATATGACCCTGCAAAAAGCTGGTATCGCGCGTCAGTTGGAAGCTCCTCTGCTTGCTTCTCAAGCTCGCTTTTCGCCAAATCAATAAATTGTTTTTGCATTTCAGAAATCCCTTTCGAAGAATCAAAAGCTCCTGTTGAAAAAGACGCAAGCTGTTCACGAGCCTCTGCGGTTCCAAATGAATTATATGCAATAGTTTTTTTAATTAATTCTAAATTATGCACGGCGCCTTTATCAGAACGCTCGGACAATGCGCGAATGAGCGTCGTGTTCTGCATATAGCCGTTATAGTTAACTGTGTAAACGAGAACTAGCGCGAGAATAAATGCCCAGACAGAAACAAAGATCGTCAAATCCTCTTCCCCAACCTTAAATTTACTTTCCACTTTCAACGCTCCACTTTCTACCTGCGTGTGGCCCATACTATCAACATACGCGAGGATTGTTCCAAAATAAATAAGTGAAGTAAGATTATCAAACACAAAAAGATTTTGGAAAAAGTACCCACCAAGGAGTCCAGTTAGCACACTTTTTTCTACAACCGACAGTTCGTCCGCGCGACGCCAGATACAATACACGGCGCAAGCAAAAAGCGATACATACCCCAGAAGCCCAAGGATACCGCCTGCAATCAGCCAGTCAAAGAAAACATTATGCGCGCGATCAAACCACTGCTCCTGTCCCCACATATTTGGGTCATAGTATTTATTGAAAACATAATTATAGTTCTCCATCCCCCACCCGAGTATTGGACGTTCCTTGAACCCTTCGTACGCCATCCCCCACACCATCACGCGCGCATTTTTAGAAAAATTACTAATTGATATTTCTGAAAATCGCGCTAGGAGCGGCGTCTCTTTTACAAATGCGCTGTCTCGCGCTGCGATAAATCCTCCGACAATTATCGCAATTGTGATCAGGGTTCCAATCGCCCACTTACGTAGTGTTTTTCTCTGAGACTCTAGCACAGCTATAAGTAGTGTTGCGATGCCAACACCAACTATAAGACCCAAAACTGCCCCACGAGTTCCTGTGTAATACAGAACGACTGCCTGCAAAATGGCAATCGCGCTATAAATAGCGATACGCGCTCTCTCGCCTGTCGTAGTAATGCTCTCACGTATCATTAAAAATACAGCAATAAATATATTGAAGTATGCGTAAATACCAAGATATGAAGAATTGCCAAGAGAAGCGCTCACGCGGAAACCAACTGTGGAGCCGGGCAATTGCAGTAATGCGTAAATTGCCATAATTACACCAACACCAAGATGAAAGTTTAAATACGGACGCCATAGGTCACGCACCTTAAGCACGGTGGATGCCACTATAAAATATGCAAAGAGATGGAAATAAGTGACCACACCCTCCATACGCTCAAAGTTGGACCAAAAACTTTTCGTTGGATTCTCACCAAAAATTGCAGCAAAAGTGATAATTGCGAGAAATGCGCCGAGTGCTCCCAGAAGCCAGCTTCTGTTTGGACGATATGCGGGGTCTATAAACGCGAGGACAATCCACGCAGAAAACATTATTTCAACAACAATACGAAACGCGAAGTTTTTCCCTACGATAAACGGAAAAAAAGTAGTCTGCGAAAGAATGACAAACGGAATAAACGGCACCAAAATAAACCCCGTCAAAACCACCGCATTCGCCAATATCTTGTGTAAATTCATCTCGTTATATAGTCTAAAGTTAATTATTAATTATTTCAATAATTTTTCTAATAATCTCTTTTGTTTCTTTTCCTTTACATTTCCAACCTTATATAAAATAAGATTCTTATCGGCAGTAAAAATTCTGTTCGGCCTTATATTACTATCAACCAAAAGATTGCCCTTTGCAAAATCAGTTCTCAGTAATGAAATCGAGTACTTATCTTTTACTGTTTTACTGGTTATTTGACAAAAAATAACATCATCGCCCTTGAGTCTGTTGACAACAAAAGCTGGTCTCTTTTTTATGCTAGACAAATCAGAAAAAGGGAATGGTATAACTACAATATCCCCTTTTATAAATTCATCCATGTTTTTTCTTCCGCTAGTTTAAACCAGTCCTTAGACAAACTGGACTCGCTTGTAGCGGTCGAAAAAGCTAAATTTGTTTTTTTGGTATTTTTAGCTGTATTTTTAGAATTTAACTTTTCTAAATTTTTTGTGATTTTTTCATAAATACCTAAAGGTAAAAGCATCATCGGCTTGCCACCAATAATTATTCTGGAGCTTGATTTTAGAGCTAAATGATTCATTTCTACATTATAGTGTAGTCTTATGGATAAGTAAACAAGGACCTAGTTGTTTTACATTTGCCACGTCAAAACCGCCGCATTTGCTAAAATCTTATGTAAATTCGTAGTGTCAAAAAATGAATCAACACCACCGCAAGCGGTGAGGAATTCCTCCGAATAAACCACAATTAACATCATAAAGTTATACCAACAGCTCATTGATAAACGAACGAACCACCTCATCACATTCGATATGCGAAGAAACAGCGCAGGTTGGAATTACACCGACAACACTATAATCATTCCCACCTTCGAACAAGGCATCTCCAACATAAATACATTCATCGCTCCTCCACCCCATTTGTTCAATAAATTTTTTTACATTTTCGCCCTTATTGAAAGTTGTAAAATCAACACAGGTCGTGCCACCAATACGCGCCTGCACTCCGAGTTTTTTTAAATGAGCAATTTCTGACGGAAAATGATTAAATAAACTCTTGCGAATCTCCTTATCTGGATCTGATGCCTCCTTTTCTTCAAGTGGCGCATTGTGTCCAATCAATGAGTAAGAAATCTGACAAATTCGGTCTTCAACAAGATCCTTGTGGTTCTTGATTTCAATATCCGCATGCTCAATCATTTTGTGAACAAGCTTTAAGACATCGTTCTTTTGAGTTGCGCTCAATTCGTTGCGCCACAGAACTTCACCAGATGCTATTTCTGCGTGGTTCCCATTTTGAGCCATCACAAATACTTCCTTCATTATTTTCCCCAGCTGTTTGACCATCTGGTCTTTTGTTGCACCAGACACAACAACTACATCTCTTCCATTTAATAGCAACTCTCGCAATCCTGTAACCATGGTATCGCTTATCATGCTCCGAGAACGCGTGAGGGTACCATCCATATCAAAAAAGAAATGCTTTTTCATAATCTAAAAATTATTAACTTTTCACTAATTCTTTCATTTTGACAAGGCTTGTGCATCGCCGCCACTCTCGTGTCTCTTCAACAGCCACGAACTCGACTGCACTTTCCCCCCACCGACATTAAAGACCATCTCTACGCCAAGCTCCTTGCATATCTCTGCCTCTGGAATATCCGCCTCCGCTTTTCTGTCGCCACCATTTGCAAACACTTGTGGATGAATCTTTTCAATTGCCTCCGAAACATCATTTCGGTCACTTTCTAGGATAAAAACATCATCAACGCAACTAAACCCGCGAATGATTCCTGCGCGCTCTTCTTGATTCATAAAATTTTTTCCTTTCTTGCGAATTAACCATTTATCACAATTTAGTACAACGACCAATTTGTCGCCGAGTTTCTTTGCTTCCTCAAACATTTGAAGGTGTCCAATATGAACAGGGTCAAAGCCTCCGCTCACCATCACAACCCGCTTTGATGTCTCGCGACCGTAGTCGTCTTCATAGCGAATAATGTCATCCTCGCGCGGATTACCATAAACAAACTCTAGATAAGCACCCGGCAGTAGTCGATGTTTTTGCATCGGTTCTACCTTATAAAAACCAAAGTGCCATTCTGCGCGCTGGCTGTGCGACTGAAGGCTAGTGCGTCCACGGACATGGATAAACTTGAGCCATGTATGTTTAGTGCTGAAAAGTTTCCACATAGCCCCCCATGGCCGTACTATTTTCATAAAAAATATTATACCACAAAGGCTATTAATGAACTACTCTACAAAACCGAAATAATGTAATATGCTTATACATATGAAAAAGGCGATTATTACAGGCATCACTGGGCAAGACGGTTCATACCTCGCTGAACTTCTTCTCGAAAAAGGATACGAGGTTCACGGTATCATTCGACGTGCCAGCACGTTCAACACATCACGCATTGACCATCTATATCAAGACCCGCATATAAAGGGCGTAAAGTTGTTTCTGCACTATGGAGACCTTTCCGATGGAAGCAATATCAGCAGACTTATCACGCATATAAAACCGGACGAGATTTATCATCTCGGCGCGCAAAGCCACGTTCGCGTAAGTTTTGATATTCCTGAGTATACAGGCGATGTAACTGGGCTCGGAACAGTTCGCATACTTGAAGCGATACGAGATTCAGGAATCAAAACAAAATTTTACCAGGCATCGTCAAGTGAAATGTTCGGCAAGGCGCTTGAGATTCCTTTAAAAGAAACCACTCCGTTCTATCCCCGCTCGCCGTATGGTTGCGCCAAAGTCTACGCGTACTGGATTACCAAAAACTACAGAGAGTCCTACGGTATGTTCGCCTCAAACGGCATCCTTTTCAATCACGAGTCCCCCCGCCGTGGCGAAACCTTTGTGACAAAAAAAATTACTAAGGGGCTTGCTCGCATCAAACTCGGCAAAGAAGAAAAACTTTACCTTGGTAACCTGGACGCAAAACGCGATTGGGGTTATGCAAAAGATTATGTATATGGAATGTGGCTTATGCTCCAGCACACAGAACCAGATGATTTTATTCTCGCCACAAATGAAACACATAGCGTTCGTGAATTTATAGAGGAAGCGTGCAAACATCTCGGTTTTGAGCTGGAGTGGAAAGGTGCGGGAGTGGACGAAAAAGGTGTTGATAAAAAAACTGGGAAAACAATTATAGAAATAGACCCCAAGTATTACAGACCAGCTGAGGTTGATATTCTTTTAGGAGACTATTCAAAAGCGAAAAATAAACTCGGGTGGGAGCCAGAAACAAAATTTAAAGACTTAGTAAAGCTTATGGTTGAAGAAGACCTAAAAAATGAACATGGACTCTAAAATTTATGTTGCAGGGCACCGCGGACTCGTCGGGTCTGCTATTGTGCGAGCTTTGCAAAAAGAAGGCTTCACTAACCTTCTACTCAGAACACACAAGGAGCTTGACCTCACGAACCAACAAGCGGTTGCTGATTTTTTCGCGCAAGAAAGACCAGAGTATATTTTCCTTTCTGCGGCAAAAGTAGGTGGTATTATGGCAAACAAAACTTCTCCAGCAGATTTTATTTATAGTAACCTCGCTATACAAACAAATATCATCCACAGCGCATATGTAAATAAGGCTAAAAAACTATTGTTTCTCGGAAGCTCATGTATTTATCCAAAGCTTTGCCCACAGCCGATCAAAGAAGAATATCTTTTATCGGCGGAGCTCGAACCATCTAATAAAGCGTACGCAATCGCAAAAATCGCGGGAATCATTATGTGTCAATCATACAACGAGCAGTACGGAACTAATTTCATCTCTCTAATGCCAACCAACCTCTACGGCCCAAACGATAACTTTGATCTTGAAAATTCTCACGTATTGCCTGCAATGATACGAAAATTCCACGAGGCAAAGGTTTCTCAAGCTCCAAGCGTCACACTGTGGGGCACAGGAAGCGCAATGCGCGAATTCTTGCACGTGGATGATCTAGCGATCGCAAGTCTATTTTTAATGCAAAATTATAACGATTCTTCTATTGTAAACGTTGGCACCGGCGAAGATGTTACTATAAAAGAACTTGCGGAAAAGATTAAGAAAATCGTTGGGTACGAGGGCGAGATTAATTGGGACACTAGAAAGCCAGACGGCACCCCGAGAAAACTTCTAGACGTTAGCAAAATAAATTCTCTTGGGTGGAAACATTCAGTACCTCTCGACGAAGGTATTATTTCGGCTTATAAGTGGTTTAAAGTGAATTATAAAAAGTGACAAGAAAAAACCGCAGTACGTACTGCGGTTTTTTCTTGTCACTTTTTATTTATATACATCATGCGTCCCCACATCAAGATAATAAGTTGTGCCTTTTTCTATTTTAATTATTATTCTGTACGAAAAGTTTGCAGAGAAAGCGTGGTACGGCTTAAACTTTCCATGCAATTTGTGTAACTTGAGGGCTTCAGTGCTGTTTCCTTTTTCAAATAGTTCAACAGCCTGGAATACATCATCCTGCACAGCTTCATCGCATTTTTTAAGTGACCGCAAAAAACGCGCCGTATATAAAAACTGCATATTAGAATTTTTTAATCAGCTTCTTCAGATCCCCTTTATACACACGACCTGCTTTTATATCCGCCTCTGCCTCACCAATGCGAGAAAGCGCGCGCTCCTCTCGAAGCCTCATAAGTGCAAAACGAACAAGGTGCGCCTTTGACTCACTGGTTCCTGCATTCAACTCTTCGGAGATAAACGACTCAAGCTCTTTTGTAATTGGTACGGTAATGGTTGTCATATACTATATATTAGTACTATAAAATAGTACTTGTCAAGCAATGTCGATTATTTGTTATCAAATCCTAATCCACCCCTCTGGCACAATGTTTGGGTGTGGATCTGGTTGTGTGTTTACCCATTTTTTAGGAGCAATAACCATTTTGCCAACATTCTGATTTAGATAAGCCCCCCACCAAGAAAAAGAAGAATTGGCGATAATATTGTGAGCGCATGATGACATCAGCATGAGCTCCTCATAGTCCTCGAGATTTGGGTTTGAAACAAAAACAAAATCTGGACGTTCACCGAATTCTTTTTTTACCCAATCAATGTCGTCCGAAAAAAAATAAAATATCGGCGTATCTACTTTTGTTCTTATTAAACTAATGGCTTGATCATAATAATCTCTTGAGCATACTCCATGTATACTGTTGGTCGTTGCATCACTCACATAGTCCCCTCGCCTAATATGTACTGAAACACTTCTATTTTTATCAATTTTGTTTTTCTCCAACAGAAACACTTCGGACTGAAATTCTTTTCTTAACGTAAACTCTTTGAGTATTTTACTTTTTACATTAATAAAATTTTTCTCTGACTGGAAATATCCTTCGAGATAGTTGTTCTTTTTTTTGAATAAACTCGCATCATAATCTACATAATGCTTCTTCAAAACTCTCTGACTAAATGCTCTCAATAATTTTGAAAAAATACCAAACGGATTTCTCGCTTTTTCAACCTCATTGGTAGTCGCGATACTCGCCGAAAGATTAAATGGGAACATTCTGTATTGTCTAGGTGTATTTGCGTTCACATAGCGAGGATCATCATATCCTATAATATCAAGTTTTAACTCTTCACATTGCGCTGAAGCAACTGCAAGCCCCGTAGCATATTGTAACATCTGATTTCCGAGTCCGCCTTTGAGTTTAACGATTATCATAAAAATATATTTTTCTCCTCTGGAATAAACAGTAGATTATCATAATCATAATTTTCTTTAATTATGTGCGGAGAAATAAAACCATCCAGACTCATTTCATAAGGCTTATATTTTTTACTCAAAAGCAAATCTATCGATTTTTTACAATTATCTGACCACTCATCACCACCAGCAACCTCAAGCGCAACTATTGGTCTAACCTCATCTAAAAGAGATTTCATCCCCTGGAGAATGACATATTCGTACCCCTCAGCATCAAGTTTAACAAAATCTGGTCTTATTTTTCTCTCTTTGCAGTAGTCATCAAGCACTATTGTTTCTATCACAATTGTTTTGAATTTTTTCTTTAGTGTTGATCCGTCATTATGAGCTGTGTTATATGCACCATAGCCTGGACCATAATCTTTAAAAGAAATTTTTTCTTTTTGGCTTGAAACTGCATTGTTATTTAATGTAACATTAGAAAGTTTATTTGTATTTTGTTTCAATATTTCGTATGTCCAACGGGTAGGTTCAAAGCTATGAACAGCTCCGTTTTCCCCAACAAGTTCTGAAGATAGCATTGAGTAAAACCCGACGTGTGCTCCTACATCAAGGACAGTATCCCCTTTCTTAAGAAACCTAAGCAAAAAATTGGTTAGGTTTGCCTCACAATATCCATAGTAGTAAAAAGTATTCCCTTCTGGGAGATATGAGGTCATTTTGGTACCCCAAAGTGTCTTAAAAGAAAGTTTGTAGGGGTTTAGGTGACCCAATGCTGCGAGGAAGTAGTAAAAGAAAGTGCGGACTGGAACTTTTACCAACCTTTCCACACGTCGAAGAGGGCGCAATTTTTCTGCTTTAATAATTTTCTGTATTATTTTTTCTTTTTGTGCTTCGTTCATTTCATCTTTTAGCAAGTTCTTCATATAGAGCCAGGTACTTAGATATCATCAAATCTTTTTTAAAATAATTGTGTATCTTTTCAACAGAAGACCTGGAAATATTATTTAATTCGTCTTTATTCAAACTTAATACATATTTCATCCCCTTGAAAAGAGATTCCGTATCTCTATATACACTAATATATCCATTCTTTTTATGAGTAACGACTTCTTCTACTCCACCTACGGCAAATGATACAATCGGCAGGCCACATGCCATAGCCTCCAATATAACCAACGGGAAATTTTCTGCAACAGAAGTAAATAAAAGTATGTCAGAAGCGCTGTAATACAGGGCAACATCTTCCTTTTTCTCAATTCGAGGAAGATATCTAACATTGCCCTCATCCTGACGAGGCGCGCTATTGCCGACACTTAAAAAAAGTATCTTATCATTATTTTTATACTCATCTATAACTTGCTTAGTATAACCCCAACCTTTCCAAATATTATCTTTTGCATCATCCGCTAAAAAAAGAATGATTTTTTTATCAAACGGCAAATTGAGTTTCTGTCGTGCAATAATCTTATCTGACGTCCTAAATATATTTGTATCTATACCATTGTGAATAAGCCTTATATCTTGCAGTTTAAGAATTGTTTTTTCAACACGCTCTTTCAACCACTGAGAAGGGGTAACTATATGCAGTTTTGATTTTTTGTAAATACTGTTTTTCCTCCACGAGAGATACCTTGTATTATCCCAAAGCAATCTCGGTGGAGTATTTTTGTTGGGGCAGACAAATAGCCCATTCCACATTTTGCCCCCTTCAAGAGTGCATACACAATGTGGTGTAATAGCCCATTCATCGTGGAGTGTCCAAACAACTGGTTTTTCTAGCGACATTTTTTGCAATGTAGAAAGATTAAAATATCTTCCATGCAGATTATGACAATGAACAATCTCGGCATTCTTATATTCTAGGGTTCCGAGTATCCAGTCAGACGAAATAAGGTCATCAGTAGCAAACAAAAACCCAAGATATTTCCTCCATTTTTGACGGGGGATAACCCTTACATTTGAATCAGAACTGCGCTTATCTGCCACAAACATTGATACCTTGTCTCCCCTTTTCTCGAGCTCCGCTTTAATATCCCAAGATATCTTAGCAGCACCACCCAATATATCAGTTGTTCCTATTATTAATATATTCATATAGACTCTTCTTTATTTATATTTAATATTTTTTTTATTTTGGTATACACAAGAAACATCATTGATGGTTTGATCTTTTCTAAAAAATTTTTAATAGCCACCCTTCCTTCTTGTGATTCGCTTATATCTAGAAGTTTATTAGGCAAAGTTGCCAAATAAACCTTATTATAATACTCGTTACTTAAAGTGGTGTGCTCCCCTGTGCCATCGTGCCCGATATTATTAGTATATGAAGGGAACGGGGTTAAACTAACCCCTCCTTTTATAAATATACTTGCTTGCCATTTTATTGCCCATGTTTTCATCGTTCCTCGCGCATTTTGCTCAAGTGGACTTGTAAAATTAAAAGTTCCATCATAATTAAATTTATTTCTTCCAACTTTATTTACTCCATTAAGGAGCATAGTGGCGTCATCGTTATAATGAACCCATGCACGCTTCCACGTTGCCCACCCCCAAACAAATGGCATTTGAGAAAGAAAAACTTCTGGGAGCTTTTCTTTCATGGGAAAAGAATATCCGCTCACATGCATAACACTTTCTGTATCTTTATACTTATCCAACGAATCATTCATAAACGAGAGGAAGAGGTTTGACGTGACTACATCGTCCTCAACCACTATAACAAAGCCGTATTTGTTTACTAGATAACTCACCCCTTCAACAATAGATACTGCAAGTCCTTTATTTACTTCTGAAAGATTTATGTTTATCGACTTAAACCCTCCATCAAGAGACTTAATATACGAACGCACCTCACCCACTTCTTTTTCATCACCATTATTCCTTGGCCCATCAGAGTAAATATGGAGATCTGACTCAAAAGCAAGATTATTTATCCTCAAGGCATCAATCGTGCGTCTGAGATGGTCTAATCTCTTGTAGGCAAACAATGCAATTGGGGCTCTTATCATATTGAAATATCCTAACATATTTATGACCAATAGAACACGCTCGCAGATAATGGTATACTTAGAAATCTCTAATATATGACTGGCTTAATCGACAAAATAATCTTTGCTGTCAAAATACTTAATGACTATTTTTTCCCCATAACACCAGACGTTTTGATACCTTCGGCGATAACGCTAGGAAACAGTGGTGCATCTTTTACTATAGCTCCGAATCAGATTAATAAGGAAAGTATTATTTATTCTTTTGGTGTGGGGTTCGATATATCTTTTGATCTTGCGCTCATCGAAAAGTACGACTCAACAATATATGCTTTTGACCCAACCCCTAGATCAGCAGATTGGATTAACCAACAAAAACTCCCCAAGCAGTTCATTTTTGAAGATATTGGCGTCGCTGCCCACGACGGACTCGTGGAATTTTTCCCGCCAGAAAATCCTGACTATATTTCCCACACCATAGTATCTGGAACAAGAACCAAGGCCGACTCGTTCTCAGTAAAAGTAGAACAATTATCAACGATAATGAAGAGGCTCCATCACGATAAAATAGATCTTCTTAAGATGGACATCGAGGGGGCTGAGTATGTGGTTATTGATGACTTGCTCAGAGAAAACCTGTCTATACGCCAAATAGTTGTTGAGTTCCACCACCGCTTTAAGGGTTTTAAAATTTTAGAAACGAGGCATGCGGTAAAAAAACTAAGAAACGCTGGATATAAACTTTTTTCAGTTTCAACGAACAATGAGGAGTTTTCGTTTATTAAAGAAGGGGTAAATTAATTACACAGTAATTTTGATAAATAGCTAACACTACCCTCTCGAATATTAATTCGTGGAAATGAATACACATCCGAAGAAGCGATACCAAGTAAACCAGTATTTTCATACGCAGAAATAAAACCAAGTCCTGCTACAACAGACTCTGAAAGATTATTGAAATCTTGTTTTGCTCCAAATGGATACGCAAAATGTAATACTTTTTTCTTGATTACATCTTCGAGAATTTTCTTACTTGCTTCTATCTCCTTTAATTGGTCATGTTTTGAGAAATCTGAAAGCCTCAAGTGTGTATGTGTGTGGGCACCAATTTCAATTAGTGGATGATTTGCTAATATTGCAATTTCTTCCTTTGACAAAAAGAAAGCTCTTTCTTTTGGATTATATTTCATATCCCAATCAAAGGAAGCTTGATTGCCCAAACTTGAAGTTGTAACAAAAATTGTTGCTGGGGTATTGTATTTTTTTAAAATCGGTAAAGCGTTTGTAAAATTGTCTTTATAACCATCATCAAAAGTAACACATATCTCATCCCCCAAAAGGGACCCACTTTTGAGCCTTCTAACAAGCTCACTCAAGGAAATCGGCTTATAAAACTTATTAATATATTTAATATGTTCTTCAAAAGTTTCTGGTTTAACAACCAACATAACTGGATCGGCAGATATATTATCGATACGATGATACAACAGAACGGGAACCGTTTCCCTGGTTAATTTATTAACACAGTTTGTTAATTTATTTTTTATCTTTGCAACAAAAAAATAGGTCGCATATAAAAAATTAAAAATATGCAGTTTAACCAACAAAGGTTTAATTTTTTTTAGGAAAGAACGATTAATCATTTTATTGCTTTAACGGTCACAATAAGTGGGAAATTTCTATCGTTTGCTTGAAAAAACTTTTTTGGAGTATCCTCCTCTGACATCCCCGCGTAAAAATATATCCCTGCACCTGCGTTCCCTTTTGAATCCACAACAATATTCTCTTTTTTGAATTTTTTTTCAAACAGAAATCTAGCAGAAGCGGTCGTAAACCTCCAATAATCACCCACCTCACCAGAGGTGCAGTCAATTCGGCTTATTGAAGGCAGTGTTGCAAGTAAAACTCCACCGGGTTTCAAGACCCTATAACACTCTAAAATAGATGCATCAAGATCATCTATAAATTGCAGTACTTGCGTTAAGATGATGCAATCGAATGAATTATCAGCGACCCCAGCAAGATTTCTAAGATCAGAAATAAGCGTAGCCTTTTGATTTTCTTTTTCTATATCAAGAATTACACTCTTGGTGACTCGACTACCTCCATACCGCTTTGTATACTCATCGTTTAAAAGCTCTAGACAATCGCCGAGGATATCATTACTATTCTCTTCAAGAAACTTTTCAATATAACAACGATCCAAGGGTTTCCCTCGGTCAAAACCATATATATCACTAATCGGTTTTACAGATGGAAATAGAAAATAAATACTCTTATTTTTAAGAATATTCCTATAAACAATCTTATACACCCTCCTTAAAAAATTAAAGATTATTGGGTATTTTTTAAGAATATTCTTCATGTTTTATTGATAATTCCGCGGAGGATTCAGGTTAACATCGCCACAAAGACATCATGGTATAGTAATCACTATACCATAATTTTTTGTAATAATTTTCCGCTTATCGCAACATAGTTCGAGTACACAAAGTTGTCCATCCTTGGAGAATACTCGCGCAATTCTAGGCTTTGAGACATTACCTTTGCTATCTTAAACCCTATTGGAGTCAAGAGGTTATAAAAATCCAAAAGATTTGTATGAGAGTCCAAATTTGCCCCACCATATTCAAATTGAATAAAATCAATAAAATCAGCGTTAAGGTACTTACCAAATCCAGAAAGAGTCGACAGCTCATGCCCCTCGACGTCAATTTTAAGGAAGTTTATATGTGTTATTTTATTTGATTGAATGTATTTATCAGCTCTTTCCAGCTTTATCTCTTCCTCTATATTCATTTTTACTTCATAAAAATCGAGGTTTCTCTTATGAAGAGAAGATAAGCCACTTTTATCCTCGTTTTTATATATCGTAGCCTTTTCGTCTATATTTGATAGACCGAAATTATTCAAAGTAATATTTTTGTTATTTTTAAACTTCTGCTCCAGTACAGTAAAACAACTTTTTTGTGGCTCAAATAGATGTACAGAATACTCCGAGTCAACAAACTTCTGTACTAAGAGATCAGAGTAATCCCCAACATTCGCTCCAACATCAAAAATAACAGGTTTTTTTGTACACGTAAAATCAACAAACTGATTTACAAAGTTTTCTTCACCATTCTTATTAAAAGAAGCATCTCCGCTATTGTCTAAACGATATGTAAGCCCAAGCAACTTACGAATTATTTTCTCTTTTATGTTGTTTAAATTTTTTATTTTCATAAATTAACTATCTTACGAGCGCGACTTTTGATTCTATAAAAGTACCCCAGCAGACTATCCCTTCTTACATAAACAGGCGGAGAAAATTTGATTTTTAATGGTGGATGTTTTTTCCCAAACGTATTTTCATATTGGGGGACCAGAACATCTTCAAGGCTTACCAATTCATTAATAAGATTCCTTGTAAAATCACGACAATTGAAAGCACAAATAAAATCAAGAGCTTTATTGCTAAAAACGTAATAATGTTCTAGAAGTATGTCCCGCCAATTATAATTCATTTTCCCGTTATTATATTCTCGGAGAAAATATGATTCACTATAATTTATACGGTGCAGATATTCTGCGTCTGGGCAAACATAAGCAATTAACCCTGCGCAAATAAACCGCCAAGCAAACCCCTGTGTGTCATAACCATGTAAAGTAGGATACCCGCCAAGCTTATCAAACGCACTTCTTGTATACATAAAATTAACGTAAATCGGAACAAATTCTTTATCTTTTGATAGCATCGAGATTAATGATATCTTATTATCAAAAGAATGAGTTTCATCAACATGGTGAACATCATTAATGTCCTTCCCTGTGAATTTTATTGATCTGCTTATGGTAACTCCATCACATTCTTTCTCCTTCATAAACGCAAGCATTTTAGAAAGAGTATTGGGGGGGAGAATATCGTCGCTATCTAGACAAAAAACAACATCCGCTTCAGAATGCCTCACTGCAGTATTTCTTGCTGCACCGCCACCCATATTTTTGTCATGAGAGAAAAGACTTATCTCAGGATGCTCATCGGCAAGATTTTGCATTAACACGCAAGTATTATCAGTAGAAGCATCGTCGACCATGATAATTTCGAGGTTCTCGACACCTTGGACGAAACAAGAGTCTACCGCATCCTTAAGTGTATCTTGGCAATTATAACAAGGTATGATTACTGATAAATCTGGTTTCATCTCGTATTTTTCTTAAAAAGGAAATCCTTTTCTCCTAGCTCCTCCACAAATGAATATCCGAGGGGTTGCAAAAAATCAGTAATCTCCTGCATCCTGTCGGAGTTCTGTATTTCTAAAAGAAAGTAGCTGGGTGAATTTTTTTTAAAATCAAGTCCGTGTAATACTTGAAGCTCATACCCTTCAACATCTGCAACAAAGAGATCGATGATTAGATTCCCTGTGCTCGTTGCCTGCTTGTCTATTATTGACTGAACTGTTTCAGCGGGGACCACCAATTCCCTACATTCCATCTTTTGCGCATCCTCCCCTAGTTTTATCCACTCTGAACTATTTTCGATACTGTCTTTTACAAAAGACATAAAATTGCAATCAATAAAAGACACTGTGCTTTCGGGGTAACCAGATGAGACGCAGGCACTTTGGACCACAATGGAATTTTTACGGTTTCTTTGGCACAGTTTACTTATAGGTAAAGGTTCAACAATAATACCCCTCCATCCCATAAATTTTTCAAGATAATATGTGGGATCAAAACCATACCCGTCATTTCCACCGCATTGTACAAAAAAACCATCTCTCCTGGTAATATACTTCAAAAGAGCCTCGTGCCCCGGATACGGTTTCGAGTATTTCTCTGTTCCAAACAACTCATACAAGTCTCTTTGATAAGGGGCAATCTTACTTTTCATAAATGGCAAAACTTTACCAAAATTAGATTTTGGATCCTGGATTAATTTTTTAAATTTTTGAACTCCTGATTCCTGATATGCCATAAGTTTTTAAGATATAAATCGTTTTAGTAATTTTGTAATTCTTAGAAATACCAACATTCTTACAAAATAATGGAGAGCTATGTCTCTTTTCCTTTTTCCCATTTTACCATAAAACTCTTTGAGTAATTCTATTGCTTGAGCGTTCTCGACCAAATTATCATCAAAAAGAATTGTCTCGTTTTCGTCCAATTCTACATCAAAAGGGCTTTTTCCCAGTATCTTGTTTAGGGCGGTAAAATGCGTGCCGTTAAACAGACCATTATTTTTTATCAATGCTCTTGGGGAATTTACCGACAGACCATCGTTCCGGTTAATTGCTATATTCCAACAAATATCCCACGGGATAGGACTTAATTTTAGAAAGCCCAAAGATTTTGTAACACCACCAAGCTCGACTCTCTTCTTTTGTTCATCTGACAAAACCGAGAGTGCTTCATGCTCACTTCCAAACCATTGAAATTTATCCCAACGATTTTTCCAAGTACCCCATCCTCCACCTGTATTTTCAGAATAACTCCAAAAAAATGTCCTCCTAAAATCATTAGGCATTTTAATGAACGTAAACGTTGCAATATGCATAACCCTCTCTTTGTCTTGATAAAAATCAAGCGCATCGTTCATAAATGACAAAAAATTCCTAGCACTAACCCCATCATCTTCCAAGACAATAATCTTGCCAAATCTATTTACTATTTCAGTTACCCCATCAATTATATTCCTTTCAATATAGTAATTCTTTTCCCTTTCAATAATGGTAAAAGATTTAAATCCTTGAACCGTCTTGAGGTATTTGCGTACCTGACTTACTTCTTCTTTATTTTTTTCTGTCTTTGGTCCATCTGAAAAAACAAAAACTTCAGTCTCTGTAGCCAAGTAGTTATTTTGGAGAGCCTCAACAACCGCCCTGGTATTACTAAGGCGATTGTAAACAAAAATGGCAACAGGGGCCAACGTTTTATTTGGATGGTTCATTTCTCTTTAGAGCACGTGGATGACGACATGGAGTATCCAGCGATATCACCCTGGCATGAGGTATACGTTTTTCGACTGGCGGTGGGGTCATGTAGTCTCCCCCATACATCAAGGTTAAGTATTTAGATACGTTATTGGGAGCAGAGTACTTTTTTCCCTCAAATTCAATTTCTTTAATTGGATATAAAACCTCCTGTGGGATTGCCTCATAATATCCATTATCCTCTGGTGTTCTTCCTGAAAAAGAACTCTTGAACGGCGAAAACAAAAGCCAAATGAATTTACAAACTGCATAAATAGAGTAATTGAGAAGAATGTTTTTTCGAAAAACAACGGCATTATCACGCGACCTAACTGTAAAATACAACAGTATTTTTTTAAAAAAAAATGGCATCTTAGGGTAGATCACAGACGGAAAAATATCAATATATATCCCCCTATGAAAGTCATTGTTATCGGGCTCTACATCTTCTAGAAAAGTTGAGTAGCAATCCCGCAGTTTTGCATAGCACTGCTTATACTCCTTATCAGTTTTTGGGGTCTGCAAAAAAATATCACGCGGTAGTTCCCTTTCCGCTATCTCCAAGAATTTTTTATAATCTTCCATTGGCATTGATACATCAATATCGTCATCCCAAGGGATAAACCCTTTATATCGCGTTGCACCGAGCAATGTACCAAAATCAATCCAATAAATTAACCCGTGTTTATCACAGATAACCCTCAAAGCATCGAGCAACTTGATCTGAGTTTCTCTACATCCTATTTTGTCTTTTCCAGTTATCATAATTTCCAGTTAATAAGAAACTCTGTGACTATTCTTTACGAGCAACTATTCTCATAAAAGTATAATCTGTATCGTGGAACGGCGCAAAACCAGTGTTTTCTTCTGCATACACAATATTGAAACCAATATCAGTTAATTTCTTTTGCAATTTGTCCATTTCAACATATCTACGAAAATGATTTTCGTAGATATAAGCATCTGGTTCCCCGTCAACAGGAGTCCCCAACATATACAACTCGTTCTTTTTACCTCTTGCTTCAATTAAAAAATACCCCTTGTTTTTTATATGTTCGTACGCCCACTTTATTGTCTCATCTTCCGCTTTTTCTGTAATAGAATGTAGTGTGAAGCGAGAATAAACTATATCAAAAAGTTCTTCGGCTTTTAATTTTGTAAAATCATCTGACAGAAATTTAATATTTGTTAGTTTATTTTCTTCCTTAAGTACCAATATTTCTGCCTCGCATTGATCTACAGCAGTAACATTCACTCCATTTTTAGCAAAGAAGACACTGTCTCTCCCGTTACCACATCCAAACTCTATCAACGAGTCCTGTTTTTTTAAATAATTTTTAAGCACAAACTGCGCAAACAAGGATGCTTGCTCTGGGGCAATATTGAATTCATAATAATTTTCCCAATATTTTTTATCCATGCTTTCTATTATAAATAAGTAAAAATGTGTATTTTGCTAAATTCTAAAGCAAAGAAATGAAGTTGCCTCAAAAGGCAAGTCTAGCACATTTTAATTTTATGTGAAAACATTAATTAGACCCTCTCTCGACTTTTTAAAAATAAGCAAACTGACTACTACAATAAGATACGACAGCATCGTCCCCCACGCAGACCCCTGTGGCCCAAATTGTGGGATCAAAAGAATATTTAATACAATATTTGCCACAGCTCCAATAATACTGGTATATAAAAATATCCTACTAAGATTTTCAGCTATTAGATAATGCTGAGCAAGAACTACGAGTGTTATGGCTATGCTTGTCCATAAATATATTCTCAAAATTGGAGCTGCTCCAGAAAAGGCATCTCCAAAAACAATATTTATTATGAATGGTGCAAAAATATATAATGGGAAGGCAATTGCAAAAGTTATACCTACAGTGATACCAGTTAGAGTTCTTAGTCTTTTTGCATATAACGAAAAGTGGGTTTTCTTGGCATTCATTATGGCGGGAAACATTGAAGTAATGATTAATCCTGGCAAGAAAGCCCAAATCTGAGTAAGCTTCACCGCAGCGCCATAAATTCCTACTGTTGCAGAGTCAATATAGTGCATAATTAATACTTGGTCCATTTTTGCATATATATATCCAGAAAATCCAGCGAGAAGCAGGGGCCATGAATCTCGCATTAGTTGCTTAAAAACATCTAAGCGGAAGTTCCATAAAAAAGGATTACTACCAAAACGAACAATGTAAATATAAATATACCATATTGCTGATATGACTGTTTCAACAGAAATTACTAAAGCAAAAAATATAATACCTTTGTTTAAAAACACGATAAGAATTTTAAGTGCTGGTATAAAGAAGGCTAGAAAAATAGAAATTTGAGAGCTATACTTTGCTTTTACTTGTGCATTAAAAAGAACTCCTACTGTGCCAATAGGACTGATAATAAAGGTCAGTGCGCAAATTCCAATAAGTATAGTTAAGATTGCGTCATTTCCCAAAAGAAACGAGATTGTAATTGATAGCATAAAGGCAAATATGCCGAAAATTAGTTTGGAAAATATTGCTGTTCCAAGCAGTTCATTTTCCTTTTCTGGATGAGTAATAAGATCTCGATACAAAATTTGATCGATACCCAAAGACGCAAGAACTGAAAGAATTGCTACAAAACTCTGAGCATAGTCAAGTTTCCCAAGATTTTCTGGTCCAAGATAACGAGCAACAATAGCAACGGTAAGAAATGATGTTATAAAAGTGGTCACACGCGCGACCAGAAGCCATCCTATGTTTCTAAAGTACTTCTGAAATCCAGCATGAGCCCATTTTTCTTTTATATAGGAGATAGTAATCGGAGGCATATTATTGGGAGCCTTATTCGAGGATAATAGCATTTTACCTACTTATTTTCTATAGATGGTGATATATTAAACTGGCGAGAGTATCATGAAATTTAGCATAATTACCCCCACCTATAAGCGAAGGGACTTGCTCGAGCGAGCCATTCAGTCGGTACTTTATCAAGCCTATGCCGAATGGGAAATGGTTATTGTAAACGACTCCCCAGATGATAATTCGTATCAGGCATTTGCGTCATCGATTACCGACCCGCGAATTCACTACTATGTAAATGATGAAAACCGTGGCGTAAACTATTCTCGCAATCGCTCGCTTGATAATGTTTCAGAAGATTCTGACTGGGTTATCTTTTTGGATGATGATGATTATCTTGCGCCAGATGCGCTTGGAACCTTTCACGAACTCTCGAACACACATCCTTACGAGAAGTGGTTTGTTACCAATCGCGCATATGCAGACGGAACACTCGTTACAAAATATCCAAAAGCTGAAGAGTGGTACTCATATATAAAAGATGTACTTATTTTGAAGCGGTGCAAAGGCGATGTAACTCACTGTATAAAAACGAGCCTACTCAAAAACGTTCACTACTCAAAGTATGTTAGACAGGCTGAGGAGTGGGTTTTTTACTACCAAATTGCTCTTCGTGAAAAAATGTTTTATCACAACCATAACAGTACGTTAACTGATGGATACGACAAAGTTTCTGGACTTAACTTCAGAAAGCGAACTATAAGTGAACAATTTGAGACACTTCTCTCATTTATTCGCGAGGGTCGTGAACTTCACCTTCTCCAACATCCTACGTTTGTTGTTTACCTATTTATGCGGTTAGTGCGATTATATATAAAATAACAAATCAAGACTTGAATTATTTTACTGTTGCTTGAGCCA
>Ga0210006_1000336_pt1 | contig 38322 bp, 39 predicted proteins | sample CryGey02umfilter_2_FD_185452 | JGI IMG/M metagenome (GOLD analysis project Ga0210006, IMG submission 185452) | Groundwater microbial communities from aquifer in Utah, USA - Crystal Geyser 4/10/14 0.2 um filter (SPAdes) (version 3) | ecosystem: Environmental > Aquatic > Deep subsurface >... | reverse complement strand
CGCAAAGCTTCGTTTATTGCATCCTTGAGTGTCTGGCTGCCGGATTTAACGGGTATTACTCTTGCCCCCAGAAGTTCCATCCTGGACACATTCTGCTGTTGTCTCTCTACATCAACCGCACCCATATATACATCACACTTCAATCCAAACAACGCAGCTGCGGTGGCTGTCGCTACACCGTGCTGTCCCGCACCTGTTTCGGCAATAACTCTTTTTTTATTCAGCCGTCTTGCTAAAAGCAGCTGGCCGATTGTATTATTTATTTTATGGCTGCCGGTATGGGCGAGGTCTTCTCTTTTGAGATATATTTTGGATATGTTAAGATATTTTGAAAGATTTTCAGCATAATAAAGCGGTGTCGGGCGTCCCGCATACTGTCGTAGATAATAATCCAGATGCTTACGGAATTTTTTATCTTTCCAGGCAACATTGAACTCTCTTTCAAGTTCATTGACCGCATAAACAAGCGTTTCAGGTATGAACTGCCCGCCAAATTGTCCGAAATACCTCATTTAAAAATACCTCTCCTTTAATTTTACCAAAAATAAACTTAAATTCCAAATTAATTAATCGATGGAGCTTATTTTATATTCATTTCCTGCACTAAACGATGCATATGCTCTATCATATACAGCGGAATGGTTAAAATCTTCTCATGCAATGAAAGTTTATCCATCGCAAATCTAATACCAAATGGAACTTTCTTTTCTTCCAGAAATAACCTAAGTGATTTTAGCGATCCGGACTTGCCTGCTTTTACTTCAATAGGAATTATGAGCGCACCTGCATCATAAACGTAATCAACTTCTGCTGAACTGTTTCTTTTATCCCGTGCCCAGAAAAAGAGCTGTCTATCCATATAGCGGTCTTCATAAGCACGCAGTTCCTGTCCAACAAATTGTTCGGCTACCGAACCTGAATTTATTTGCATAATATCGGCATCCAGTAAAAGTTTTGCCTGCAACCCGCATGCATTCTGCATTAGTCCGATGTCCAGGTAGTTTAGTTTGAATTTTTTGTCATTTGACTGTGCTCCCAACGGAATCCCGGCGGCAGCGGTAGCAATTACTTGCCTTATTACTCCGGCCAATGACAGAAGATTTACCGCGTTTTTTATATCCCTTGATTTACTCTCAAGGTCAATCTTTGCATATTTAACTCTTTCACCAATCAGCTGCGGCACTTTTTCAAAAACTTTTTGAAGATATTTTTGCTCGGAATATTTCGCATATTTACCGAAATCGCTCCTATATGTTTGAAGAAGAGCATTCTGTATTCTGCCCGCTTGTGTAAAATCTTTAGTATCAATATACGACTTAACAGCAGCCGGCATCCCGCCGACAATAAGATATTCGCGTATTAGCGTCATCAACTTTTGGTGAATACTGTTTTCAATTTCGCTATTGAGATGAATATTTTTTAAGTATAGCCTGAGTTGTTCGTTCCCCGATGCAGTCAGGAATTCTGCAAATGATAATGGTTCAAGATATATATACTGGACTCTTCCTACCGGAATTTTAATGTCTTTCTTTTCCAGTGCAAACTCCACCAGCGACCCAGCACCAATGACAGCAATATAGTTTTTCTTTTCTTTGAAATATCTTAAAGACATTATAGCATTCGGACATTCTTGTATTTCATCCAAAAATAATAGAGTATCCTCATCTATAGTTACCCCTAACACTATCTGGATCTTATTTATAATGTCATCAGGTTCAAGGGTATTAAAACAGTCCTTTAGTTCAGGGTGAAGTTCAAAATTAATTATCACCGTGTTTTTAAATATTTTTTTTCCGAACGCTTCAACCGTATAACTTTTACCAACCTGCCTGGCGCCTCTCATTAGTAAAGGAAGTTTTTCTTTTTGTTCTTTCCATTGATACAGGTCTTTCTCAATATCCCTTTTCATCTCTATTCCCCCCAAAATACATCATTGTGGTCAAAATACAAGGATATTATACATTAAATTTGGTTAAAATACAAGGATGGCACAAATTGTCAGGCAGGTGGGAAACTTATCAGTAATCTTCACAGAACTATTCCACGCTATATGATATTCATTCCATACAATAAAAACCATTTTGCGGGAATATAATAAACCGTGGTCCTATTCACTTTTATTATGGCGTATTTATCCTTATTTATAAATATTGCTTTCCTGGGAGAAAAAGAGTTGATGAACGAGTGAAAACTTTTTGTCAAGGTACCGATTTTAGAAGTTCCCGCCTTTACCTCAATGGGAATAAATTGTCCTTCTCTTTGGATTATTATATCAATTTCTGCTCCTGACTTTGTTCTCCAGTAATAAATTTCTTCATCTATATTTTTATTTTTTAATATTTCAGAAACAATAACATTCTCTAATAAAGCATCGTAATCCGTTCTGTTTTCACTTTCATTAAATTGCCTTACGGCAAAATTTCTCAATCCATTATCAATGAAAAAACACTTGCTGGAATGTTTAATTTCATTTCTCCTGTTAGACGTAAAAGGTTTCAAATAATAAGTAATAAACGTATTTTCGAGTATATTCAAATATTTTGATATTGTTATTATATTACCCTGCGCTATAGAACAAAGTTCCGAATTATTTAAAAGGTTGCCGATTTGAGCGGATAAAATCTTTACAAGTTTATTAAAAACTTCTACTCTTTCGACTTTTAAAAAATCCACCACATCTTTCTTTATATAAGAATTAAATAACTCATTCAATTCTTCGAGTTTGTCTTCAGCATTCTTTTTTGTTAAAACCCCGGGATAACTTCCATAAAGCTCAAAATCCCTCGTTCTTTCTGATAAATACTTTCCGTAAAACAATTCGTTTTTTTGCCAGACAGATATGGTCTTATCGGCAAGTTTTATATGTCTTAAATCATCTTTTATTTTACCTTCATAATTAACAAGTTCGAAAAACGAAACAGGCAATAGAATCACTTCTCTTTTCCTTCCTGTCAGGAATTCTTTTGTTTTTGATTTTAATTCTAACGAAGATGAACCTGAAACAAATATTTTAATGTTTTTCTTTAAATCAAATAACCCTTTTAAAAATTGGCCGGGATTTTTTAACCTTTGTGCTTCATCAATAAAAACATAATTAACGACTTTATCCTGTCCGAACGATTTACTTATAAGTTCGTAAAACATGGAAGGGTTTTCAAACATTTTATAATCTACTATAGTATCTAAGTTGATATAATACAGATTATCGTGTCTTTTATTATGATGCTGCAGTTTATATAATAAAAGATTTAAAAGTGTTGTTTTACCCACTTGTCTTGGACCTATTATAACTTCAATATATTTTTCATCAATTCTATTATATATTTTTTCCAAAGCATTCCGCGGGATAATAGATTTTATTTCAAAATCAATTTCTTCCTCTTTATCCCAGAACCCGTTTAAACCGATTGTTTTAAAGCGTAATTTATTCATATATTTTCCTCACAACGTTGAATCATGAGCCTTATTGTGTATCGTTTTAACCTGACTAATTATATATAAATATATTAAAAAAGTCAAGTTATTTTGATTGCGGTCAGGTATTCTTTAATCATTTCTTTATAATTTTTACAATAGTTATCAATAAACCGTCCATCTTCAAATAAACTTCTTAAATCTTCATTCAAATAAGCGGTATCAATCCGTGTAATTCTATCCCGAAGTTTCATATATAACTCTTTCTTTGTATCTATATTTAATACATCTTTTATTCTTTCCATATCAGGGTTAATTTCTTTTTTCAGAAACCATAGAATGTCATAATAATCCCTTCCTTTAAAGGTTATTAAATCATTTTTTCCTTTCTTAAATGTCCGTCTTAAAATAGCAATAATTTTTGATGCCATAAGTGTTGATAATGAATAATGTTTTGCAATAAAGTTTAGATTAAATCTTGAGACCGGAGTAAACTCTATAGCATAGTGCCGTGAAATGTTTTTTTCTATTTCTATTTTAGCAAAAAGTTTTTGACTTTCTGATTTAGCGGGGATATCCGGTTCATAAATAGCGGAAAATTTCAGATAAATTTTTTTGTTTTTACCTGACATTGTTTTCTCTATATCCTCATATTTCAATTTATTTCGAAAAAATGAAATCAAATCCGAAGCAAATTTCTCTTTGTCTACAATACTCTCATTGTTTTCTAAATCAAAGTCAATATCTTCCGAAAGTCTATTCAGTCCGTAACAAGTTCTCAACGCTGTCCCTCCGGTAAATATTAATGAATTTCCATAGGGTGAATTGTAGATAAAATCCAGGATAAACAATTGTATAATTTCCTTTAAGACATTTTTAATTACATTTTTATCCAACCCTTCTTTCTTTTTTTCCTGAACAGTTATTTTTAGAATATCTTTAAGCATATATTTTACCTAATATTTTAAATATCTTTTGCATTTTCAGTGATTGGCTTATTTTTACATATTTCCCAAACAAATAATAATCTTCTTTTAAGAAATTATCCCAGTTTATTCTAAGTCCCTCCAGTATCTCTTTTTCTAAATTTCCCAGATTTCTTTTTAGATATAAAAAATCAAACATTGCCTTTGCTTTTGTTGCGACATAATATTCATTTTTGTAAAAAGATTTCTTTTCAAACCCAAAGAATAAATCTTTTTTTATACTTAAATATCTGTAAATCCCTAAAAAATTAGTATATTTCCTCGTTGTTTTTAATGTTATTGAGGTTATTGTATAAATTGCTTCTGTCAGGAGGTCATGGGTGGATAAAACATATTCCAGACTTAGATAAGACGGGAACCTCAATTTAGACGCCAAGTACTCTTTGTATTCTGATTTCTGAGGTTCTTTTAAGAAATATAGATTTGTAACATACAATCCTTTTTTTAATTCCAGAATATATTCATTTTTTATGGCTCGTTTTATTCTTTCATCTAAGGCATACCGTGAGCCCTTAAAACAAATTCTTAAATTCTGTTTTGAAAAAGAGGGCAAATTCTCAAATATTTTAAAAATATTCTCTCTCATATCTATTCCACTTTTAGTATGTTTTACATACTAATTATAGAATAAAATACGGTTTTTGTCAACCGTTAGGTTGACCTATTCGGTCAATGGGGATTCTTTTTTAGACACTTTTGGTTAAAACAGAAAAGAAAATACTAATTGGTCTCTGCAGTGATAAGCGCAATCCTACCTCTTAGAGAAAATTATTCAAGGTATGATAATAAATTTACCGTATTGTTTAAAATGTTCATCAAATGAGAAAGCACTTTTGATTTTCATTTTCTCCATTATAGCAAAACTAATACAATCGGTAAAACTGAATTTTTTGTCACTATATTTATGTAGGATTTCAAGTGCATTTTTTTCATCATCTAACGAAACACGGATTATTTTAGCAAAATATTCGTTCAGTAAATCGGTGCCAATCTTATACGCTAAATGAGTCCCCAGATTCCTTGCAAGTAAAGTTATTGTTTCATCTATTACATAGTTGGTTGTAACTAAAGGAATTTGAATTTCTTGAATTTGCGAAATAGTAATGGCATGCTCGTTGTCAGATTTATCAAAATAAGCATACATCGCAGATGTATCTACGAAGATAATTTCCATTAGTTATTTTCCGTAAAGATATTTATCATGATTACGACTGACATCAGTCAAGCCACTTTCACCTATGCCACAGTATTTTCTAAGTGCTCTTTTTTGGGATTTGACCAATTCGGAGATTCTCTCTTCATTAGGCAGTACAATCAATTGGATCTTTTCATGATTATGCAATCTAACTTTTTCAAGTGGCTTAAAAATACCATTTTCATAAATTGCTGCAATTGTTTTAGCCATATTTTTATCCTCCTACATCCATTTAGTATATAAAAAATAAAAGTAAAAGTAAATTTCATTTTTCAAACACTTTTGGCTAAAACTATGAATTGCTTGAGTTTTTCGTAATCTTTTCTGCGAGGCAGACGCTCAACGCCGCTTGCCACATCCACAGCGTATGGATGGACTTTTTCTATTGCTTCTTTAACATTTTCGGGCATAAGCCCGCCTGCAAGGAAAAGAGGTTTGGAAATGAATAGTTCCTGGACTCTCAATGCAATATCCCAGTTAAAAGTTTCTCCTGTTCCCCCTTCTTCACCGGGAGCGTATGCATCAAGCAAAAAATAACTGAAGGGACTGTCCTTGTACTGCGAAATATAACGCAGAGTACCTTCCCCTTTTATCTTGAATGCTTTAATCTGGGGCAGAGGACATTTTTCATAAAGTTGTGTACAGTATTCGGGTGTTTCTCTTCCGTGAAGTTGTATGAGTTTGAGGGGACACTGAGTGGCAATATTAACTACATTCTCAATTTCTTCATCAACAAATACACCTACCGGCTGGACAAACCCGGCTAATTTTGAAATAATCTCAGAAGCCATCTTGACCGATATTTTTCTTTCGCTCTTCTTATAAAAATTAAAACCTAAATAGTCAGCGCCAAGAGTAGCGGAATACATTGCATCTTTTAAATTGGTTATACCGCATATTTTTATTTTAGTCATAAAGCAAGTTCCTTTAGTTTTTCCTCTATGTTTTCGCTTCTCATCAGTGTTTCGCCGATAAGCACGGCATCAACACCCGCTTCTTTTAATCGTCTGACATCGTCTTTTGTCTTTATACCGCTCTCAGAAACAATGACTTTATCCTTCGGTATCATCGGCAGAAGTTTGAATGTCGTATTAATATCAACCGAAAAATCATTCAGGCTGCGGTTGTTTATACCGATAATCCCTGTTCTGCTGCCCAATGCCTTCTGGACATCATTTTCATTATGGACTTCAACTAATGCTGACATATTCAGCTTATTGCATATTGAGACGTAATCAACCAACTGCTCAAAAGACAATATTCCTGCAATGAGCAAAACAGCATCGGCAAAGTATACCCGTGACTCAAACAGTTGATATTCGTCAAGAATAAAATCTTTCCGCAGGATAGGGATATCGACTGACTCATGCAATTCGGTTAAATAAATTAAATTGCCTTTAAAATATTTTTCCTCTGTCAGAACAGAAATTGCACCCGCACCGCCTTTAACCATTTTCTGCGCCAGGTCTTTAATATCAAATTCCTTCCTTATCAAGCCGGCGGACGGGGAGGCCCGCTTTAACTCACCGATAATATTAATTCTGTCCGATTTCCTTATGGAGTGTATGAAATCTCTCGGCTTTTTAATCATACTTGCCATTTCATCTAATTTAACCCTCGGCAGAATTTTTTTTCTCTTTTTTATTGATTCTTTTTTATGAGCAAGGATTTTCTTTAAGTAATCATTCATAACTTACTTGTGAACTCTTTCAGTACCTCTAGTTTTCTTAATGCTTTCCCGCTATCAATAGCTTCTTCGGCAAGCTTTACCCCATCCTTGAAATTTTTTGCCTTACCGCAGGTTATAAATGCAGCACTTGAATTCATCAGCACAATATCACGTTTGGGTCCTTTCTTGCCTTTCAGTATATCCAGAATAATCCCGGCGTTTTCTTCTGCATCTCCCCCATGTATCTCATCTAATTTTGCCCGTTTCAATCCAAAATCTTCAGGTCTTATATAATACATTTTAACCTGTTCATCAACAAGTTCTGCAACATATGTTTTTCCTGTAATGGATATTTCATCCAGCGAATCTTCTCCATACACAACAAAGGCATGTTTAACACCTAAGTTCTTCAGGACATAGGCAATGGGTTCAACTAATTTCTTCTCGTATATCCCCAGAACCTGCGCTGTCGCATTAGCAGGGTTTGACAAAGGTCCCAGAATGTTGAATATCGTCCGAATGCCAATCTGTCTCCTCGGACCTATGGCATATTTCATAGCAGTATGATAAATAGGTGCAAAAAGGAATACAATGCCTATTTTTGACAGACATTCTTCCGCACTTTCTTTTGTCAGTTCAAGTTTTATACCTAATCTTTCAATCACATCCGCACTCCCGCAGGTGGACGATACGCTCCTGTTACCGTGTTTTGCAACTAACGTGTCCGTACCTGCAACAACGAACGCTGTCGCCGTAGATATGTTGAAAGTCTTTGTAGAATCACCGCCTGTCCCGCAGGTGTCAACGATTGTTTCATAGTCAATATTAATGTCATCACGGTCAATATTGACAGCGGGTCTTTTAACTTCAATCCGTGTAGCAAACTCTCTCATAACCTTTGCACAGCCGGTTATTTCTTCTACGGTTTCTCCTTTCATGCGGAGTGCCGTGATAAAAGATGCTATCTGCGACTCGCTGGTCTGCCCTGACATAACCTCTTGCATCACTCCAATTGCTTCTTTTTCTGTAAGATTTTCTCTATTGACGATTTTCTGTATTGCTTCTTTTATCATAAACATTTACCTTCTTCAGGAGCACTCATGGCCGCCGGAATACGTTTTATACCTTCGGGTCCAAGAACCGTGAATTCCACTCTATGTGTTTTATTATTATTTTTAACAACAACTTCTACTGTATTCTGATTTTTAACATCCTTTGCAAATATATCGAATTTCCATTTATCCTCTTCAGCTGCCGGCACAGAAACTTTCCATCCACCAGGAGCTTTTAATTCAACAACTGACCCTGCCGTTTTTCCTCTCTTCCCCAACGAAACTTCAAAACACTTTCTCGCTCCCGGATAAAGTACAGGTTCTCCTCCATAATGAAAAATTACCTCTATATCTCCTGTATTCTCAACGGCACAGTGGTTATCAAAGGCAAGTAATTCCCTTACCTTTTCATTCGAGAACAGGGAAGAAAGTATATCCTCGGGAACAGATGTCTTGTCGCCAAACACCGTCACATCAGACCTATCTGAGACAAATTTCCCGGCGACTTTCTCTGTCCTTTCAGTCAATTCTCCGATGGTTTTCGGAAGTCCATCCGTTACGGTCTGTTTGCATGGAATAATCAAATCTCCGACCGGTTTCATCCACTCTTTCGGAATAGCGGATGCCCCATGCATAATACCCTGGAGCGAACCGAGCGTTGCTGCCGTACAGTCCGTATCATAGGCACAATTGGCCGCTTTGCAGAGTCTATCCCCGAAGTCTTTCCCATACAAAAGCCCTATTATCGCAAAACCGTGATTGGGAATTGCATTACAGGGCTGGTGATGCCCGAAGATTGTCGCAATTCTCTCCCTTGCCTCATCCCATTTAATACCATCTTCATAACATCGCACAGCTTCACTTATCACGCGGGAGATATTACAGGAAATGGGTATCATTGAAAGTCCTATATTTATAAGTGTCTTTGGGTCATCTATAACAAATGCAGCGCTCTCCGCTGCTGCCCAGAACATCTCTCCCCATCTGCCTTCACCGCCGGTGTGGTCCAGTGATGAATCCATCCATGCCATCTGTACGGCTAACTGAGGGTCAGCAGGGGCAACACATGCCCATATCTCACTGCGGATGGGAGACCCCATTTCATCCACCCAATAATTCTGAAAAGCACCGGAAACCGGAGGCATTAAACCTCTCTTAAGGTTATAGGTGCACAAACTATATTCATTATACCAGTGTTTTGCTAAATATTTCATCCAGTAATCCGTGAAATCTTTAAACGTGAGATTGACACCCCTATCTTCAAGCATTTTCAGCCACACTAACTGAAAATCCAGGTCGTCGTTGGGCAGAGGTTTTTCCGGTACAGGGTTATAGAACGTAAGATTATGAACATACTTCTGTCCCTCATACGGCGTCCCAAGTGTTCCTCCAATATTCTTTCCATACCAGCATCCCAGTAACTTATCCTTGTACTGCTTACTGTTCAACTTAATTTTTTCCATTTTTTGTTCCCTTCAATAAAATTTTTTAATATTTTCATACCCTGTTTTGTCAGTATTGACTCCGGGTGAAACTGCACTCCTTCGACTACGCTCAGGACAGGCCCTTCAACAGGGCTCGTTGTATGTTTCAACCGTGTTCCCATTATCTCCTTATCCTGTCCCGCAGAGACAGTCCAGGCTGTCAGTTCCAGGGGCTCCGGCAGCTTTTCAGCAATAAGCGAATGATACCTTGTCGCTTCAAATGGATTGGTTATTCCTTTATATATGGTCTTACCGTCATGATAAATCATAGAAGTCTTGCCGTGCATAAGTTTTTTTGCCCGGACAATTTTACCGCCGAATGCCTCAACTATACACTGATGTCCCAAGCATACCCCGAGTATTGGAACTTTACCGGCAAATTCTTTTATTACATTTACTGCTATACCTGCTTCTTTCGGCGTGCAGGGACCTGGTGAAATTACTATAAAGTCAGGCTTTAACTTCCTGATTTCCCCGATTGTAATTTTATCATTGCGAAACACCTGTATATCTTTTCCACTTGCATTTATTAATTCACCTAAATACTGGACTAAATTATATACAAATGAATCGTAGTTATCTATGACAATAATCATATTACTCTTTCTGCAAGGTCAATGGCACTGAACAATGCCTTTGCCTTGTTCTCCGTCTCCTGATATTCATGTTCCGGCAATGAGTCCGCTACAATACCGGCACCTGCCTGGACATACGCAATAGAATCCTTCATCAGGATTGTCCGTATTGTTATTGCCATATCCATATTGCCTGAATAAGAAAAATATCCTATTGCACCTGCATAAGGTCCGCGGACAGTCGGTTCCAGTTCACCTATAATTTCCATTGCTCTTATTTTGGGTGCGCCGGTAACTGTCCCTGCAGGAAAACAGGCGCGTAATAGTTCAAATGCATCTATTTTTGGACTCAATTTACCCGCTACCGAAGATACTAAATGCATCACATGTGAATATTTTTCAATGGTCATCAACTGGTTTGTTTTAACAGACCCTTTCTCGCATACCCTGCCCAAATCATTTCTGCCTAAATCCACCAGCATTATATGTTCAGCACATTCTTTCGGTGAACCCACCAGTTCTTTCTCCATCCGGTTTTCTTCTTCAGGGGTTCTGCCGCGTGGCCGTGTCCCGGCAATCGGACGCGTTTCTGCCATGTCACCTTCTTTTCTAACTAATATTTCCGGGGACGAACCGATTAACTGAAAATTTTTCATATTGAGATAATACATATATGGTGAAGGGTTAACGGTGCGCAGTGTGCGGTATATATCAAACGGCCTGACAGAAGTTTTTCTTGAAAACTGCTGTGACATAACTGTCTGGATTACATCTCCTGCACGGATATATTTTTTTATGTCCTTGACTCTATCTAAAAATTTTTTCTTAGTCATATTTGAATTTACTCTATAGCTTTTGTCTTTATGATAAGAATGTTCTGAGAGAGGCTTTTTTAACTGAATGTGTATTTTATCAATTTTACTGCACGCATTACGGTATTTAAGTTCAATGTTTCTCCCGTCACCTTCATTTGATAAATAAGATAATCCTGCGGACAAATTAGATAGTCCTGCGGATAAATCTACACAGGAGACTAACTTTGTCTTATGTGTAAAATGGTCAAAAATAACCAGCGAATCGGTAAACATAAAAATAGATTCCGGTATGTTCAGATAATCCTTCTGTGCTGAGTTAAAACGTGCTATTCTGTTTTCAAAAGCACATACCATTTCATAACCGATATATCCTACAGCACCTCCCCAGAACCGCGGTAATCCCGGAATCTGCGGTGATTTATATTTACCAATCAGTCTTTTCAACTCATCCATCGGATTGTCTGTTTTAATTTTTTTCACTTCTTTTTTTGAGCCGGAATCTAAATAATGAACTGTCAACTGACCCTTATTTACAATAAAAACAATCCTTGGTGATGACGAAATAAAGGAATACCTGCCCCAGCGCTCCGTTCCTTCAACACTCTCTAAAAGATATGCATAATCACTATCCCCTGCCAGCTTGTGGAAAGTTGATACCGGCGTATCATAGTCAGATAGTATTTCTTTATACACTGGTATTATATTGTATCTTTTTGCAAGTTGTTTGAATTTATTTAAATCCGGATAAAACAAAATTGCTTTTCCTCCGTCTCTTAAATATTTGCTCGTTTTATTTAAAAATCTTCTTAAAATACTCTAATATTTAATTTCGTGTTCCTTTAAAATATCTTGCCAATCTTTTATATGAAATTCTTTAACTTCTGTTGAAATTTTAGCATCTTCAATTAGGTTAGATGTGTACTTTTTAATAAATGTGACATAGTCTTCTATAAAACGCATATAGTATTTTAAACTTTGGATAATACCATTGGCAATGATTTCAATCTCTCCGTCATTTTTAATTTTTAAAATAAATTTGTTAATATAATTTTCTTCTTCCAGTGTAGAAAAACAACCCTCATAGGTAGTCAATAGATAGTATCGTTGAATGGCGGTATTTTTTGTTTTCTTCACAATATCAAAAACCATATTGCGTTTAATCGGTATGTTATGTTTAATTTCGACCATTTCAAACGGTGTTTTATCGGTATTCCATATCTCAACATCACCAAAACCGTGTTTATCGGAAGATGTGTGGACATTTAAAGGACTTAAAATTTTTCCATCATATCGTTTAATGACGCTCAATAACATTTGGTAAATTGTGTAAATAGCAATAACTGGTAAGCGAGAGCTAAGTTTAGTCTTAAAGTGTTTTTCTAACATTTTGATTACAGTATTAATATTAATTATTTCTGAAAATTCCATTGCCTCTATTGTTTCATCAAAAATTAAATCAATATGCTGTGTAAGTAAAAGAAGTTTGGCAAAAATATAAACTAAACATTCTCCGGGTTTTATATCACACCTTTGAATATCATCAAGTAATATAAGAAAACTATTTTTTACCTTTTTATCACGGATTTTAAGATTAACGCCGTCTTTTTTAGTCCATTTTATACGCTCACGTGTTGCCAAAGTGAGAAAAGATGATTCTTTGTTTGCATATTTGGGAAAATATTTTTTAAAAAACGGCGTTGTAATAGCGGTATCTAAACTTCTGGCTGAATAACCACCTTTAAAATCAGTTCTATGAAGTCTAATATCTTGCTTGGGGTCAATAATCTTTTTTACACAACTGGTAGCCAAAGATGCTAAAATAGATTTGTTACTGTCAATTTTACCCAACATAACGTCAATATTATTTCTAATATTATTTGGAAACCTATCGAAATTGATAGATTTTGATTTTGTAATTGATTGTGCTTTTATAATTGCTTCTTCTAATATTTCATTTTCTTTTTTTATCATATAAACAACTCCAATTCATAATTTTGGGTTGGTTTTATTGCTGAAAGACGTCCTTCGGCGTATTTCACGTATTCAGGATAAATCTCAATTCCAATATAATCTCTATTCATCCTTTTTGCCACAACCGCGGTAGTACCTGAACCTATAAAAGGATCCAAAACTATGTCGTTTTCTTTTGTAAGTAACTTTAATAATTCCTGTATAACAAACTCTGGATAAACAGCAGGATGAATGTTGCCTTTAATAGTTTCAACAGTAGATTCAATAACATCCTTCTTTATTGAATTACCATAAATTTTTATAATGGTAAACCCCTTATTATCAATTTGACATTTACGACCACCTGCCTGACCACCATAAGGCAAAGCATGAAAACCACGTATTTTCATTCTAAAACTATCTAACTTACCTTGCTTAACTTCAAGTATTACATTCGTCAATTCTTTTTTAGCTAATAATTTTTCATTTTCAGTTAAATTAGATTTATCAATTAATCCAAAATATTTTTTACCAATATCGTTACCAGAATATTTTTTCTTACTATTTAAATACTTATCTTTAAAATCGTAATATGTTTCTTTGTTAAAATAGTACTCATTTGACTTTACAAATAAAAAAAATGGTTCTTTGGAAGAAACTAATTTTTTAGGGTCTTGCTTTGGCACGGGATTCACTTTTAGCCAGGTAATTTCATTTATCAACTTAACATTTCTATCCCTCAGAGCTTCTAAAGCAAAACGATACGGCACTAAAAGTAAATTACCATTAATATATTTATCACCGACATTAAAAACAATAGAACCTGTTTTTTTAATAACTCTTACACATTGCCTAAAAACAGTTATCAAATTATTAATATATTCATCAACAGTTTTTTCATTGCCAATGCCAATACTACCATATTCCCTTTGTTTAAAATATGGTGGGCTTGTAATTATTAAGTCTACAAAATCGTCTGGAAATGTTTTCATTATATCCAAGCAATCTCCACAATATATTTTGTTAATACTATTATTCGGTGAAATGTTATTTATAGATGGCTGATAAGCAAGCATGGAAGTTACACCCTCTTTTACGAACAATTGTTTATTCCTTTTCTGCTTATACGTTACTTTTTTTCTCATCTTTCACCCAGAATACACCCAGAATAAATGATTGTTATAATATTCAATAGACTTTTCGGGGGTCAAAAAACCGCTTTTCAATCACTTTTAATTTGTTACTTCCAACAATTTTTCTAAAAAAACATGTCCTGTAACCCGTATGGCAGCTGGCATTACCAACCTGCTGAACCTTTATCAACAAACAATCATTGTCGCAGTCAATGAATATCTCCTTGACTATCTGGACATTTCCCGACTTTTCCCCTTTCATCCAGAGTTTTTTTCTTGACCTGCTGTAAAACCATGTCTTTTTAGTCTTAATGGTCTTTAAAAACGACTCTTTATTCATATATGCGACCATACGGACTTTATTGTCTTTATAGTCCTGTATCACAGCAGGTATCAATCCATTAGAATCAAATTTTAGAGAATCAAACTGTAAAGTCAAGACCTGACCCCCAATAAGGCGTCTTCAAATTTTATTGTTTCATTATACAACGCCTTACCTATAATCATACCGATTACGCCGTGCTTTTTTAGTTTCTTAATTTTATTTATGTCTTCAAGCGAGGATATACCGCCCGAAGCTATCACCCGTAAATCTGTTGATTTTGCAATTTTTTCCACCATTTTTACATTCGGGCCTTTCATTGCTCCGTCTTTTGCTATATCCGTTACGATTAATTCTTTTATGTCCATTTTGGATATTCTATCAAGAATATCTGCAGACTCCACTTCCGTTATTTCCTTCCAGCCGCCTATCGCTACTTTATCATTAATAACGTCTACAGCGGCGATAATTTTCTCGCCATATTTGCTCACTGCTTTTCTCACAATATCAGGATTATATATTATAATCGTTCCCAGAATAATTTTATCTATGCCTAATTTTACCAGCTGGTCAATTATTTCAATACTTCTCACCCCGCCGCCGAATTGAATAACTGCATCAACCGATTTGCGTATGTTTTCAAGTATTTCAATACTCTGGGTCTTGCTGGAGAAGGCACCGTCCAGGTCAATTATATGTAATCTTTTCGCGCCCTTTGCCTGCCACATCTTAGCAATAAACACAGGGTCATTTGAATATATTGTCTCCTGGTCAATTTTACCCTGTGTCAACCGGACACATTTACCCTGCCGAATATCAACTGCCGGTATAATAATCATTCTATAATTTACCTTTTGTAGATGGGACACCTTTTCCTTTAATAGCTACTGCCATTGAAAGTGCTTTGCCAAATCCCTTAAAAACGGCTTCGGCAATGTGATGGTTATTCCTGCCTGATTTCATGGCTATATGCAACGTAATTTTTGATTCAGCAACGAGTGCCTGGAAAAAATCTTCAATTAAATCAAAATTAAATTTTTCATCGTAAGTTTTGTTAAACCTGACATTGTATTTCAAATGCGGTCTGTCTGATATATCAATAACAACATAAGATAATGCCTCATCCATAGGCATAAGGAAATTACCGTATCTTCCAATACCTTTTTTATTACCAAGACACTTCCTTACTGCCATACCTAAAGATAGACCTATATCCTCCAGCAGATGGTGGTCATCTATTTCACGGTCGCCCCTGGCAACTATTTTTAAATCAAATAGGCCATGTTTTGCAAATGCTGACAGCATGTGGTCAAAAAAAGGCAGCGTTGTCTTAATATCGTATTTACCTTTTCCGTCAAGATTAAGATATACCGATACTTTCGTTTCTTTTGTTTTCCGGGAAATATTCGTTTTACGCATTGCCATATCTCTACCCCCGAACCTTTATTGATTCAGCGTGTTCTTCCAATCCTTCCAATCCTGCCAGATGGATAACTTTGTTGGATATACTATCAAAACCCTTTTTAGTATATTCCATAACGGCAAAAGATTTCATAAATGTCCTCACGGACAATCCCGAAGAGAATCTTGCCGTGCCACCTGTCGGCAGTACATGCGAAGGTCCTGTAATATAGTCACCTGAAGCAACGGGTGAATATCTGCCGATAAAAACCGCACCGGCATTTCTTATGTTTTTTACTATCCGTCCGGGATTTCTTGTAATTATTTCTAAATGTTCCGGTGCAATTTTATTTACAATCTCTGCTGATTTATTGATGTCTTTTATTTTTATAAAACTGACCCGACCAGGACATGTCATTCTGACCCCCGTGTCTTGTTTCGCGAAGCAAAACATCGGGGGGAAGAATCTCAATTTTCCCCTAACTTCTTTCAATAGTTTATCTGAATCAGTTATCAAAATACCTCGTGTTGACATCCCGTGTTCCAATTGTGCCAGTATATCATAAAGGACAAAATCTGCGGGTGCAGAATCGTCTGCAACTACAACTATTTCAGATGGTCCCGCCAGTAAGTCAATACCTACCTCGCCAAAAAGCAATTTCTTTGCGGTTGTAACATAAACATTTCCTGGACCGACAATTTTATCTACTTTTTGTATAGTGTTCGTCCCACAGGCAAGTGCAGCAATAGATTGTACACCACCTACACGATATATTCTGTCCACTTTGCACATATCACATGCCACCAGAACTTCGGGAGTAAGTTTCCCCGGAGGTGTAGCAACGACAATTTTCTTTACACCTGCTACGTTTGCCGGTATAACTGTCATAAAAACCGTTGATGGATAAGAATAATATCCTCCGGGCACATAAACGCCGACAGAATCCAATGGTTTAAAAATTTCCTTTATTTTTACCCCATCATAATTAAGGACTCTGTCTTTGGGTTTCTGTCCAACGTGGTATCTTTTGACATTTTTTATGACAGTATTAAAAGCATTTAGTGTTATCCTGTCAACTTTTTTATATGCAGACTTTATTTCTGATTTTTGGACAATAAATTCCGAATATGAGAGTTTAATCCCATCATACTTCCGGGTATAATAAGAGACGGCTCTATCTCCCCGTTCTTTTACATCATCAATGATTTTTCTTACCTGTTTTTCTAAATTGTTCATTCTTAAATATTATACCATATCACAATGATATTATTCAAATCTTAAATTTTTTCAATCGGAGTTGCACACACTAAAATTTATATCCGATATTCAACCGATGAGAGTGAGATAGGTATTTTGCAGGTGAGATTGCATATCCAATATCAAAATTTTTTCGGTAATTACTCACTGAGGGGTGTCTGGGGATCACAGCGACAAAGAATCTCGAGATTCTTCCCCCGATCTTATCGGGGGTCAGAATGATAGCAACACGGTTCAGTGAATAGATACTTTTGAACCTTTAAGTAAAATCCTGAAGGATTAACTCCAGGGATTCCTGAAGGATTAACTCCAGGGATTCCTGAAGGATTAACTCCAGGGATTCCCCGTTTATCCGCTTTTGAATTATTTTCGACATAGAACCTAAAATTCCTCTGTTTTCCCCTGTTTTACTACAAAGAGAGGATTTCTTAAACTAATGTCGTATGATATCTATTGTTTTTTCAATAATTTTATTCATTTTCTCGGGTTTTAAATGTCCAATCCGATATAAAATAATATTTTTATCTGCTGTGAAGATACGGTTAGGTCTAATATTACTCGGTTGTTTAAGACTACCATCAGAAAAATCATTATCATCAATTAGAACTGCATATTTATCTTTTACACGTTGACTGGTTATTTGACATAAAATTATATCGTCCCCTTCTAATACTGTAATAACCAAGGCAGGACGTCTCTTAGATTGAGTTAAATCAGAAAAAGGAAAAGGAACAACAACAATATCACCTTTTATAAATTCTGCCAAGCTTTATCCTCCTCTGGTTTTAACCAATCCTTCCGAAGAGATGGCTCACTGGCCATAGTTATTTTTAATTTCTCATTCATAGATTTTGCTTTTAAGAATTGAACAAAATCTAATATTTCTTCAACTATCTGATCAGGCATTTCTTTAATTTCGTCTATAACTGTTTCTTTTTTTGTCATATAAGTTCACCTCGTATAATTTTTGATTTGCAAAAATGTAGCGTCCGAATTCGGACGCTACTGGGATTCCCCAATTTATTGGGGACGAATTGTTTTATAATTTCTATATTAAAAATTCTACAAAATAAGAAATGTTCTGTCAACTCTAATCACTGATTCTGTGGATTTTTGCGCCTAATTTTTGCAATTTCTTTTCTAAATGTTCGTAGCCCCTGTCTAAATGATATACCCTGCTGATAACCGTCTTACCTTCAGCAACAAGTCCTGCCAGAACCAGCGCCGCACCTGCACGTAAATCTGAAACCATTACCGGCGCACTTGAAAGTTTACTTTTACCTTCTATTATTACACTGTCGCCCTTTATTCTCAATTTAGCACCAAACCTCTGTAACTCGCCGACATGAAGAAACCTGTTTTCAAAGATATTTTCTCTGACCACTGACCTGCCGTCTGCAATGCACATCAATGCCATCCACTGTGCCTGTAAATCAGTCGGAAATCCCGGATAGGTCTCTGTGGTTACATTTACAGGCTTTATTTTATTACCTCTGCCGCCTGTTATATGAATAGAATTATTCTCACGTTTTACCTTAAAACCCGCACAAATAAGTTTTGAAATTACTGTTTTTACATCCTCCGGTATGCAATCATCCACAACAATGTTGCCCCCGCTAATAGCGCCCGCAATAAGATACGTGCCTGTTTCAATCCTGTCAGGTATAACTCTGTGACAGGCACCGTGAAGTTTATTCCTGCCATGGACAGTCACAGTATCTGTCCCGGCTCCTTGTATCTTCACCCCTAATTTGGACAGAAAATCAGCCAGGTCAACTATTTCGGGTTCATGTGCTACGTTGTGTATCACTGTTCTGCCATCAATTAAACTTGCAGTCATCATCATATTCTCTGTCGCTCCAACGCTCGGAAAACGCAAATGCAGATATGCGGGTTTGAGATTCCTGGAATCCATAACGACATATCCCTTTTCAACTTTCACATCTGCCCCTAATTTAGAAAAGCCCTCTAGATGAATGTCAACGGGTCTGACACCGATTGCACAACCGCCCGGTAATGCAACCCTGGCTTTTTTAAATCGTGCAAGCAGAGGACCTGAGACAAGAAAACTTGCACGCATTCTCTTTATCAGTTCATATGGAGCAATGACTGACGCTATCTTTCCGGAAATTTCAATCGTATCTTTTACTCTCTTAACTTTCTTTCCAAAAAATTCCAGGAGTTCCAGTGTTGCATCTATGTCCTTCAAGTCAGGGACATTAGCAATTAAACATTTATCGTCTGTCAGAAGCGTTGAAAAAAGTACAGGCAGTGCGGCATTCTTTGAGCCGGAAATTCTTACAACACCTTTAAGATTGTGTCCGCCTTCAATTATTATCTTATCCATTTACGGCTGTTATGACCCTCTTATGTCCCGAGTAATCTTTTGTTACCCTCACTACATTCAAATTGTTTTTTTCAAAGATACCCTTTACTTTCTCTGCCTGGTTGTATCCAACCTCAACTATAAGATAGCCGCCCTTTTTAAGATATTTTCTGACATTTTCAGCAAACCATTTATAAAATTTCAACCCATCAATCCCGCCATATAATGCTTCCATTGGCTCATACATAATTTCCGGTTGAAGTGAATTCATTTCACTTCTGGAAATATACGGCGGGTTTGAAACAATTATATCAAATGGCATGAAATCTGAAATCTTTGACTTTAAATGATGATTGTATAAATCGCTGTGCAAAAATACAATCCTATGATTAACTTCATTCCTGAGTGCATTTTCACATGCAATTTCCAGCGCTTTTTCTGAAATGTCAATTGCAACTATTTTCATTCCCTGAACATATTTTGCCAGACTTACAGCAATATTGCCGCATCCTGTCCCAATATCCAAAGCAGTCACTGCAACACGTTCAGGAAATATATTTATCACTTCTTCAACAAGAATCTCTGTTTCCGGACGGGGTATTAATACTTTATCACAAACCCTGAATTTTAAACCCATAAATTCTTTCTCACCGAGCAGATACCACAGCGGCAAACGTTTGGTTCTTTTCTGGACATTATCCCTATATAATCCGACGATTTCCGGACTAACTATTTCATCTAATCTCATAAATAGCTCGGTTGTATTATAACCCAGAAGCTCTGATAAAAGTATCCTTGCATCTAATTCAGGGTCAGGCACATTATTTCCTGCCAGCAAATCAATTGACTGCACAATTAGACTTCTGATACTGTATTCCATCTAAAAATCACTCTGAATCCCCCTGTATTTCCAATTCCCCCTTTATTAAAGGGGGATTGAGGGGGATTCCAATTTTTCTATCAATTTATCCAGGTTGCCGTCTAAGACATCATGAAGATTGTATAAAGAATAATTTATCCTGTGGTCGGTGACGCGGTTCTGTGAAAAATTATAAGTGCGAATTTTCTCTGACCTATCCCCGCTACCGATTTGCTTTTTTCGTTTATCCGAAATATCACGTTCCTGTTTTTCCTTCTTTATCTGATAAACCCGAGCACGCAGCAGTTTCATCGCTTTCTCCTTGTTGCGTCCCTGTGACCTTTCGTCCTGGCACTGTGCAACAATACCTGTGGGTAAATGTGTAATTCTAACCGCTGAATCAGTTTTCTGTAAATGTTGCCCACCGTGACCGGAGGCCCGGTAAGTATCTATTCGCAAATCCTCATTTCTTATTTCAAGTTCAACATCCTCTACCTGTGGCAGGACGGCAACAGTCGCTGCGCTTGTATGTATCCTCCCGCTGGCTTCAGTCAATGGCACTCGCTGGACGCGATGTATCCCGCTCTCGTATTTCAGTTTGTCATAAACACCTTTACCTTCTACGGAAAAAATCACTTCTTTAAAACCCTTTAGACCCGTTGTGCGTGAATCAATCATATCGCACTTCCATCCTTTATTTTCGCAATACCTTGTATACATTCTTAACAAATCACTGGCAAATAACGCTGCCTCTTCTCCCCCTGTGCCCGCACGGATTTCAACAATAACATTATCTATTTGTTTTCCATTATCTCCTCTCCCCGGCCTCGCTCCGCGAAGCGGGGATAGTTCATTAACGATTTTTCCAATATCTACTTCCAATTCTTTTTCTTCATCCTGTGCTATCAATTTTAATTCAGGGTCAATATCGTTCTTATTTAAAAAATCCCTGGTTTCTTTGATTTGTTGAATTTTCTTTTTATACTCTCTATATTTTTCAACAACAGCCATAATATTACCGTGTTCCTTCAGATATGCCGTGTAATTCCTATCTTTACTGATAACATTCTGGTCGGTTATCTTTTTTTCAAGTTCAACAAAACTTTTTTCAAGTTTATCAAGTTCTATACGGTCAGATTCATTTAAATTCATAATAATAAAATAATGGGGACGGAGGTAATTAATTAATTACCTCCGTCCCCATTATTGAAAAAATCCGTACTACTTTTCCTTTACTTCCTTTTTTTGTTTCTTATCCGATACTTTCCTTGTTATGGCAACGGGAACACTGGTCAATATTTTCTTTCGCTGTATTTGCTGCATTTTTTTCTTATCCTTTGAGACTTTAGATTCCCTGGGTTTAGATACGGATGGCTTTAATTCCTTGTATTTTTTCTTGAAACGTTCAACACGCCCCGCACTATCAATGAGTTTCTGTTTGCCTGTAAAAAACGGATGGCAACCGGAGCATATATCTAATTTAATCACGGGTTTTGTAGAGTATGTCTTAAAACTGTATCCACAGGCACAAGTTACCGTTGACTCAACATAATTTGGATGTATACCTTCTTTCACCTGGAAATCCCTCCTCTCATTCAATTACCCATTTTCCCTTCTTCTGAATAACAGCAATCAATTCCTTTATCCTGCCCTGTAATCCACCCGGCAGAAAACGTTTCTTGTTTCGCATAAAATCAGAAAGTAAATGTATAATAACTCTCCTGACATTTTCATCTTCTTCTTTTTTTTCTAATTCCAACAAAATCTTTACCGAGCTTGGCGGAAACCAATCTTTTACAACATTTAGAACCTCTATACGCACCCTGGGGTCTCTATCACTAAACATAACGTTTAATAATTTGGTTGCTTCATGGGGTGAACACTCATGTAACACATCTACTGCACATGCTTTCACCCTCGGGTCGCTATCATTCAAAAATGGATTGACTAACCGTACTCCGAATTCTTTACTCAAGGAGAAATCTTCTGATATCTCGGATTTTATTGATTCCAGAACACGAATCCTGGTTTCAACGTCTCCTGAAGCAACTAATTTTTCAAATTCTCTCTGGTTGTACCTTTTTTCCACTTTGGGTTCCTGAACAAACCTTAATCTTGGTATTTCTTTTTCAATCTTATCAATAATTTTCGCATAGGAAGCCTGGATAATGCCTTCTTCCTTAATTTTGACTACTTCCTGCTTAAAAGATTTCTCCCTTCGGAAAGCATAGTGTCTGCTTAAAATTATGAATACAAAGACAAAAATAAAAATTGTTACAAGAACAATAGCAGTCACCACACCGTAGGTTTGCTTGAGTTCTTTACTTCTTTTGTTAAACTCTGTCTGTAAATCTCTTATTTGAGATTCTGTCCGGGTAAGAACTAACTTATATAAATTTTCCCTTTTATTAAATTCATCAAGTAATGCATTTTTCTCAGTCTCTGAGCGACCGAGAAGTTCTTTTGAAAGTTTTTCCTTCTGGCTCTGAAGTAACTTCTCCTGTTTTTTCATATATGATTCCATTAAAGAAATTAAAGATTCAAGTTTAACTTCTTTCTTCTCTTCCACTTTTTTCTCTTCTTCCACCTTCTTCACTGCCTCAACTGATATTTTAGCATCATTGTACATTTTGAGTATTCCCTGGTCCTCAGGTGAAATTTCAGTAAGTCTTTTCGAATACGGTAATGCTTTCTCGTAGTTACCCTTATTGTAGTATTGTTCTGCCAGGGGAATCAACCAGGTGCCCAGCATAAATTTATAAAAATCCTTGTCATCTTTTGATTCAGCAATGCCGATTGCTTTCTCCATGTCCTTTATTGCAGAATCTATGTCACCCGCAGAATATTTTTTCTCAGCCTGCTCAACATAATCGCCCGGAAGTTCGGCATAAATGCATGTATGAGAAGCAAAGAATACAATAGATACTACTATTAATCTTTTAAAACTAACCAATAACATCTTTCACCTTAGAAATAAGATCTTTTAAAGGAAAAGGTTTTTCAATAAAAGCAAACACTTTTGCTGCAACTTCGTTGAAAGCAAACATTTCTTTTAAACTACCATGGGCACTTGAAATTATAATCGGAATATCTTTTGTCTGTTCATTTTTTTTCAATTCTAAAGTAGTTGAAAAACCGTCTAACTCTGGCATCGCAATATCCATAACAATTAAGTCGGGATGCTCTTTTAATGCCAGGTTAATAGCCTTCCTGCCATTATCACACTCAATAACCCCGTATCCCTCAGATTCAAGTGACTCACGCACTACACTCCTTGTTAGTTCATTATCATCAACAATCAATATTCTTTTCATTATTTCCACCACCCTGGTGCTCTGTTACATAAATGGCTGAACACTGCTATAATTATACTATAATATTATAACGATTATCAAACATTTTTTTCTATTTTTCAAGAGACGAGAGTTCCATTGACTTCAAAAAATCCTTGTTTGACTTGGTAGATGAAATCTTTTCTATTAATAATTCCATCGCCTCAATAGGACTAAGTTGTGAAAGAACTTTTCGCAATACCCATAACTTGCTTAATTCCTCTTCGTCCAGTAACAACTCTTCCTTCCTGGTTCCTGACCTGCCAACATCAATCGCGGGAAATATTCTCCTGTCAGCGAGTTTGCGGTCTAAATATATTTCCATATTACCCGTTCCTTTGAACTCTTCAAATATGACATCGTCCATCCTGCTGCCCGTCTCAATAAGGGCTGTACCTATGATAGTTATACTGCCGCCTTCTTCAATCTTTCGTGCCGCACCGAAAAACCTTTTGGGCCGCTGAAGTGCGTTTGCATCCACACCGCCGGATAGGACACGTCCACTCGGAGGTGTAACGGTATTGTAGGCTCGTGCAAGGCGGGTTATTGAATCAAGCAGAACCACAACATCTCTCCCGTGCTCAACGAGTCTCTTTGCCTTTTCCAGAACCATCTCTGCTACCTGGATATGTCTCTCTGCTGATTCATCAAAAGTTGAAGCTATCACTTCTGCATTGACAGACCTCTGCATATCAGTCACTTCTTCAGGTCTTTCATCAATCAACAGAATAATCGGAACAATTTCAGGATGATTTTTTGTTATTGCATTGGCAAATTTCTGCAGTATAACCGTTTTACCCGTCCTCGGTGCCGCATTTATCATTGTTCGCTGTCCTTTGCCAAGAGGTGTGAGCAGATTTATTATTCTCGTTGTAACTTCATCCTGGGTTGTCTCCAAATTGATTCTCTCCTGGGGATATAATGGTGTTAAATTATCAAATAATATCCTTTCACGTATTTTTTCCGGGTCTTCTTTATTAACTGCTTTAATCTGAAGTAATGCGAAAAATCTCTCTCCCTCTTTAGGCGGTCTGACATAGCCGGAAACCGTGTCACCCTTGCGAAGGCAGAACTTCTTTATCTGGGAAGGAGAAATATAGATATCGTCCGGGCTGGGTAAGTAATTATAATTAGTTGACCTCAGAAATCCAAAGCCATCAGGTAAAATTTCAAGGACTCCTTCATTATATATATGACCGTTCTCTCTTGCCTGGGCTTCAAGAACTTTTGAAACAATTTCCTGCTTGCGCATACTTGAAGGAAAATCAATCTTTAGTTCTTTAGCCATCTTGGTTAAATTTGCCAAAGTCATCTTTTCCAACGATGTAATGTCCATTAATTCAGTCATTATTAAAAAACCTCCTACCGTAAAATTATGGAATTAAGCCTTTAATCTCTTAATCGAAGTTATTTTGGTAGCCAAATTGTTACCTATTATCTGATTAGTACTATTTACTCCTGGATTGTTTACGGAAAGAACAGATTATACTTTTTATACTTTTGAAGTGTATTAGCCTCAAAAAAATTAGAATGGAATGTGGATTAATTTTTCAAGAAGTTTTTATCTGTTGATATTATACCTATATTTTGAATTTTTGTCAAGACATTTTTCAAAAAATTTTTTGATTCGCTCTTTGGCTACAGGCAATGGCTGCGTATTATCTATCAGGTAATCTGCAAGTTTCTTTTTTGTCTTTAAAGGCATCTGGGCTGAAATCTGCTGTTTTGCCTGTTTATATGTAAGTTTATTTCTTTTTATCAATCTGTCAATTTGTAATTTTTTCGGTATCCATACCACTATTATTTTATCAACCATAGCTGTGAGCCCGGCTTCAAATAGTAACGGAGCATCTATAATTATAACCTTCCTGGTAAAACGGTTAATTTCTTTTTTTATTTCATCAATTATTACCGGGTGAGTAATCTTTTCTAATATTTTGCGTCTCTTACTGTCTGAGAAAATTATGTTTCCGAGTTTCTTGCGGTCAATTTCACGGTTTGGTCTTAGAATATATTCTCCAAAGACCCTGACTATCTTTTTATAGGCAGGGGTCCCCTTCAATATAATTCTGTGTGCAATTTCATCTGAATCAATGATTTTTGCACCTAATCTTTTGAATTCTTTCAAGACAGTTGACTTGCCGGAGGCAATCCCGCCTGTTAAACCAACTACAATTGGTCGTTTCATCATATAGGGGACGCTACTTGAAATTTGCTACTTTTTTACAAATATTCCAACGGTACCCAGTTTTTACTTATATGATATTTAATTTAAAATTGTTGGTCTGTGCTTCTTTTCTGAGAATATCGAGATTTGATTTCTGGGATTCGCTGAGATTTTGTTCTTTGAAACCGCCTGCCACAGTTAATTTTAACATAGAAACATGATTATATTTTTTACTTCCGATTTTCACGTCCTCAAGGTTACTGAATAACAGCATCTTCAACAACCCATCTTTTATATCTTCCAGTGACGGAAGACTTCCTAATTTACTATGTTTACCTTCAACTAAATATATTCTATCATCTTTTATTTCTACTTCATCAGAAGTAAAATAATAACATCCACCTAAATAGTTTGTTATTGTGATAACCGCTTTTGTCCCGGATAATCTCTCTTTTGGTTGGACTGTCATACCCTCTCTTTTCTGTGCCTGTTCTGCATACTCTCTGGAGAGTTTCATAAATTCTGTTTTACCTCTTAATAACTGGTTTATCCGTTTTTCAGCACTATTCCAGGAATGCATTTCTACTTTCAATTTCTTTGATATTTTTTGATAAGATTCCAAAGCATTCTCTCCTATTTTTCCTATCTTATCAATCCGTGAAAGATTCCAATGTAATGCATCTGATTGGTAGGAAAGTAATTGTCGTATTTCAGTTTTTATGTAATCAATATCAAATCTTTGGTTTGTAATTTTATGTCTATATCTCTGGCTCCGCTCTGCCGTATTATAATAACCAATAATTACATAAACACCTAATAAACTCATTAAAGAAACTGTATCCCATTGTAAAAAATCCCTATCTCCTTCTTTACCTTCGTCCTTTATTACAGGAATTATTGTAACTTTCTTACCACTAAAACCCAAAGAATCGTAAATCCTTGCATATGGATAAGACCTTGTTCTTTTTGCTGAAACCCACCAGCTAAGTGCAATTTTATTTTTTTGATCGATATCTAAAATAAATACGGAACTATTAGCTAAAGCTTTTCCAAGTAGTGCAAGAGTGAATGTATTAAGATTTCTACAAAGTAAGGGCGTGTATTTTATACCAGTAATTTTAGCTGATAGATCCATACTTTCCTGATTTACGATATATTATTTCAAATCTATCGTTCTTATTATTCAAAAGGTTCATTTTATTACCAAAACCTAATTTTTCCTTGATAACGGGTACAACTGACTTTTTTATCTCAATTCCTATACTGTTTCTGTAAAGGTCTCTCGCAATTTTCATCGTAGTTCCGCTACCTGCAAATGGATCCAGAACTGTTTCCCCAACATACGAGAATAATTTAATTATTCTATATGGTAATTCTTCCGGAAATGCGGCAATACCTTTTTCTAACTGTGAATTCGGTAATACATTAACCATTTCCCATAAAGTCATATACCATTTTTTATTTGAAAATTCCTTTGTATCTATTTTTGATAATTGTCTTATTTCTTCTGAAATTGAACGATAATTAAATCTACCTTTTTGAAAAATTACTATGCTTTCTAAAAGATTATCTGGGTAAAAATACATCGGGTAGGGATTTTGCAGAAGGACACCGCTACGTCTGCTTATCCTTAAATAACCATCGGGCTTTTTCCAGAGTACTCTATCTCTGTACCTAAACCCAGCATCAACAAAAATCCTGGTTGCGTCAGCAACTATAGGAAATTTATCACCATTAACAAGCATATCGTCTATATTTAAAACTGCAATTCTACCATCCTGAAGTACCCGATATATTTCCTTTGCTGCATTTTTTAATACACCCAAATACTGTTCGTAATTTTTAAAAAGTCCTTTGTAATCAAATGGAGAATTGAAATATGGGGGTGAGGTTACCATTAAATGAATACTGTTTGATGGTATTTCTTCCATACTCATACAGTTGCCCAGTATGAGTTTATGAAAAGTGGTAGGAATTTCCCCCCTTTTTATATCCTGGGTTTCCAACTGGGTAGTCGTATACATGGGTGCAAGTTCTTTAACTCTTAAAGGTTTCTTTTTAATTTAGATAACCTACCTTATAGATATCGTAGACATTATGATACTATAAATAATAAGATGTTTCAAGTTTATTACATTACCATATCACGCCAGTTTTTGCCGGTCTTTATATCCGCAACCAGCGGGACTATCAGACTAAATGCGTTTTCCATTTCATATTTTATTATTGGTATAATCTCATTTTTTTCACATTCGGGCACTTCAAAAAGCAAATCGTCGTGAACCTGAATCAACAGCTTCGTCTTAAATTTATATTTTAACTTTTTATCTATATTTATCATAGCTATTTTTATAATGTCGGCGGCGCTGCCCTGTATGACGGTATTTATAGCAGTCCGTTCGGCAAAAGCACGCATTTGTTTATTCTGTGAATTTATTTCCGGTAAATATCTTATACGGTTTAACAGGGTCCCGACATACCTGTCCTGGCGGGCTTTTTGGAGATTCCCTTCAGACCATTCTTTGACGCCGGAATATTTTTCAAAGTAGCTGTCTATGTATTTCTGTGCGGATTCCGGAGAAATATTTAATTGCTGGGATAAACCGTAGGCGGACATACCGTATATAACGCCAAAATTAATAGTCTTTGCAATACGGCGCAGATCAGGAGTAATTTTATCAGGCTCCAAAACGAATAGTTCACAGGCTGTTTGTGTGTGCACATCTTCGCTATTATTGAACGCTTCACATAAATTTTTGTCCCGGGATACATGCGCCAATACCCTCAAATCAATCTGCGAATAATCAGCAGATACGAATATGAAACCATCTTCACAAACAAATGCTCTGCGTATTTCTCTGCCTAATTCTGTTTTTATAGGTATGTTCTGTAAATTGGGCTCACTTGAAGAAAGTCTTCCCGTAGCGGTTACCGCCTGATTAAACGAAGTGTGTATTCTGGAAGTTTTGAAATCAGATAAATCCAGCATTGCATCTATATAAGTGGATTTTAACTTCTGCGATTCCCTGTACTCAAGTATTTTTGCTGTTAATTCACTGGTTGAACTGAGTTTCTTCAGGACTTCTTCATCAGTTGAATATCCTGTCTTGGTTTTTTTGATTACCGGCAGTCTGTGTTTTTCAAACAGAATAAATCCTAACTGTTTGGGTGAATTTATATTAAACTCCTGGCCGGCAAGTTTGTAAATGTCCCTCGTTAAATCTGTCAGTTTCTTATCAAATTCATTACTGAGTTTAATTAAATATTCTCTGTCTATTTTTATGCCGGTTTGTTCCATATCTGCCAGAATTTTCAATAACGGCATTTCTACTCCAAACATCAACCGGTCAATCTTTTTCTCCTTCAGCAATGGCATTAAAATTTCGCTTAACCTGAAAACCACATCGCTCCGGGCACAACTATATTTTGACACACTCTCAACAGGGACCTGCTCTATGCTAACCTGTTTCTTACCCCTACCTAACAAATCGGTTGACGGAATCATTTTAAGGTTCAGGTATTCAATTGCTATGTTTTCAATATCATAATTAACTTTACCGGGATTTAATAAGTAAGACGCAACCATTGAGTCAAAATATATGCCTGACAATCTTATATTATTTCTGCCCAGCTGCCATATGACGGTTTTTATATCATGACCGTACTTTTTTATTTTATCCGATTCAAGATATGGCTTCAGTCCTTTCAAAACATAATCCCTGTTAAGCTGCTCCTTTAAACCAAAATAACCCTGCCCTACCGGCATGTAATATCCTGTATACGGTTTGAATGAAATAGAGATGCCGACGATATTTTTGTCGTTTGACTGGACTTCAATGCTGACTGCAATTTCCGAAACATCTTTTAGTCTATCAAGGAATTTCTCAAATTCATCCTTGTTTATTATGGTTTTATAATCTACTGGCTGTGTTTCTTTTTCACCTGTAAACTCTTTCAGAAGACCTGTGAATTCCAGTCTGCCTGCAATCTCCCTGAGTTTCTCTACATCGGGCTCTCTGACAATACAATCCTCTATATCAATACCCAGAGGGACATTAATGTCCAGGGTAACTAATTCTTTGCTGAGCAATAAATCTTTTTCAGCACTGCGCACTTTGTCCACTTTCTTTATTATTTCATCCAGACTGCCGTATTCCTGCAATAACTTGACTGCAGTTTTTTCACCGATACCGGCCACACCTGGTATATTATCTATTTTATCACCGCTCAGGGCAAACATATCAGAAAGGTTTTCCGGATAGATACCATATTTCTCAAAAACTTTATTGCGGTCAAAAAGAATATTTTTCTGCTCATTTAAGACTTTAATTCTGTCATCTACGAGTTGCAGCATATCTTTATCCCCGCTCACTATTATAACATCAATATTTTTATTTTTTGCCCGAAGGGCAAGAGCAGCGATAATATCATCTGCCTCATAACCTTCTTTTTCTACAGCAGTCAAATTGAAACCCTTCGTTATTTCTTTTACCAGCGGTATCTGGGACTTGAGTTCCTCATCTGCGGGTTTTCTTGTAGCTTTATAGGCAGCGAATTTCTTATCTCTAAAGGTAGGTCCCGGCGTGTCAAAACAAATGGCAATATAGTCGGGTTTCTGCTGACGGAGAATTTTTAATAACATCCGTATAAAGCCATAGACAACATTGACCTGCTCCCCGCGGGAGGTTGTCAACGGGGGTAAGGCATGATAAGCCCGATGTATGTAAGAATGACCATCTATAATATAAAGTTTAGGCATAATTTTGGGTGGGTCTTTTTTTGTAGCCGTCGGGATGGTTTTTATGCCATACCCATGCTGACTCTATGATTTTGGCAATATCTGCGTACTGCGGATTCCAGTTCAGTTGTTTTTTGATTTTATCCGAACTTGCTATTAATACTGCAGGGTCACCCGCTCTGCGTCCGACTATCTTTGTTTTTATATCTTTACCGGTCACTTTCCTGGCAACATCAATTATCTGTTTTACTGAAAATCCTTTACCATTACCTAAATTGTATATTGCACTCTCACCATTGGATTCAAGTTTTTTCAATGCAAGTATGTGTGCCATTGCCAGGTCAGTGACATGGATATAATCACGGACACAGGTCCCGTCTTCTGTCGGGTAATCGTCACCGAATATACTTACACAGTCTCTTTTACCTAATGCGGACTGCAGGACGATTGGAATCAGGTGTGATTCGGGATTGTGGTCTTCCCCGATTTTGCCTGATTTATGTGCTCCCGCAGCGTTAAAATATCTGAGAGATGCGTATTTTATCCCGTAGGCTGTGTCATGCCATTTTAAAATCTTTTCAAATATTAGTTTTGATTCGCCGTATGGATTGGTTGGGATGGTGGCATTGTTTTCTTCAATAGGCACTTTTTCCGGTTCGCCGTATGTTGCAGCGGTGGAGGAAAATATTATTTTTTTCGTATTATACTTAATCATCGCGGAAAGTAAGTTCATCCCGCCGATATCATTGTTACGAAAATACTTATCGGGTTTTTCCATTGACTCTCCGACAAGGCTATCTGCGGCAAAATGTATTACCGCATCAATCGTATTTTTTTTGAATACTTTTTCAATATCCTCCTGATTCAAAAGATTGCCTTCAATAAATTCTCCGCCCAAAACGGCTTCTTTATGCCCCTTCTGGAGGCTGTCAAAAGTAATAACTTTGTGCCCCATTTCTAAAAGTTCTGCTACCGTGTGACTGCCTATGTACCCTGCCCCGCCTGCTACCAAAATTTCCATACCGTTTCTCCCTTCATATTATTTCTTTTACTCCGTCTTCAACACTACAGACATAAAACTCAGGTTTAATTTTTGTTCTTTTGTAATATCTCTCTGAAACCTGCTGTATGAAATATTCTGCTCTGTCATTTCTCACTAAACTCAACGTGCAACCGCCAAACCCAGCGCCGGTTAGACGTGAACCAAAAACGCCTTCAACCTTCAATGATTCTTCCACCATTATATCCAGTTCAGGACAACTTACTTCATATAAATCTCTTAATGAATTGTGCGATTCCATTAACAAATTACCAAAGGCATCAATATCGTTTTTCTTCAATGCGGATACTGATTTTTTTACCCGTTCGTTCTCATACACTGCATGTTCACATCTCCTGCGAATAATATCCGGCAGTTTCCCTCTGTATTCTTCAAACTGTAGCGGTGTCACATCACATAAATAGCCGACATCAAGATATTTTCTTAATATCTCTAACCCATCCTCACAATCTTTCCGCCTTTTATTATACTCCGAATTAACCAGATTGCGTTTTTTATTTGTATTGCCGACCACTATACTCACATTGTCCGTCTTAAAAGGAACCAGTTCGTAATTCAAATTCTGGCAGTTAAGGAATAAAGCATGTCCTTTTTGTCCTAAAGATATAATAAACTGGTCCATAATACCGCATCTCATTCCTACAAATTCATTCTCTGCCTTCTGACAGAGCAATGCCATATCCTCTCTTTTCATATTTATACTACATAAACTGCAAAATGCATAACAGGTTACCAATTCAATAGCGGCGGATGAAGACAACCCTGCACCTATAGGTATGTTTCCTTCATAAAGTAAATCCATGCCCTGCAACCTGTGTCCACTGTCCTGCAACAACTTCACTACACCTTTAGGATAATTTGCCCAATCGTCTTCTTTCCTGAAAGTAATATCATCTAAAGAACGGACGATTTCCTTATTAAAGTTCAACGACTTAAACTTAAGCAAACGGTCATTCCTTATACTTGCAGAAAGAAATATACTCCTGTCAACTGCCACCGGTAACACATGACCGCCACTGTAGTCTATGTGTTCACCGATTAAATTGACCCTGCCGGGAGATTGAAAAAGGTGTATTTTTTCTTTCAGGTCTTTTTTCATGTAAAAATCATTTTTTTAAACAGGTCGGGCTATTTAGTTTCTTTGGGGAACTGGTGGTTTGTTGCAATTTTATCCTTCAACAACCTTGATTCGTTTATCACTTTTTCTTTTGCAAGACGTTCCTCTATCAACGATTTATGTAATTCATCAATCTGCGTATTCAAACTTCCAAGTTCGCTTTTAAGTCCGGACATCAACTCCTTCTGCTGTCTTGCATAATTATTAAATTTATTCTCAAGTTGTAAGACTTTACCTTCAGAAAATTCCTTGGCATCGGACTCGTTCTGTATCTGTACTTTTAACTCTTTTTTCTCGCCCTGTAATGCACCAATTTTTGCTTCAAAAGATTTTATTTCACTCTCTTTGTCTTTTATTTCCACGCCTTTCTGTGCAATTAATTCTGCTTTTCTCTCTTCATACATCAATCGCTGATTGAGCAAAAGATTATCCCATTCTTTCCTTTCGGCTTCCCATTGAGAAAGTAGTTTCTGATTTTCTGCCTCCAGTTCCTTGATACGAATCTGCTGTGCTCCATTCTGTACTTTTGCTTCCTGGTATATCACTCTTAATTCATTCAACTGTCCACCGGTAACAGTCAGTTCTTCCTGAAGTCCTTTTATCTGGTCATCGCGTGACTTTGCAGCATTTTCTGTCCGTTCGGCTAAATCCTTAAGTCTTCCTTCATCTCTAATTTGTTCTTCAAGTAATGCTTTCTTCCATTCTGTACGCTCCTGGTCTATCTGGTGAACAAACTTCTCTTTATCTTCTTTCAAATGTTCATTAAGTACCTTAAGATTATTATTCTCTGTTTTCTCTAATTGAAACAACCTCTCCTCTTCTGCAATATTTGCTTTAAGCTGTGACATTTCATCCTGTAAACTTGAAATTTTTTGGTTCTTTACTGACAGCACATCTCCATAACGTTTGTCAATTTTTTGTTTCTCTTCAGCAAGCAACTGGTCAACCGAATCAATCTTTTTCTGTAACTGCAGTTTCTCCTGCTGGCTTTTTTCTATTTCTTTCCCGAGACCTTCTATCTGCTGCTGTTTCTCAAGAATTATATTCTCAGCTATCTGGCGTTCATTCCTTGTAGTCGCAATCTGTTGTTCAAGCGATTCAATTGTTGTCTTAATACGTGCAACCTGTTCTTCGGTCTGTATTTTTAAAGTCTCCTCGTGTTCAATGACTTCCTGCTTGTGCGTTTCCCAGTCTTTACGGTCCTTTCCCCATCTCTCAGACCAGTTTTTTCTTTCCTGTTCAACCTGCTCAAGAATTTCTCTCTTCTCCTGTTGTGATAATTTAATTTGTTCTTCGCGTTTCTTTATTTCATCAGTAAGTTCCTGGAGTTTTTTACTGTGTTCATTGAACTCCGCTACTGTATCGTTCAACTTCTTCTGTAATTTAGAAATTTCTTCATCTTTATCAGTCACAATGGACGATTTGGATTGTTTCTCGTCTTCAAATGATTTCTTAAGATTATCTATCTGTTCTTTAAGGGACGCTATATCCCCTTCATATTTTGTCCGTTCTTTATACCAATTCTGTTCTTTATGAATAATGTTCTCACGCAACTTCAACAATTCTTCCTCAAGCTGTCCGATCTTTTTGCCTGTCGCTACCTGCTCGGTTAAATATCTCTCCCGCAGTTGAACAAATTTTTTCTTTTCTTCAGAAAGTTTGATTTGTGTCTCTTGAATAAGAGTGCGGTATGTACCTATCTGATGGTCAATGAATCCCCACTTCTCCTGTTCCCTTTCCCGTCGGAGACGTAATTCTTCAGTGGATAGTTTCAGTTTTTCCATTTCCAACTCTTTATCTTCCGAGTAGTCTCTTTTAATTTGTTTCAGTTTTTCCTCAGTCTCAGTAAGTTTTGAATTCAAGGACGCTGCATCACTCTGTTTTTGTTCCAGCAGTCTTGACCACTGGGATTTCTCTTTTTCGTACTGCGAACGCAGCATATCCAAAGTCTGCTGTGCCAGTTGGCTTTCTGTTTGTAATAGTTCGCGAATCAGGGAATCGCCTCTATAAGCAGGTGTTTCTTCCTGTACTGTTTTAATTTCTTTTTCTTCTGTCATAGTTGTAATTTCTCCTTCGTAATAAATTGAAAATTTAATTACGAACCCCAGCGATTTGTCCGAATTCGGACAGCGAGGGGTCACAATCTTATTCTGTTTATGTTTACATTATATTTACATCATAATATATTATAACATATTTTTCAGAAATTTCAAGTGTTTTTTAAAAAAAGTTTTTGTTACCTCAGGTGCCATTATCATTGCCTGAGGTAACCCCCGTGTCGTGATTTGAGTATTTTTCTACGAAAATCATCGGGGGTGTAATTCCCCACTATTAACCGCAATAGATTGGACTGTCCCGGTATTCCAAGGGTCCCGGTACCAAAACCGAATTTTCCCACTTCCATCTGCGGCAACTCACCAAATTCGTCAGCAATGTTTGAAATAATTGCCATACCCGTAGGTGTCGCCAATTCAAACCTTGAATTCGTAGAATAAACCGGCACCTTCTTTGATTTAGCAATCTGGAGAGCGCAGGGTGCGGGACAACCGATATTAATTTTAGAACACACAATCTTCTCAACGGCAATCCGGTGAACTAAATATACGGAAGCTACAATATCAATCAAAGTATCAATAGAATTTATCTCATGAAAGTGAACTTTGTTTTTATTGATATTGTGGACGCGGGACTCTCCTTCTATCAATGTGTTTAGTATCCGGATACTTTTTTGTTTGATAGAACTATTAAACTTACTCCCCGCAATAATATTTCTTATCTCCTTCGGGCTTGAAAATTCCATATCACCGATAATTCTTGTCCTCAAACACGGCAAATCATTCCTTTCTGTCCTCTCTACTTTTAACCTCCAGTTCTTTATCCGTAAACCGGATTTCAGTATTTTCTCCAACCTTCCGGCAGAACACACACCCGTATTCAACAGGCAGGAGATTATCATGTCACCGGAAATCCCGGATGAACAATTAAAATACGCTATTTTCATAAATAATTTTGGGGACACATCACTTAATTATTTTTATAAACGGTGACAGCCTTTACTTATTTACTTTTTAGGAACACTGGTGACAGTCTTTACTTATTTACTTTTTATTTCTTAATGTTTACTTTCCTCCGTCCCCATTTTTTACATTTTTTAAGTGTTTTTACTCAGCTAATACTTCTTCTATTTTAAGGACAAAATCTTTTGCATCTTCTATAATCCATTCGGCATCATCATTACTAAGAACCTCAATTCCATATTGCTCAACAACTCTATTTTCTTGTGCTTTCTCCAATGTTTCTGCATATTCCTCTTCAAGATGTTTTGCTTGTTTAATATAGTTAATATATTCCGATTCTACTTTTCCCTGTTCTACAAAGAATTTTTTAAATGCGGATATAGCACAATAATGCGTTGTGGCTTGAATACCTATTTTAAATAGTGAAGCTAATACTGCATGATACATAGCATAATACCCGCAAATAATTGTCCAATCAAACAAATCATTATCAAACATCATCTTCATAGCTCTTAAATTACTATGTGCTTTATCAATGTGTTGTCTTGCTCGCTCCATATTCACAGGTACTTTCCGAAGATTAGGTTTACCTTTTTTAGGATGAAAACATTCGCGTAGAGCTCTTTCAATATCCCTATGCATATAATTTGCCTCCCTCTTTGACCATCTGCCAAAATAAGAATTCATTATATAAAACTATCCTGTCTTTCCAAAGTTCATTGTAGAATTCAAGTTTTTTTCTAAAACCTTCTATAAATTTTTCAGCTGTAGTACTTATTGGATTTATCGCTAATAAAGGCGATACATCTATTTTGGCTTTATTTAAAGCCGATATCACACAATTATCTTTTTCAGGAACAACCACTAGTATATCTATATCGCTTCCCTTAACCCACTCCCCCCTCGCTACTGAGCCAAAAAGAATCACCGATTGAATCTTTTTATTTGATAAATTTATTATGTCCTGCGTATATTTCTGCAATAATCTAGCAATCTTTTTATTTTTATCATAGAATTCCTTTTTTTTCTCAAGTTCTAATAATTCAAATATTTTTAAAAATGATTCGTTCTCTAAATTAGGCTTGAAAAATGACATTTTAGAAACATCTCGTCTCTCAAACATATTGTTTTTTACAAATAAACGCATAGAATTATCTACATTATTCAAAGAAACATTGGATAGACGGGCTATTTCTCTAAGGTGTATTTCTTTAAAAGGATCTTTTAAAAAAACTTCTAATATTTTTTTTCTTCTGATAGGTATTAACATATTCTGTCTCCTGTTCTATTTTATAGGACAACCGTACTATATTATAGAACATTGATTAGGAAGATGTCAATAATAAACTCTAATGTCCCGCTTGCCGTCGGGCAGGCAAGACCTACCTGACCCCAATCAAATGGGCGGAGATGCCGGCACCGAAGCCGTCGTCTATGTTTACCACACAGACATTTGCGGCACAGGAATTAAGCATTGTCAGGAGCGCGGAAAAGCCGCCTAAATTAGTGCCATAGCCGACTGATGTCGGGACGCCAATGACGACACAGGGAACAAGCCCGCCTACAATGCTCGGTAAAGCACCTTCCATACCCGCACAGACAACCACACAACTTGCATTGACTAATTTTTCTTCGTGTTCAAAAAGTCTGTGGATGCCGGCGACTCCCACATCGTATATCCTTTCAACCTTATCACCGAGTATTTCACAGGTTACCGCTGATTCTTCAGCAACCGGGATGTCGGCAGTACCTGCCGTAACAACGCAAATATAGGATTTAGAAACTTTCCCGGCTTTGGGGTATTGCCCGATAGTAATCAATCGTGCGGACTTGTGATATTTTGCTCCCGGATACTTCTTTTTGACAGAACGATATATATTTTCATCTGCACGGGTACAGATTACAGGAACACCTGTTTTTTTAATCCTGCCGACTATATTTAGAACCTGTTCTGTCGTTTTCCCGGAACAGTATATTGCTTCAGGGAATCCCTGCCGTTTATATCTTTCAATATCAGGCCTGGCAAATTTGTATTTCAACACCAACTCCTCAAAGACAGATTAGGGTCAACTCTCACATTGTAAACTGAATTACGGAATGTTTTTTTAGAATTCTTCAATTTATAATATCCTGCTGATGCAATCATTGCGGCATTATCGGTACAGAGTTCACTCCGTGGAAAAAAAACTTTTAAACAATGTTTTCCTGCACTCCTGTAGAATTCCTGCTGTAAAAAGGAATTTGCCGAGACACCACCGCATACCGCAACCCTGTTGAGATTAAATTTTTTTGCAGCAGCAATCGTTTTTTTTATGAGAGTATCAACAACGGCCTGCTGAAATCCTGCACAGATATCATAAACATCGGAAGCACCGCATCCTTCGGCAGGAATGTTATCGCGGACATAATAGACCACTGCGGTCTTTAGTCCGCTGAAGCTAAAATCCCATGT
>Ga0210006_1000335_pt1 | contig 38389 bp, 38 predicted proteins | sample CryGey02umfilter_2_FD_185452 | JGI IMG/M metagenome (GOLD analysis project Ga0210006, IMG submission 185452) | Groundwater microbial communities from aquifer in Utah, USA - Crystal Geyser 4/10/14 0.2 um filter (SPAdes) (version 3) | ecosystem: Environmental > Aquatic > Deep subsurface >... | reverse complement strand
CCGGTTGGGGGCGGTGTTGCCCCCTCATTCGCGGTCGGGGACCGCTCCTACAAAGGGGTGTTGGCGCCGCCATGGCCTGTGGGAGGCGACCTCTGTCGCCGAAGCGAAGCTGGGGTGGTGGGTTTGGCTCCAGGTTGAGGCGGCCTTGGCTTCGGCGTCACCCCGGTTTGGGGGCGGTGTTGTCCCCTCACTCGCGGTCGGGGACCGCTCCTACAAAGAGGTGTTGGCGCCGAAGCGAAGCTGGGTAGACGCACCTAGCCCAAGGTTGGGGCAACCAACCCGATCCCGAGTTTTCCCTCACTTTAAGACCACTGTAAAACCCTTGGACGGATCCCTCGTTTCTCTCACCCCCACCCTCGTGCGAGGTGGCCCATGAGCCTCGACACCGTATTGCTCGATCTCGATGGGGTGCTTTATGTCGGCGACACCCCCATCCCCGGCGCTGTCCAAGCCGTGCAAACCCTGCAAGAGCGGGGCTACCGGCTGGCCGGAGTGACCAACACCTCGACCCGCAGTCGGGCTCAGGTTCATGCCAAACTTGGCGCCCTGGGTTTTTCCCTTCCCCGCAGCCATCTCTTCACCCCCGCCGCCCTGGCGGTAGCCAACATCGGTGCCCGTAAGGCGGCCCTCTTCATTCATCCCCATTTGGCCGAGGATTTCCAAACGGTCACCCGTGACGACGCCGATCCCGAGGTGGTGGTGATGGGCGATGTGGGGGGGCAGGGCTACTCAGGGGCGACCCTGCAACAGATCTTCACCCAGGTGATGGGGGGGGCGCAGTTGATTGCCTTGCACAAAAACCGCTATTGGCTCACAGAGCAGGGGTTGCACATCGACCTGGGGGCGTTTGTTGCCGCCATCGAATACGCCACCGGGCGGCAGGCGGTGGTGTTGGGCAAACCGGCCACCCCCTTTTTTACCGAGGTTCTGGCCGCCCTGAACACCACCCCCGAACGGGCCTTGATGGTGGGGGACGATCTTGAGGCCGATGTGGGGGGGGCGCAGGGGGCGGGGCTCAGGGGGGCGTTGGTGCAGACAGGCAAATTCCGCCCCGAGGTGTTGGCCCGCTCCCCCATTGTTCCCAGCGCGGTGTTGTCGAGTATTCGCGATCTCCCGGGGTGGTTGGAGCGGTTGAGCAGGGAAAAGGCGCCCGGTTGATCCCAAGGGGGTATCATCGCCCGCGGCGGCGCATTTCAGGGCATCCCTAAATACCGCCTTCTTGGCGGTATTTGGAGAAACGCTGATTCAAGGCCGCCTGCCTTGAATCAGCACGCTCCGCCAGAACCAAAAGTAGGTGTTCTGAAGCGAGTGGTTTTTGCTTCGCTTTTAAAAGCAGTCATTTACGTTCCTGATTTTGGCAGCCCATCCCTGGGTTGCTCGGAAGCACTGAATAAATCAGCGCTTCCTTAGGGATGCCCGTCCGAACCATTGGCAGGATCGGACGTCGAATTGTGCAGACGTTTTGAGACGTTTTGGCGTTGAAAATGACGCGGGAAGGGGGCTGTGATGAGACGATTTTCTGCACTTCGAGCCGCTGGTTTGGGGCTGGTCGGCGCCTTGGCGGTGGCGGCGCCGAGCCATGCGGTGGCGGTGATTACCCCCGATCTGGTACCCCTGGTCGAAGAGGGGATCGCCGTGGCCGATCCGCTGGCCTTCGGATTCGACGCAGCCAACATCACCCTGACCTACGACACCGTGGTTTCGGTGATTTTCGTCAGTGAGGGGGCCGGTTATCGCAGCACCTTCGGCTGGTACGACGCCTCGCTCGATCCCACCCTGCCCACCAATCGCAACGTTATTTGGAACAACGCCTCGATGGCGGGATCGGGGGGAAGCCTCAACACCGGCGATACCGTCACCTTGGGTAGCTTTGCGGCGGGCAGCGCCATCGGCTTTTTTCTGACCGCCGACGGCTTCAGCAACGCCAGCGCCCCCACCTACTACACCAACACCCCCTACAACCCCGACGGCGGGGTGATCCACACCGTGTCGAGTCTGCTCCCCATCGAGGGGTTGGTGGCGTTGGGTTTTGAGGATCTCTGGGGCGGCGGCGACCGGGATACAACGACGTGGTGGTCGCCATCGATCTGGGGCCGACCAACGTTGCCTCGTTGCCTGGCATCCCCGAAAACGACACCTGGATTTTGCTGTTGTCCGCCGGGCTCTTCATGGCCTTGACGCTGTGGTGGCGCGCTCGCCCGGCCCCTGCGGTGATTCTTCGTGCGGCGCCCCCAGTACCCCATGCAGATCGGGAAGGGTTGTGAGCATCGCCTTAAGCCGCTCCCGCCCCTGGTCCAGCGCCGCCGCTGAGCGATCCTGGTAGGGCAGGGGGGTCGAGAGGTGAACCAGGACCACCGTTCCCCCCTGCCTCGCAAGCCCCCCCAAGATTTGCGCCCAGCGCATCGGCCAGTAGTCGGTCGCCCAGTGGTCGCCGATACGGTAGGCATACCAATCCAGGCGATTGAGTCGAGAACGCTGTTCCTCCTCGACGATCTCCATCACCTGGGCCGGTTGGCGCACTGCGTCTGCTGCCAACAGGCGGGGGGTTTGCTTCAGCATTCGCCAGCCCTGGGAGCGGTAGCAATAACGGGGATCGTCCACATCCCGCCCCTGCCCCCCCCAATGGACCATCAGCAGGGTGTCGACCAAGCCGGGGTTGGGGGGGGGCGACCAGGCGCGGCCCGCTTGAATCTCGGCCCCCTGCCCCAGGGTGCGCGTCATCTCCCCCACCGCATTGGCCAGCAGTGGCCCATCGACGCTCACCCACCCGGTCGGATTGGGCCAAACGGGCACCACCCCCCTGGGTTGGTGCGGACCAGGTACGAGGGCGGCATCGAGCAGGAGCAGCGCCAGGGCGATCAGCGGCAAGAGGGGGGAACGGGTGGTCAGTGGGGGGATGACGCGAGGGGTGGTGGGATGGAGCCGGAATCGGCGCCAGCGTCCGGCGGGCAGGCCCAGCCAAAGCAGCAAAACAGCCACTTCCAGCACGATCAACAGGGGGGCGCCGATCTGCTCGACCCAGACCATCGCCGCCTCAGGGTGGCCGAAGTGGCCCAGTACCACCGCCCCGATCAAACGCAGGGTGTTGCCGGTGAGAATCAGCACCAGCAACAGGGGGAGCACCCCCAGCCGGTGCCACCGGTCGCCCCAGCCGCTGCCCAGCAGCCATACCGCCACCGTCAACAACGCCGCCAGGGAACGTAGCCCCGAGCAGGTCTCCTCGACCACCAGACGGAATCGTCCTGAGTCGAGGATGATCCCCTCTTGCAAAACCGGCAGTCCCAAGGTGTCGAGCACCCAGCGAGCGGCGCTGGCCGACCATTCTTGCAGCGGCAGCGCCAGCGATTGCACCACCCCCCAGGGCCAGGGGATCGCCAGCAGGGTGAAGAGCAGGGGAAAGGCGACCGGGGCAAAGCGGGTCGGCCCCATCCCCCAGGCCAGCCAGCCGATGCAGCCGGTGGCCCAGCCCAGGGCGCTTAAGGTGTCGATGCGGGCCTGGGTGGCCAGAGACAGCAGCAGCACCCCGCCGACAAGCAGGGAATTGATGGTTAAAGTCCAAACTTCTCTTTGATGAGGAGAAAAATCGGGCGAGGATCGCCCCTGTTTTTGGCCGGGGGATCCGCGCAACCAACGCGCCGTCGCCACCCCCAGCCCCCACAGCACCACCACGGGACCATGACTGAAGTAGGGGTCGTTATGCCACGCACGAACCAGCCAGGGGAGCACATCGAATCCCCGCCACAGGAGCAGGAGTCCCACCCCTACGAAGAACGGGGCGGCGCCTCGGAGCGGATGGACTGGATGCACGAGGATGAACCCTCACTGGGCGATAGGGTGATGGAGGCCGAAGAACGACGTCATCGGTATTGGGGACTGTTGCTGGTGCTGCTGCTCCTGGCCGGGGGGGGCGCGGCGGCACTGCTTCAGTTCTCGCCCGAACGGCGTTACGAACGGCTGATAACGTCGGCCTGGATGCAGGCTCAGGCCGGTTCGTGGCAAGAGGCCGAGGTCTCCATCCGCAAGGCGCTGGAACAACGCCCCGACGATAAACGCATGCTCAATCTACTGCTCGATACCCTTCTGGCCCAGCGAAAGGTCGATGAGGCGGTGGCGCGACTCGATCAGGAGCTGCGCAGCCACCCCGACGTCGACAATCTGCATCGTTACCTCGAATTGGCACCGGGGCGGATCCCCTCGGTGCAGGTGGAGCAAACCGCCCGGATCATGCGGGGCAGCCTCACGGTAGGGCAGCGCTGGATGGCCGATGTGCTGCTGGCCCGTGAAGCCTTTTTAGACAGCCACTGGAGCGAGGCGGAGCGGCTGCTGTTGCAGGCGATCGACGACAACCCCAAGGCGCGGCAACCCCGGGTCGACCTGGGACAGCTCTATCTGGCCACCAATCGGCCCGGCGACGCCATGGAGGTCTTCCACTCCCGCCTGAACATCGACCCCACCGATTGGGAGGCCTACCTGGGGATCGGGCTGGCCCAGCGCCAGCAGGGGCACACCGAAGAGGCGCTCAATGCGTTTGTCACCGCCGGATCCTCGGTCGGTCCGGGGGGGCAGGTCGCCCTGCTCAATGCCGCTTCGGCCTCGATGGATCTGCGCAATCTCATCGAGGCGCGCCGCTTTTTGCAAATCCTCGACGACCGCTACCCCGGCGACCCCGAGGTGCGCCACCTCAAGTTCCGTCAGGCGTTGCTGGAGCATGACGAGGCGGAGTTCTTTCGGCAGATTGACGCGGTTCAAACCTGGACCCCCCAGACCTTCATCGAGGTGGTCGATTGGTGCCTGATGCTGCAACACGCCTCCTGGGCGATGACCCTGATGGAGCGCTACGCCCCCCCCGGCCTGCCCGAACAAACCCAGACCACCATCCATTTTAGGGCGTTGGTGGCGATGAACCGTTTCAAGCAGGCCCAAGCGCTGGCCCAAACCCAGTCGCCCCCGCTGCGCCGTTTCATGGAGGGGGAGATCGCGGTAGCCCGAGGGCAGTGGGATCGGGCCGAGCAGATTTATGAAGGGCTTCTCGACGATCCGAGTATCCCCCCCGAGGTCTCGGGGTTGGCCGACCTGCGCCTGGATGGGGTGAGGTCGGTGCTGCATTTGAGCACCCGCCTCAACACCAGGGATCAAATGCAGATGCAGCTGGCCCAGGGCAAGGGGGCTACGGTGCTTCAGCAATTGGCCAAGGCGCAGGTCCACACCCCCCAGACCGACCTGATGGGGGTGCTGGCATTGCTGCAAATGGGGGATCGGGATCGCGCCCTCAAGGCGCTCGATGCCGTGCTCGAAAAAGCCCCCACCCTGGAGGACGCCCTGATTGTCTGGGGGGAGGAGGTCGGGGTGAACCATCCAACCCAGGGGATCGCCCGTCTACGCAAGGCGCTTAAACAGGGGGTCGACGGCCCCCGCATCCGCACCCTGCTGGGAAAGCTGTTTTACCGGGCGGAGGACCGGCGCGACGCCGTGGAGGCGTGGCAAGAGGTACTCAAGCGCTGGCCGGAGCATCTGCCCGCTGCAATCTTGTTGGGGCAGGCGGCGATCCTCGACGACCGCTGGAGCGATTCGGTGCGTTGGTGGGAAATCGCCGTTTCGCTCGCCCCCGACAACGCCACCGCACTAAACAACCTTGCCTTTGCCTTGCTCAAGGCGGGGCAGCAGGGAGAACGGGCGCTACGTCTGGCCGAGCGGGCGACCATGATCGATCCCGAACGGGCCGCCTACCTCGACACCCTGGCCTCCGCCCTTGAGCGCAGCGGCCAGGGGGAACAAGCGGCGCAAGTGCGGACCCACATCACACAATTACGGATGAAAAAACCTTAAGAATCCAAGCCTTGCCTTGTCTGCGCCTCCCCCGGCGTTCATTCTTTGCCGACCAGATTTTGCAATTTCACCGACCTTCGCCCTCTGGGCCTCGACCCATTGTTAGGATCAGGAGTCTTCTATGAACGTGCGCGTTGTAGTCCTTGCCGGATTGGCTCTATCTGCCACCACCCTGCTCAGCGGCTGTGGTCACTCCCTCAACGAGGCGGAGTGGCAGCAGGTGCAGGCCGACCGCACCGCCCTGGCCCAATACCGCGAGGAGGCCAACAAGTGGGCAGCCGAACGTAAACGGCTGGTCGACGACCGCCAGGCGGCCCGGCAAGAGACCACCCGAATCGCAGAAGAGAAGAGCCGGGTGGAGTCCGACGCCCAGGCTTTGGCGATGCGGGTCCAGGATCTTGAAACCGCCCAGCAACAGGCACCGGTCTCTCAGGTGCAGACGATCTTGGAAGACGACGGCATGTTCTTGGCGGGGAGCGCCGACCTTTCCGCCAGCGGCATCAAACGGCTTAAAGAGATCGCCGCCGCCTTGAAACAAACCCCCGAGGGGCAAGAGATCGTGGTGGTCGGCCACACCGACACCACCCCCCCCGGCAGCGCCATCAAGGATCAAATCCCCGACAACTGGGCCCTTTCTTCCGCACGGGCTGCGTCGGTGATTCGTTACCTGGTGTGGGGTCAGGGGATGGATCCCAACCGCTTTGTTTTGGTGGGCCGTTCCAGCACCTGGCCGGTGGCCGACAACGCCACCCCCGAGGGGCGTAAGGCTAATCAGCGGGTGGTCATTCAAGTGCGCCCGGTCGAGGGTCAACCGACCCTCCCAGTTGCCGCCCCCGTCGTTGACGGTGCGATGGAGAGTGATGAAACCGGCATGGAGGGGGGCGCCATCGTGCCGGTCGAAGGTGAAAGCAACAACGAAGACGGTGGCGACGAGATGATGGAGTCGGTCGGAGGCGCCCAGTAACCATGGCGGTGGTCCAGTCCGAAACCGCTCTGGTGGTACTGAGCGGCGAGGTTTCCCGCCGTTTGATCGGTCGCGCCGTTGCCGCTCTGCCCCAGGTTCAAGCGCGAAAACAAGCCGGACGGATGGTGGTGGTGGGGGGGAGCACCACCCGGCATGTGGCCGAGGCGCTGACCGGAGAGGATCCGGGTCTGGCCTCGTTCACGGTCGGCTGGATTCGCGATGGCGCCCTGGGCGAAAGCCCCACCCAAGGGCGCGGCCCTGGACCGCTTCTGTTCGACAACGGCGAGGTTTCAAGGGGTTGGCCCGGCCCGTTGCTGGAGCGGTTCGAGGCGGGCGATATCTACATCAAGGGGGGCAACGCCCTCGATCCCCAAGGCAACACCGCCGTGCTGATGGCCCACCCCTTTGGGGGGACCATCGGGGCGGCGCTGGCGATTTTGATGGCACGTGGCGGCGAGCTGATTGTTCCGATTTCGCTCGAAAAGCTGATCCCCTCGATCCCCGCCGCCTGCAGTCTGCTGGGTCAGGGCAAGGTCGACCGCACCATGGGCACCCCGGTCGGTTACATGCCGATCATGGCGGGAAGCGCCACGGTGGTGACCGAAATCGAGGCCTTCGCCGCCCTCTTCGGGGTGAAGGCGACCCCGGTTGCCGCCGGGGGGCTCGACGACTGCGCCGGGGCGGTGGTGTTGCACCTGCAAGGGGTGCCCGAGTCGATCGAAGCGGCTTGGTCCGCAATTCATCAAAAAGCTTAAATTTATAGGTTCCATAGGTCTTATACGCCCTATGGAAACGCCGATTCAAGGCATCCTGCCTTGAATCGGCACGCTTCGCAAAAAGCGTGGTTTTTGCTTCGCTTTCAAAATCAGTCACTTACGTTCCTGATTTTGGCAGCCCATCCCTGGGCTGCTCGGAAGCGCTGAATAAATCAGCGCTTCCCTATAAAAACCACACGAGACTTCCCATGTCCTGGACCATCACCCGACACGCCGTACAAACGATTCTGCGCTGCGACCTCGACACCGGCCCCGCCTGCTCCGGCTGGTTGTATGGCGCGCCGGGCCACATCGAAACCGCCTCGCCCCAGCCCCTTGAGGGGCGCCAGCCCCTGGGCACCTTCGCGGCCACCCCACCCTCTCAGGCGCCCGGCGACCGCGCCATCGCCCTGGCGGTGGCCCAAGCGGAAAAAGGGCGGCTTGACCTGGCCGCCTTCGTCGCCCACGACGGGGCCTGGCAAGAGACCATGCTCGAACTCCTTGAAACCCAACACGGCTGAATATCTATGTCTCCAACCTTGATCGCCCCCTCCATTCTCTCCGCCGACTTCGCCCGCCTGGGCGAGGAGGTCGGCGCCATTGCCGCTGCCGGGGCCGATTGGGTCCATGTCGACGTCATGGACCACCACTTCGTCCCCAACCTGACCATCGGCCCGTTGGTGGTGCAAGCGCTGCGCCCATGCACCGATCTGCCCCTCGATTGCCACCTGATGGTGCGCGATCCCGACGCCATGATCCCCGCCTTTGCCAAGGCGGGGGCCGACACCATCACCGTCCACGCCGAGGCGGTTGACCATCTCGACCGCACGGTGGCTTTGATTCATGAGCACGGCTGCAAGGCGGGGGTGTCGCTCAACCCCTCGACCCCATTGTCGGTGCTGGAGTGGATCCTGCCCAAGGTTGATCTGGTGCTCATCATGAGCGTCAACCCAGGCTTTGGCGGGCAGTCCTTCATCGACTACTGCCTGCCCAAGATCGAGCGGCTGCGGGCGATGATTGAGGCGACCGGCAAACCCATCGTGTTGCAGGTCGACGGTGGGGTGAAACCGAGCAACGTGCAGGCGGTGCTCGACGCAGGGGCCGACTGCATCGTCGCCGGATCGGCGGTTTTCGGCGCCACCAACTACGCCGAGGCCATCACGGCGCTACGCGGGGCCTCCCGGTGAGCGACTGGGTCGAACTGGTGCGGCTGGCCAGCCCCGCCGAGGCCCATATTTTGGCCGGACGGCTTCAGAGCGCCGGGATCGAGGTGCACATCGAGGGGGGCGGATTTTCGAGCCTGCTGCCGGGGCTCGACAGCGCCGGATTTGGCACCCGATTGCTGGTTCTTCAGGATCAACTTGAGTTGGCCCGCATCGTGGCCGAAGGAGATGAGGGATGTTCAGCGGATTGCTGCGGGGATTGACGGTTCCTGCAATGGGGCTGCAAATGCTGCGGCGCACCCATTCCTGGGGGCTGGCAATGGTCCCTGCTGGGGTGGCGGCGGTGTTGCTGCTGCTCATGCTGGCGCTGGGGGGCTCCTGGATGTCGGGCTATCTGACCGAGATCAACGCCTCCGGCCAGGGGTTCTGGGATGCCACCCTGGACGGCCTGCGCTGGTTGGCGGGGGGGGTCGCCCTGCTGGTCGCCTCGGGCATCGTCGCCCTGCTCGGCGCCCAGGCGGTAGCGGGGACGATTCTTGAAACCATCGCCCACCGGGTGTTGAAGCTGCACAACATCGAGCCCCAATCCTCGAATCTCAATGCCCTCGATATTGCCCTGGATGCCGTGCGCGAACTGGGGCTCTTCCTGGTGGGAATGCTGGTTATTCTGCTCATCGGGCTGATCCCCGGCCTGGGCTGGCTCGCCGCGCCGATCCTCGCCCCCCTGTGGTCGGCCTTTTTCTTGGGCCACACCCTGACCACCCCCGCCTTGGAGGGGCGGCTGCCCACCTTCAAGGAGCGTTGGGAATACGCTCTGACCCAGCCGTTGCTGGTGCTGGGCTGCGGTTTGGTCAGCGGGGTTTTGCTCGCCATTCCCCTGGTGAATTTGCTGGTTCTACCGGTAGCGGTGGCGGGCAGCGCCTGGGCGCTGAGCGACCGGCTGCCGGATTGACCGTGCCCGGGGGCGCCCCCCTCCCCGATGCCGCGGCCTATCTGGCTTGGCTCCTCGGCGACACCGTTGAGCCCACCATTCACCCCACTGCCGAACTGCTGCACATCCACGGTTTGCTCAGTCTGCAACAGGCCCGCCTGACCGGCTCCCCCGCGTTTGAAGCCCATCTGGCCTCGATGCGTTTGGAGGGGGCGGCGTGGCAGCTTGGCGCCCTGCTGTTGGAGGGTGGCATCGACTTTCTGCCCCTCAAGGGGTGGGATGTTGCCTTTCGCCTCTACGACGATCCGGCGCTGCGCCCGATGAGCGATCTCGATCTGTGGGTCGGGGGGGAGGGGGATTTTGCTCGGGGGCTGACCCTGTTGCTCGACCGGGGCTACAGCCGGGTGAGCGACGGCGAATACGACGTTTCGTTGGTCGATCCGACCGGGCAAGCCTTGATCGAACTGCACCACGGCCTCGATTCCCGCTACCGGGCGCGGCTGACGTGGGACGAGCTGTGGGGACGAAGCCGCCCCTGGCTTTGGAACGGTCTGGCGCTGCGCCGCATGGATCCCACCGATCTGTGGTGCTATCTGGCGTTTCATTTCGGCAAACACGTGGGATTGCAGCGCCGCTTGATGTGGCTGCTCGATCTGCATCTGCTGCAACGGCAATCCCCGGTCGATCCGCACGCCGTTGTCGAGCGGGCCGGGCGCTGGCGCATCCAGCACGCACTGCGGGCCGCCGCGTGGGAACTCAAGCGGCTGGGACTCGACCACCCCCCTCTCGACCTTCCCTCCCTGCCCGCGCCGTTTCGCGGCGCCCCCTGGGATGTCGGGCTGTTCGGACGCTGGCGCCAGGTGGCCTATCATCTGTGGATCGCCGACCGGCTTTGGGATCGGCTGCGTTATGGCTGGGACCAAGCGACATGATCGAGCTGCACAACATCGTCAAAACCTTCCGCCCCTTCGCCCCCCCGAAGTCCTGGTTCCACGCCCCCCCCATCGACCGCCCCCTGCCGGTGTTGCAAGGGATCGATCTGCATGTGCGTCCCGGCGAGGTGGTAGGAATCCACGGCGCCAACGGCGGCGGCAAGTCGACCCTGCTGCGACTGATCGCTGGGCTCATCGAACCCGACGCCGGAACCCTGCGTCGTCCCGAATCGGTGTCATTACTGGATGCGGATCGCCTCCAACTGGAAGAGCGGCTGACCATCCGAGAAAACCTGACCTATCTGGGCGCCCTACGCGGTCTGGGGCAGAGCGAATGCCATCAGCGTTTGAAAGAGCATGCCCGCTTGCTCAACATCGACTACCTCGACCGGCGGGTCAACGGCTGCTCCAGCGGCATGCGTCAGGGTGCCTACTGGCTGTTGGCGTTATTGCCTCAAAGCCCGGTGCTGTTGCTCGACGAACCCTTTATCTCGCTCGATGAAGCGCACATCGAGACAGCGATCACCCACCTACGCCACTGGGTTGACCAAGATGAACGGGGAGGGGTGGTGGTCAGCCATCAACGCAATTGTCTTGAGCGCTGTAGCGACCGAGTGTTGCATCTGAATCAGGGGCGATTGTCATGAACAGGGCGGCTTGGCTGCTCTTAGGGGCAACCCTGCGCTTTCAATGGCAAGGCTGGAAAACCCACCGTCTGGGGATGGTGCAATCGCTGATCTGGGTGGCAGCCTCGGCCCTGATGTTTTTCGGGATCGATCGGCTCTTCGCGTTGCTCGGCGACGAGCGCCCCCTCGACATCGGCGCCTCGTATCTGGCCTATGTGCTCATTGGCATGGCGGTCAACGGGGTGGTCATGAATCTGATGTTCGGGCTGGGAAAGCAGATGGGACGCATTGAGTACGGTGGGCAGCTGGCCTGGATGTGGAGCGGAAGCACCCACCTGCCACTGCCGCTCGTCCTGTTGATCGGCGCCGTTCCCGGCCTTGGAACGCCGCTGCTCGAGATGGGGCTCTTTGCCCTGGTCGCCTGGGCATTGGGGATTGCACTACCCGAGGCCAATTGGCTTGCGGGGGCGGTGGTTCTCCTGGTTTCCATGCTCGCTTTTGTCGGCTTCGGCCTGATCACCGCCGCCTCTCAGCTCTGGTTGAAGAAGGGCAATCCCCTGGGATTTTTATTTGGAGGGGTGGCAACAATCCTCGCCGGATTGTATTTCCCGGTATCGGTCTTGCCTGAGATGCTGCACCCCATCGCCCTGGCCATACCCCTGACCTATACCTTCGATGGACTACGCGATGCCTTGATCCATGGTGCGTCATGGGTCGACGTCTGGCCGGACTTGGCCATGCTGACCTTGTTCGGAGCAGGATTCTGGGTTGCTGGGCTTTGGGGTCTTCGCGCAGCCAAGCGGCGTGTTCTTGAAGAGGGTTCTTTGGGACTCGACTAAATCCTGCCCCGTGGCAAAGGGACAACGGCCAATCCCCCCCCTTTGTTATGCTTTTGTCACACAAGTAATGTACCGTTAGGGTGGAGAGGGAGTCGTTCATTGCGATCCTGAGGGATGTCGTGACGGTGCAGTACGATCAAACCTGATTCGGTCAAATAGTGTTCCAGAGACGCTGCGGTTTCGGACAATCCATCTGCGGCCCACCAGGTTTCCTCGTTCCACACCTCGACCCAAGCATGGGCGGTATCCCCCTCAGGTTTTAGCCCAATGCACAACCGTGTCGACAGACCCAGCTCATAACCTCGGCGAGCCAACAGGACCGCCCGTCCCTTGCAGTCGAGTTGTGGCCACATGGCTGCCTCGGCCACCGTGAGCCAAGGTAATCCATCTCGATAGGGGCAGTGTCGATACAAAACGCGGGCGTATTCCGTCCAATCGTGCAAGGGAGCATTCGAGGGTGCCGCAGGTCGGGGCGCTGTTGTGATCGATTGGATCGCCAACTGCTGACGACCGGCCCGCCATGCCCAACGCCACCCCTTGGTCCGCACGCAACGCAGGCGCACCCAACTATGGGCCAGAAACCCATAGCTTCCCAAGACCAAGCGGCGAAGCCACAACCTAGACCACGGAGATAGCGGATCAAGACGACGCCCTATCCAACGGCGCCGTCGGTATCGATACGCCCAAGAATTCGACATGACTTATTTCATCACCCTCATTGTTGCCGTCTGTAGCATTCTCTATGAGTTGATTCTGGCCCAAAGCCTATCGCTATTGATGGGCAACACGGTTTTGCGTTATTCGGTCACCATCGGCCTGTATCTGTTTTCGCTTGGCGCGGGGGCATTGCTTTGCGAGCGCTGGGGATGGTCAAAAGGCTCGGCACGCCCCCGTCTGATCCGTGTGGAGCTTCTGCTCGGGCTGGCGGGAGGTGCCTCTGTTCTACTCTTGGGGCTTTTCGCCGTCGCCGAACGGATCATTCATCTCTATCTGGGGTATCACTGGGGCGAACCCGGTTCTTTCTACCAAACCGTTTTTTTGATCCTTCTGCACCTGCCGATCATATTGATCGGTCTTCTCTCCGGTTGTGAAATCCCGCTTCTGGTGAACTTAAAAAGCGAAGAGGACCCCCTCTCCAACCCCCTCAACAAGATTCTGGCCGTCGACTATTTCGGAGCGCTGCTCGGCTCCATCCTTTTCCCCATCTACCTTTTGCCACAATGGGGACTTTACGCTACCGCCTTCGCCACCGCTTTTCTCAACGGCCTGGCTTGTCTGGCCTTGACCCTGACCTATCGGCCCATTCTCAAAAAAGCCACCTACGCCGGAGTCGCCCTTGTCATCCTTATGGGCGTAGGCATCCTGCAAAGCCAGTCCCTCCAACAAGCAACGCTGCGCTATTACTACTATTTTTTTTTGATCTATGAGCCCACCTTCGATCTGTGGCGCCCCCTGAAAATCGGGGATGACATCCAACGCATCCCCTCGCGTTTTCAAAGAGTCGAGCTGATCCCCTATGGCTCTCTCCTCCCACCCGACCTCCTTCAAGAGGACCTGGGCGCCAAATTTCGGGCTGAGCCCGACTTTCCTAGGTACTGGGTATTGCGGCTCAATCGTCGTGCGCAATGGAGCTCCAACCTAGAGGAGTACTACCACGAGCCCTTTGCCCATTTTCCCATTCAGGTACGGGGCTCTGTACCACGCAAGGTTCTGATTCTGGGTGGAGGCGACGGCTTGTTGGCCAGGGAATTATTGAAATACCCGCAGGTACACATCACTCAGGTGGAACTGGATCCCACTATGATTGAGACCGCGAAACACCATCCCATCTTTCGAGCTATGAATCACGGCAGCTTTGACGATCCGCGGGTCACCATCGTGCAACAAGATGCTTTGATCTACCTGAGCCAAAACCAGGAATCCTTTGATGCCATTTACGCCGATTTCCCAGTACCGGTCGATTACGACCTCTCCCGGCTGTACAGCGCCACCTTCCTTGAATTGGTCCGTCAGCACCTCAGCGACAACGGTTTTGCCGTTATGGATGTCCCCTTCGAAACAGGCTCACGGGAGTGGTCCATCCTCATGGCCACGGCAAAAGCGGCCCAATGGCATGATTTACAGCCCTTCGGGGAGAAAAAAAGCGGGGAGAGTTTCATACTGGGTTGGAGCGACAACGGGGAGAGAACAAACAAAACGGCCATGTGGCATGACTGGAACATTCCACTCTATATGCTGAACGCCACATCCATGGCCCAGGCCGTCGATTATGGCGCGCGCATCAGCGCAGGGATTGATCCTCACGCACCGGCCAACACCCTCGACCGCCCTCGGCTTCCTCTGCTCGGCGAGCAAAAACTAGTCGCAATCTGGTAAACCTGCTCTTCCTTTTAGGAAGCCCTGCGGCCGTCCATCACGACATGCTGGCGGTTCGTCCCGGTTTGAGATTGCAGCCCGCCTTGCGCTTGCACCCATTCGGGGTCTGGCAGGAGGGCGAGATGTTTTTCTTGGTGCATTTTGAAGTCTGTTGCGCCCCAGCGGTATTGCAGTCGCTGATATCAACATGAATCAACCGGGGGGTGCTCCAAGTTGGACGGTTCATAAATTAACGCCTCCTTTAACCGCACGAATAGGAATGGTCCGACGTTCGTGAAGGGGACCGATGGTCTTCCCATCGCCCTGCAAAAGCAATGGACAGCGCGGATCGGGAGCCCGCCAAGTACCAAAAACCTTATGGGCATTGGCCCTACATCCCCCTTGACATTCCTCCAGCCAGAGGCAGTCGCGGCAAACCTGCGGCAACCACGCCTCGTCCCTAAAATGACCGTACAACCCCGGCAAGCGACGATAGGCGCCGATCCATCCATGTTCGAGGACCCGATTGGCAATCCCGGCATGCCAGGTGGCGTTGCACGGGATCATTGAACCATCGGGCAACAGGGTTACCACCACCTGATTGGCACTACCCAGCGAACACAGACCCGGCTTCCCCGACGATTGCAAGGTCAATGACATACTGGAAAACCTCAGTCGATCACTGTCCCCAAAGGCGTCCACCTCCGCCTCCAATCGCTGCAACACCTCCAGGTCGGGTTTCAGTTCTTCCCAATGAGCACCAACATTGGCCCGCCCCATCGCCCCCACCTCGGCAAGCGAGATGCGGTTCACCCCGAACTCAAGCAAGCGATCGATTAACGGCAACATCTCATGCTGATTGGCCCGGGTAACCGTGACCTTGACCTGGGTACGCAACCCCGCCTGTTTCATCCAGCCCAAACCCCGGAGAATGAGATGATGAGCGTGTCGACCCATCAGTGCGTCATTCACCTCGGCTGTGGCGCCGTTGAGGCTAATCTGTCCCTCCTGCAATCCCGCCTCCACCAAACGGGCAACCCGATCCTCGGTGAGCAACATCCCATTGGTGGTGAGATAAACATAGACGCCTCCCTGAGCCAGCAGGGTGACAATCTCCTCAAGATGGGGAATCAACGTCGGCTCCCCCCCAGTCAAAGTCACTCGCATGACCTCCCCAGCGAGCATCTCCTGCGCCACACGCAGGTGCTCCTCCCGAGTCAACTCCTGCGTCATGACTTTTGGATGCGGTTCCGACTCGACCATGCAGAAGGAGCAAGCCAGATTGCAACGATTGGTCAGCATCCAGAAAGCATCGAGAGGACCTGGCCAGATCCGTTCGTGGGTTTCCTCTATCGACACGCTGCCGCCTCCCCGATATGCAACAGCGACTGCTCAACCAAATCGTCAATAAAGGTCTTAATCTCAGCGCGCATCTGGTCTGGGTCACCAGCGAAGGCCGCGCTCATGGCCTGCGCCAGATCGTCCATCGTGAAATCATCCCGTTCAGCGATCCAACGCCACATGGCCACGGCGGTCCCCTCAAGATAGAAAACCTCTCCCGAGTCGGCTTGATAAAGCACCGTCTTGTCGTCGATCACGCGGGCGATCACCCAGCGCGGGCGATGAAACCGAGTCACAGCATTCATGAATCCATCCATTGGGTGAGCAACGCGGGTAAATCATCGAGATCCCGCTCTAAGTCGTATTCAATCCCTACGAGGGGTACTTGGTTCAGGATCCGCTCCAAAGTATCGAACAGTTGGCGATTGTACCGTTTGACCTCTTGAGCGATCTCGCTGGTGTTGGCTGGGTCGAGGTACTCTCGATGCATCTCTTCGATCAATCGCGTCCACAAATCCCACCGACCTACCGACATGCACCGGGCCTTCTCAACGGATCGAGGTTGCAACAACACGATTCCCCCCAGCGGTAACGGGGTGGTTTCATAGTGAGAAGAGACATCCCAACGTTCCCCATGATCGTTGAAGAAGCCCTGGTAGGACTGGGTTTTCCCCTCCAACCCTAACCGCCGCATGCCCCAAACACTGGTTCGTAAAGCGCGCGGAAGAGGGAATACCCGGCCATCGGCCATTAAAGCATCTTCATCGCTGAGATAACGCCCCCCGGCGCGCACCCAACGGGCGGTGATCGTGGTCTTACCAGCACCCGAGGGGCCGACCAACGCATAACCTTTGCCTTCATGGACCAAAACCGCGGCATGGAGATGCAAGACATGGTCATGGTGCTGTAGCAAGCGAAAGCGCAACAAAACCGCAGCATAAACAATGGTTGTCAACACCTTCTCATCGATGCTGTAAGGCCCCTCCAAAACGACATCGGCCACCCCTCGTATGGGGTCGACCTCGGGACGAACCCGATCATAGGGACCAACCTCGCCTTCTCCACCACGACGTAAAGTCAGGTGCAACGCCGCAGCGGCGCGCTCGGCAACCGGACCATCACAAAAAAACGGCCCTGCTTCCCGCCGCAACGCGGACACCAACTCCGGCATGTCGGTACGAAATAAAATCGTTTCTCCGCCCCAGGTCAGAAGACAGTCGGACAGCGGGAGGGTCATATCGATCGCATCCTGATAGTTATAACGGCGACGGTCTCAAGTTATAAGGTTCATGGGACAAACACCCATCACTCCACCGACATGGTAACCATCGGGGCGCATCGAAACCATTCGCGCCAATCTGCTGCCCGGTCTTTTTGTATCGCTGGGGAAGCGCTGATTGATGAGCGCTTCCGAGCGGCTCAGGGATGGGCTGCACGTGGTGCGCTGTCGTAGGAGGCGACCCCGTCGCCGAAGCTTTTGGTTTTTGCGGAGCGTGCCGATTCAAGGCAGGGGGCCTTTATTCAGCGTTTCCCTAGGAGTCTGTCGGGCTTGAGCGTCCGTAGCGAGCCGAGTGGGGAATCGAGGCCAAATTTTCACGGTTTTGAGGATCATAGTGGTGGCTATGTGACGAAAAACCGGGGGAATTTGGACCGATTATCCGCCGGCGCACGACTGCATGGATGCAGGAGGTAGAGCAATGCAGGAGCAATTGCCGAGTAGGACGATCTCAAGTCCGACAGACTCCTAGCCCCCCCACCGCCGCCCCCCAGTTGGGTGTTGCGATAAAAGAATACCCCTGTTGCCATAAAAAATTGGGCTCATGCGTTTTCCATGGGTTAGACCAGCATGATCCCCGTTATATGGCATCCGTGAATGGTTATGTGGCAACCCTGCCATCTAATTCAAAGTTAGAACTCTATGACTATCGACCAAACGTCCGCTGAAGAAATAGTGGCAGCCATAAACAAGGCAAGCTCTCTGTGTAATGAATCGCTCCGCATAGTCAAAGCAAACGAAAGCTTGGGCCATGTGCAGGTCTATGGGAGGCTTGTTGGAAATTTTATGGGGCACAGCTATACGAACATCCTGGCGCCAATTTGGAAGGCACTTCCAAGTATTGAGCCGCCTGAAATGAAAGAGCCCTATGTCGAACCAGAGCCGACGCTAAGTGCTGAATCGAGAGCCGCGCTTGGTGCATTTGTCACGGAAGCGCGTGCTGCTCTTAGCATCGTAAAGAATCTATTGCCAACCGAAGAAGCTGCAGAATTCCTAGAGTTTGGTGGACTGCCAGAGGTAGAACAAGCAGTGGCAAACATTGAAGAGTTTCCTGCCAAACCCAGATTTCGAGATGAGGACACTCCGTCGTGAGCCGCGTTCTAACCCGGCGCTCAACCTCGCTCCTTTCAGTCGCTGGACGCTGCGCGATAAAGCCGCGCAGCGCCGGTTAGCTCTACGTTACAGGAAAATCGGCACGGATTCAGGTTTACGTTAGCTCTCGAAAAAAGGAAGGAACTTATGGGATATCTGGCGGGAATCGTCTGGTGCATCGCGTTCGGCGGTTTAGGACTCTTTTTGCTGTCTGAAAGAACAAAACATCTAAACTACAAAAAGTTCACAGGCAAAGTTAAATACATTCGAACCTCCGGGATAAATGTTGCCGTCATTGACTCCGGCATACCCGATATTGGGGAGTTTGAATTCACATTTAACGACCTTGGAGATTACCGAGAGGGCCAAGATCTCGTATGCATGTGGAACGGTAAAGACCCTGCTACCGCCAAGGAGGACTTGAGAGAAAATCAGCGGTTAGGTATCTATTTCTGTTTTGGAATTGTTATTCTGATGTTGATCATCTTTCTTATGAACCTAATCTTTTAACTTAACCCTGAATTCGTGCCCATTTTTATGCAAGGTTTTAGATTCGCCGGTTGCCTGTGATTTGACCGCTCATGGTGGCCTTACTTTGCTGGGGCAGCACATCAAGCGACACGCCCTTGTGGATCAAATCATCGATCCGTTGTACCCGATCCAGGGCAACAAAGGTGGGTATCGACCGGCTCCATTGTGCGGTCGGTGAATGTACAACGGAATATATATACAGATGGTTTTATGCTTCAAAAATGACCTCGATATGTCGGCAGCGGCCCTGTTTGTTTGAATGGCTTTGCTGCTATGAATACCCCCACGCCCCATCAACCTCATCAACTTGTCGACCATCACATCCCCCAGACGAATCGGCGCCACGATCCTTGACCACTCCCTCCTATGCGCCGAGTCTTCGGCAGGGTTCAGGGTTTGTTCCCGCCAACAACCAATACCATTCGTATAAAGCACAAGGAGAATTCATGAACAACAAATGGGTGGGTTTCATTGTTATTGCACTTGCGTTGTCGGCATGTTCTGGGCAAAAGGGCAATCCAGAATTGGTGACCAAGGCAGAAAAGGCGGCCGCCGAAATGTGCGGTTGCCAAACCCAAGACTGCGCATGGAAGGTCGATACAGCCGAGCTTTCGGCCTTCACGAGCGGCGATTCGAACATGACCGAGGCAGAGGAGGCTCAATTTAATGTGGCCATGAACAAATTGAACGCATGCAACATGAAGCTTTTTCCAGCCCCGCAATAATGGGCGTCCTGTCCAAGCCGGACAAAACCAGCTTGGACAGGGCCTGATGTATCGGTGGTACACGGTTCCAATTTCGATTGCAGTTTTCAGCAAGGTTTCACCCAGTCCGCTGATGAAGTCTGGCTGCTTGATTTGTGCATACCTCGTTGTTTAGCACCCTTAACCCCACGCACAAAAAAACCCGGCAAACCTTTCGGTCTGCCGGGTTTTTTGGGGGGCGGTTTTCTGGCGTTTTCTACTTTTTGCCTTTCACGAAGACAAGGCGACCCGCTCACCAACGCGGGGTTTACTCCTCCACGGTTTACTCCTCCACAAACGTGCGCAATTTCGACGAACGGCTGGGGTGGCGCAGTTTGCGTAGCGATTTGGATTCGATCTGCCGGATCCGCTCGCGGGTGACCGAAAACTGTTTGCCGACCTCTTCCAGGGTGTGGTCGGTATTCATGTCGAGGCCGAAACGCATGCGCAGCACCTTTTCTTCCCGCTCGGTCAGGGAGCCCAGCACCTCGCGCACCGCCTCTGAAAGGCTGCTGTTCACCGCCGCGTCGAGGGGGTTGATCGCCATTTCGTCGGCGATCAGGTCGCCCAGGCTGGTGTCCTCCTCGTCGCCGATGGGGGTCTCCAGCGACACCGGCTCCTTGGCGATCTTGAGCACCTTGCGCACCCGGTCGACCGGCATCTCCATCTTTTCGGCAATCTCTTCGGGCAACGGCTCGCGCCCCAAATCCTGCACCAGCGCCCGCTGCACCCGCACCAGCTTGTTGATCGTCTCGATCATGTGCACCGGAATCCGAATGGTGCGGGCCTGATCGGCAATCGAGCGGGTGATCGCCTGGCGAATCCACCAGGTGGCGTAGGTCGAAAATTTGTAGCCGCGCCGGTATTCGAACTTGTCGACCGCCTTCATCAAGCCGATGTTGCCCTCTTGAATCAGGTCGAGGAATTGCAGGCCACGATTGATGTACTTCTTGGCAATCGAGATCACCAGACGCAGGTTGGCCTCGATCATCTCCCGCTTGGCCTGGTTGGTTTCGCGCTCGCCGCCGACCACCAGTTGCAGGGTCTTCTTCAGCTCGCCGACCGTCATCCCCGCCTCTTGCTCGACGCGGTGGATCTTGCGCTGATCGCGGCGGATTTCGTTCACATGGGGGTATAACGGCTCCAACCCCTTGAAGTTCTTAGCCTCAAGACGGGGGAAGAGGTGGACGTCGCCCTCGTTGCCTTGGAATTCTTTGATGAATTTCTGCCGGTTGACCCGGTTGTCGTCGACGATCTTGAGGATCGAACGCTCGGCACGGCGGATGCGGTCGACGTATTCCTTGGCCCGGTTGACCAAGTGGTCGATCTGCCGCTGCGACAGCCGCATGGTGGCAATCGCCTTACCGATGGCGCGGCGGTGTTTGTGCACCAGCTTCTCATCGGCGGTATCGAGATTGGCGATGAGTTGCTCGTAGCGCTCGATCAGCTTTTCGGCCTTCTCGAAGTGCTCCAACACCTCGACCCGCCGGGCCTCAAGATCGGGGGCCTGGTTGATCGGCAACGCCTCGCGGTCGAGCTCGTCGTCGTCGACACACTCGGCCATCGCCTCGTTGGTGTCCTCGAACTTGGTCGGATCGACCAGCTCGGCGACCTCGCGCAGGTTGATCTGGTTGTCGCGCAGCGCCCGGCCCAAGCTGAGAATCTCTTGATACGACAGAGGGGCTTCGCAGATCGCCTTGATCACCTTCTCGCGTCCCGCCTCAATCCGCTTGGCGATGGCGACCTCACCCTCGCGGGTGAGCAGCTCGATTCCCCCCATTTCACGCAGGTAGAGGCGAACCGGATCGTCGGTGCGGCCCAGATCTTGTTCTGAAATACCGGCGCCGATGGCACGCACGCTCTCTTGCATGCGGGCCCGCTCCTCAAGGGCGGCGCGCACCCGGGAGGGGTCCTCCTCCTGGTCGTCGTCGATCAGCTCGACTTCGAGCTCGTGCAGCACCTGCAACGCCCTCTCGATCCACTCCTCGGGGATCTTGCCCTCGGGGAAGAAGTTTTCGAGTTCGCTGAAGGTGACATACCCCTGCTCTTTAGCCAGTTCGATCAACCCCACAGGGTTGAATTCGCCCAACTCCTCGTCGCTCTCCTCCTCGAAGGTTCCTGCTGGCGTTTTGAGTTGTTGTTCCTGGTCCAGGGACTGGGTCATGTTGGCTCGTTCCTCCGTCAATCGCGGATGGTCTGTCCGGGATACAGACCGTTGCGACAAAGTCGTTGCAGTTCGGAAATGTCGTCCCACAGGTCCCGATTGGCTTTGGGATCCTGTTGGTACAACGCACTCAAATGCTGGATGTGCCGTTTCCACACCATCACGGCCACCCGGTTGGCCAGCTCCCTGGCCAAGACCGACACCTCCACCCCTTCGTTCATCATCGGCATGGGGGGCAGGGGGCGATCTTGGGATAAATGACCCAACCAGCGGGCCGGTTGCGGTTCAACCCCCTTTTCTTGCGCCTCCACCAGCTCCTCGAACGGCCCCGCCCAAGGGTTCTCGGGCAGCCCCAATTCGAAGACCCGCTCCAGATCGACCGCCCTCCAGGCCTCCTCCTCCATCACCAGCAGATGCAGAAGGCTACCGAAAACCTGATCGAACTGTTCGTCCTCGCTCAGCCGATAGCGCCGAACGTAACGCATTGAGGGGGCAGGTCGGGGTTTCATGCTCGGCGCCGGTTTGGCCTCGACCGCCGGAGCTTGACCCTCGCTCTGCCCACCCAACAAATGAATCGGCCAGTTCAGCCGTTTGGCCCAGGCCATCCGCCACGCCTGCCCCAAGATGGGGGAGGCCGACTGGTCGGCCAGACCCTTGAGTTTGGCCGCCGCCGCCGCCATCCCCTCGGCATCCTCACCATGTTCGGCGATCACCATCGTCCAGGCGAACGCCTCGGGGGGGATCGCCTCGTCGAGCCGGGTCCGAAACCTTTGCGCCCCCTCCTGACGCACCAAGGTGTCGGGATCCTCCCCTTCGGGCAAAAACAAAAAACGCAGCCGCCGCCCCTCTTTCAGGGTGGGCAAAGCCCGCTCCAGCCCCCGCCAGGCGGCCCGCCGTCCGGCATTGTCGCCATCGAAGCAAAGCACCACCGTATCGCAGGCCCGCCACAGCCGCTCGATCTGCTCCTGGGTCAGGGCGGTTCCAAGCGGAGCAACCGCCTCGCCGATCCCGGCCACCGCCAGGGCGATCCGGTCGAAGTACCCCTCGACCACGATGGCGCGCCGCTCTTTGCGGATGGCGGGCAGCGCCTCGTGCAGGCCGTAAAGCAGCTCCCCTTTGTGAAACAGGGGGCTCTCGGGACCGTTGAGGTACTTGGGCTCCCCGGCGCCGACGATCCGCCCCCCGAAGGAGACCAGCCGTCCCCGATCATCGGTGATCGGAATGATGATGCGGCTGCGAAAGCGGTCGTAGAGACGTCCGGCTTCGTTGCGCACCACCACCCCGGCAACCTCCCCCTTGGGGGCGTCACGGGGGCCGAGTTCCAGCACCAGCCGATCCCAGGCATCGGGGGCAAATCCCAGGCGGTATTCCTTACGCACCTCAGGCCCAATGCCCCGCTCATCTAGATACTGCCGGGCCGCCCTACCCTCCTCCCCCTCCAGGTTTTTGACGAACAGGCGGTGGCTGCGGGCCATCACCTCCCGCAAACCCTCGTAGGGATCGGGGCCATCCTCTTGGGGAGGGGAGATCCCGGCCCGCTCGCCGAGCTGGAGCACCGCCTCCCGAAACGAGAGCCCCTCCCGGTTCATCAAAAAACTGACCGCGTTGCCGCTGGCCCCACAGCCGAAGCAGTAGTAGACCCCCTTGTCGGGGTTCACGCTGAACGAGGGGCTCTTTTCGGTATGAAAAGGGCACAGCCCGGTCAAATTGCGCCCCTGCCGCTTGAGCTCGACCGATTGGCCGATCAGCGATTCCAAGTCGGAGCGGGCCAAAACCTGGTCAATGTAACTGTCGGGTAGGCGGGCCATAGGCCTTTCACGCTGCGGAACAAGGTCTCTGCAAGACAAAACGCCCTTTTCTGGGCGTGGACCGCTTGATGGGGACCGGCCACGGATGAAAGGGCGGGGTGGGCTCTTCGTTCGCGGCAGAGGTCCGCTCCCACAACAGCACCCCATCCGCATCAATCGTCTCTACAGCAGCTCAACCCAGGTCGCCCCACCCCCCGCCGTCAGGTGGAATTCTCCCGCCCGTGGTTCGCGGCGCAGCACCAGTTGGGTCATGGCTTGCAAGGCACCGGTCCCCTTGCCGTGGACCACCTCGACCTCGTGCATTCCGGCCACCAGCGCCTCGTCGAGCCCCCGCAGCAGTCGTTGTTCGGCCTCGTCGGCGCGCAGCCCCCGCAGGTCAATTTTGGTGAGCGGACCGCCCGATTCCTCACGACCCTGGACAGCTTGACGCTCCTTGCGCCCCCGTTTGCGCTCCCCACCCCCGGTTGGACGGTGGAGGGTGGCGCCTGCGGCGGTTGCCGGGGCCAGCGCCTCAGCGCCAACGGTGAGCTGCACCGCTCCCCCCTCAACCGTGATGCGCCCCCCTTCAACCGCCACCACCTTAACCGCCCTGCCCCCCAGAGCCGTCAGCCGGGCGGTATCGCCCACCTGCCACTGCCGGGGTGTCGCCGGTTGTTGGATTTGCTCCTCGGCCCAGCGCTGTTCGCGCAGCGCCTCGGTGACGATGTGGGGCCGGCCCTCGGCTTGCGCCTTGTGGATCAGATTGCGCAGCTCCTGCCGGGTTTGGGCAATCGCCTCTTCCCAACGCCCCTTGGCCGCTTGTTCTTCTTCGACCATCTTGCGTTTGAACTCGGCTTCGCGCCGAGCCTGTGCCTCTTGTTTTTGGCCCAGAGCCCGCTCTTGCGCTGCAATCTGCTCGCCCTGGGACTTCAGCTGCGCCTCCAGGGTGCGCCGCTTTTCTTGCCACAACTCATAATCGCTCAGGCTGCTTTCGTGCACCGCACGGGCCCGGGCCACCACCGCCTCGGGCAATCCCAAGCGGGCGGCGGTCTCGATGGCGTGGCTGGTTCCCGAAGCCCCCACTTCTAAGCGATACAACGGCCGGTTGGTGTCGGGATCAAACGCCATCCGCGCCCCCAACACCTCATGCCGATTGTCGGCGAAGGTTTTCAAAGGCGACAGGTGGGTCGTGGTCAGGGCGCGGCACCCTTTGGCCAGCAGCGCTTCAAGTACCGCCACCCCGAGGGCACCACCCTCCATCGGATCGGTCCCGCCCCCCAACTCGTCGAGCAGCACCAGACTGGAGGCATCGGCCTGTTCAAGAATCCGGCGCAGGCGCAAAAGCTGGGAGGAGAAGGTCGACAGGTGGCGCTCCACCCCCTGTTCGTCCCCCACCAACGCCAGAATGCGGCCAAACCGTGGCAAACGACTGCCCTCCCCCACCGGCACCGGCAGTCCCATCTGGGCCATCGCCACCAGCAGCCCGACCGTCTTCAAGGTGACCGTCTTACCCCCGGTGTTGGGGCCGGAGATCACCATCTGGGCCATCGCCTCGGGCAGGGCGATGTCGACCGGAATGACATCCCCCTCAAGTGCCAGCAAGGGGTGGCGTGCGCGCCGCAGATCAAACCCCTGGCCGTCGCTTCCACTGTGCCCACTCCACTGGGGAGCAATGGCGTTGATGCGATGGGCGAACTGGGCAATGGCCTGCAAGCGGTCGTACTCGATCAAACCTTGCCAGGTGCGCAGCAGGGTTTCGTGGGCGTTGCCCAACCGGTCGCCCCACTGGCGCAGGATGCGCTCCTCCTCCTGGAGGATCGCCTCTTTGGCCTGACGCAACCGATTATTGAGCTCAATGGCCTCAATCGGCTCGACAAACAGGGTCTGGCCGCTGGCGCTGTGGTCGTGGACCACCCCCGCCACCTGCGAGGCCCGGTCGCTGCGCACCGGCAGTACAAAACGCTCGCCGCGTAGGGTGACGAAGCCGTCTTGCAACTGCTCCTTGTATTGCCCCGACAGCCCCTCCATTCGACTGCGCAGCTCCTGGCGCAGGCTTTTAAGCGAACGTCGCAGCCGCCCCAATTCGCTGGAGGCGGTATCAAGCAGACCCGCCTCGGGATCTTCAGGATCGACCGTCAACCGCAAGCCGTCGCGCAACGCAGGGTGGGGATCGATCCCCTGGATCAACCCCGCCACCGGAGAGCGCTCCTCGGCGGCAAGGGCCTCCAGGCTCTGACGACAACGCCAGGCATCGCCCAGCATCCCGGCCACCAATTGCAAGGTTTCGATGCTGCTTTTCAACCCGGGACGGCGGTGGTGCTCCAGAACCGGATCGAGTCCGGCGATTTCGGGCCGCTCCAGGGTTTCGCCCCGACGCAGCAGCCCCTGCAAGGGGGCGACCCGGGCTTGGCGGTACTCAATCTCTTGGGGATCGTCGCTGGGGGTGAGGGATTGGACGGCGGCCCGCCCCTCGGGCAGTCCGCACTCGGAGGCCACCCGCTCCAGCAGCAGGGGAAGATCGAGGGGGCCCGCGTCGACGATCACGGCAGGGCCTCAGCCCCCGGTCGCCAGAGCGGCCTTCACCTTCTGGCTGACCACACCCATGTCGGCCTGACCGGCCAATTGCTTGGTCAGCAGACCCATAACCTTGCCCATCTGGGCAGGGGCGGTGGCGCCGCTGGCGGCAATCGCCTCGGCAACCGCGGCGTCGATGGCCGCTTCATCCAACTGAGGGGGGAGGTATTCGGTCAGGATGACAACTTCGCTTTCCTCGTTGTCGGCCAGATCGGGCCGACCGGCATCCCGGTATTGGTTGGCCGAATCGCGGCGCTGCTTCACCATCCGGGTCACCACCGCCACCTCCTCGGCATCAGAAAGATCGCTCATCTTGGCGATCTTCTCGTCCTTCAGAGCTGCGATCACCATACGCACCACCGACAACCGCTCTTTTTCGCGGCTCTTCATGGCGGCTTTCATGTCGTCTTGGAGTCGGGCTAGCAGGGTCATCGGGGGCCTCGCAGGGGGGATGGAGGTTCCGGCGCGGGGCCGAAATCGTGTCGCCGTTGAAATGGAAAACCCCTGACGGGCATAACCCGCCAGGGGCTTCGAGGATCGAGCCGGGGAGCAGTCCCGCCTACGCCTTAACGGCGAGGAGCGGGGGAGCCCATCCGGCGAATCCGCTTGAGCAGCCGCTTGCGGGCGGCAGCCTCTTTCTTCTTACGCTGAATGCTGGGCTTCTCGTAAACCTGCCGACGACGGATCTCGGAGAGAATGCCCGCTTTCTCGCAGGACTTCTTGAAGCGGCGCAGAGCACCTTCGAAGGATTCACCTTCGCGAACGCGAACACCTGGCAAAACAATCACCACCTTTCGAAATCCGCGCCGTGCGCGGGAATAACCCTGCACCCCATGGGGGACAAGGGGGCGGTATGGTATTCAAAACCCCATGGGAAGCAAGGTGGAAGGGTGGTTTTTCGGGTTTGAATTCAGATCGAAGGCGGCAACACACAAGATCGAAGGCTGCGACCACGTGGGGGACGAAACATCGCAAAAACAGCAAGGACGACTCGATGGGTTGGGATGGAGACGCGCCTGAATGTTCGGAGCGCCCCCATCCCCCTGCCTCTTTAACTCAAATGATCCAGTACCAGTTTGGCGAACGTGCCGGGCAGAATCGGCTTTTCGATAAAACCGTCGAACCCAAGTGCCAAAATCCGCTCCCGGTCCCCCTTCATCACCGAGGCGGTCAGGGCAACCACCGGCACTTCGTAGGAGCGCAGATCGTTCTTCAACAACTTGGTCGCCTCAACCCCGTCGATCCCCGGCATACGCAGGTCCATCAACACCAAGTCGGGCGGCGAGGCGAAGACCTTCGCCAGCGCCTCCTCCCCACTGCTGGCCGATTCGACCTGACAACCAGCCAACTCCAAAACGTCGGCCGCCAACTCGATGTTGATCGGGTTGTCGTCGACCACCAGGATTTTCCAGGGGCGGTCAGTAGGCATGGCGGGACTCCTCAACGATGTGTTGTTCGGGGGGGTGTAACGGCATGTGGAAGGTGAAGGTGGTCCCCTCACCCGGCTGACTGCTGACGACGATATCGCCCCCCAGCAAACGGACAATGCGGCGGGTTAGGGCGAGCCCCAATCCGGTTCCCGCCGATTGATTAGGGGCGCCGTCGACTTGGTAGAACTCGTCGAAGATCCGTTCTAGATGCTCCTGCTCAATCCCCACACCGGTATCGGAGACCATCACCTGCATGGCAGGCCTCCCCCCCACCGTTTGCAAACTGAGCAGGCAATCGATCCGCCCCTGATCGGGGGTGAACTTAACGGCGTTGCCGATCAGATTGACCAGAACCTGGTGGACCTTCCCTTTGTCGCTGGCCCACGATGTCTGCTCTGCAGCGGAGGAAACCTCGAAGTTCAAGGCAATCGATTTGGCCTGGGCCAGAGGCTCCATTTCAGAAGCGACCTGATGAAGCAGTGCTGTCGGATCGATGGTTTCGCTGCTGATCTGCATCATCCCCGCCTCGATCTTCGAAATATCGAGCAGATCGTTGATGATGCGCAAAAGCCGCAAACCGCTGACGTTGATGTGACTCAGGTAGCGCCGCTGCTTTTCGTTGAGCAGATCCCCCGCCGTGGTGATGAGCAGCTCCGAAAATCCGATGATCGCGTTCAGGGGGGTGCGCAGTTCGTGGCTGGTGCTGGCCAAGAAACGATCCTTGGCGTCGTTGGCCAACTGCAACGCCTCGTTGGCCCGCTGCAAATCGGCTTCGCGCAGAATCAGGCTTTGGTTGGCGTCGTCCAACGCCTGTGTGCGCTCCTGCACCCGGGCTTCAAGATCGGCGTTGAGCGCGGCGAGGCTCTCGACGTGGCGAGCATTGGCCAGCGCCATACCGCAGGCAAACGCAAAGACCCGGAGCATCTCTTCGTCGTCGGACGAAAAATCGCCTCCACCCTCTTTTTCAGTCAGGTAGATGACCCCGAGAATCTGATCGCCGAAGAAGATCGGGCTGCCCAGGAACGAACCCATGGCCGGGTGCCCCTCTGGGAAACCAACACTCAAGGGGTGGGCCTGCAAGCGGGGCAACCGAACGATCCGTTTCTCGTTCCACAACAAACCGAGAAGCCCCTTGCCCTCGGGCCAATGGCCGATCTTGTCGACCTCTTCATCACTGAGCCCCACCGGCAGAAATACCCGTTTGTCCCCCTCTAGGTAGGCGAGCATGGCGTACTGGGCCCCAGTCATCGATTGGGCCAGCGCGGCAATGCGGTAGAGCAGGGTTTTGCCGGTCATCTCTTGGTTGAGCGACAGGATCGCCTCGGTTAATCCCTCTTGCCGTTCGCGCAGGGTTTGCTCGTGGGCCAGCAACCCGTGCAAATGGCCGATCAAATCGTTGAAGGCGGTGGCGACCTCGCCGAACTCATCGAGCCGCTCTCCCGTGGCCCGGGCCCCCAGGTCGCCGGTCTGCACCCGACGGGCGGTGCGGGCCAGGTCCTCTAGGGGGACCAAAACCAACACCCGGAGCAACAACCAGGCAATTCCCCAAGCTGCCAATACGATGGCGCCGCTGATCCAGGCGAAGTGGGCCTCGGTCCGGGCCGACATCGCCTGGGAGCGCGCGGTGGAGATGGTTAAAACCAGGACGCCCCGCTGAGGATCGTTGTCGTAACCGTGGCAGACCATACACCCGGTCTGGGTCTTGATCGGCATCAGGTAGGTCAGGCGGTCGTTTTTGAGGATGCGCACCCGCTCCTGCTGCCCGGAGTGGACCTCATAGAACGGCTCCTCAAGTTCGTCGGGGATGGTGCCGGGAACCTCGGTATAACTGGGCTGGGAGAATTGCTCCCCCCCCAAGAATTCGTTCACCCGCTCGATGGTCTTGCCATCTTTGAAGGCCTCCTGGCCATTGGTGCGGTAGATGTGGACCGACTCGACCCCCTCGACCTCGGCCATATCGGCCATCCAGGTGCGGGCCATGTCGCCGTGCCCGGCCAGCATGATGCTGCGCAGGCTCGAAACCATCGCCTGGGCGCTCAGATCGGCACGGGCGGTCTCCAGCTCGTAGGCGTTTTCCCGATCCTGCAACGACAGCCACAGCCACCCACCCGCCAAGAGTAGAGCGAGCAGAATCGCCATCGACCAGGCCAAGCGAGCTCCAACCCTGCCAAAAAGGGGCTGCGCGGGCGACTTCATGAACGCTCCTGGAGGATTTGGACTGGGAAGAGGGGGGTGGCGCGGAACATTACCAGAAGATTGCCAGATATTAATTATGGGTACGAGATTACCGGTTTACCGAGTAACCGTCACCAAACGGTCAAGCTCGGGCAGCACCGCCCCGGCGGTACCGCGCAGGGTGAGGTCGCACAGGGGTGAAAGCGGGGTCGGTTCGGGGTTGATTTCGATGACAAACGCCCCCGATTGCTTAGCGATGCGTGGGAAGTCGGCCACAGGGTAGACCACCCCCGAGGTGCCGATCACCACCACCGTGTCGGCCCTATGCAAAGCAGCCTCGGCCCGAACCAGCGCCTGTGCCGGCAGAGGCTCTCCGAACCAGACGATGTCGGGGCGCAGCCAGGCGCCGCAGTGACAACGGGGGGGGATGGTTTCCAACGCGGTGACGCCGGTCTGATCGACAATATGCCCCGCTTGCAGGCAGCGGGCCCGCCAGATGTTGCCGTGCATTTCTAGGGAAGTGCTGATTAAAGGCTCCTGCCTTTAATCAGCACGCTACGCAAAAAGCGTCGTTTTCGCTTCGCTTTCAAAATCAGTCACTTACGTTCCTGATTTTGGCGACCCATCCCTGGGTCGCTCGGAAGCGCTAATAAATCAGCGCCTCCCTAGGGGATCACGGCTCCCAGCCCGTTGGTGCAGTCCATCGACGTTCTGGGTCGCCAGAGTGAAATCGGGGAATCTCCCCTCCCAGGCGGCGACCACTTCGTGGCCCCGGTTGGGGGTTGCTTGGGCGACGATGCCGCGTCGCCACAGGTACCATTGCCAGACCCGCTTGGGGTTTTCGGCAAAGGCGGCGGGGGTGGCGAGCTGCTCCGGACGAAACCCTTGCCACAGCCCCCCGACGCCGCGAAAGGTTGGAACGCCGCTCTCGGCCGAGACCCCCGCCCCGGTGATGACCACCAGTGCTTGGGATTCGCGCAGCCGCCGAGCCGACGCCGCCAAATCCTCAATCGCCCCCGCCACCGTCGCCCCCACCATCGTGGCCGCCGTTATGGCTGTCATGGTGGGCGCCGGGGTGACCATCGTGATGCCGCCCCCCACCGATCTCGACCGCCCCGCTCTCCCCTCCCGAAGCCGAATCGCTGCGGTTGTCATCCCCGAACTTGGCCAGCCAAGCCCGAATCTGCTTTTCACTTTTGGCCCCCACCTGCACATCGGCAACCCGGCCATGGCGCAGCACCACAAAGGTGGGGGTTCCCATAACGCCGAGTTCACGCATCAACGCAGGCTCCTCCATGGCATTGATGACGTGGACCCGCCAATCTTGCTCCGCCCAATGGGTCACCCAGGGGGTGATCGAACGGCAAATGCCGCAGGTAGGTGAGGTGATGTAGAGCAGAATGGGATGGTCCTGGGAACCGGCGATCCAGTCGGGCTTGATATGGCGCAGCTCGCTGCCCACCGATCGCCGCGCACGGCGTCGGGTCAGCAACGGCAGAAAGAGAATGAGGACCAGAATGGAAATACCGAGGAGGGTGATTGGATCGGCAGGCATGGGAGCCTCTGGGGGGATGTCGGTTATGAAGGGGGCATGAAGGTCGGTGCTGCCCGAAGATGGAAGCCTGTTCGCATCAAAAATACCACCCGCGTGGAAATGCTGCTTCGCCGTTGAGCGACGGTTCTTCGGCAAAAGGACTCAATTCATCGCCGTCCTTCGCCAGGCCAGGACGAGGAAACCCGGCGCTTTGACAAAAACAAATAATCGCGCCGAGGACGACGCTCCAACAAAAACAAACCATCGCACCGAGGGCGACGCTCCAACAAAAACAAACCATCGCACCGAGGGCGACGCTCCAACAAAAACAAACCATCGCGCCGAGGGCGACGCTCCAACGAAAACAAACCATCGCGCCGAGGACGACGCTCCAACAAAAATAAACCATCGCGCCGAGGGCGACGCTCCAACAATTTTCTGAATATCCCCCTCCAGGGGGAGGACAGGTGGGCGTCCAGCGGTGGCTCTTGGGTGGAGGTCACCCTTCCCCTTCGAGGCTCATCCGGCCTTTGGTGGGGCCCCTTTGCGCTGCTGCACCCTCCCCCCCCGATGCCCTTGTTTTTTCTCTTGGGTTGGCGCAGCCGGGGCGTCAACCTCGACCGCCCCCTTGCGTTTGACCCCCCGCCGCGGCCCCTTCTCGTCGAAGATCGGCATGAAATCGATCCTGCCCCGCGCCGTGTCGACCGAAGTCACCTTGACCTTCACCGCCGTCCCCAGCTTGAAGACCCGCTTGTGCCGCTCCCCCACCCATTGCTGCTTGCGTTCGTCAAAGTGGTAGAAGTCGTCGCGGAAGGCCCGCACGTGCAAAAGCCCCTCAACATAGAGCTCGTCCAAAGTGACAAAAAGGCCGAAACCGGTCACCCCCCCCACCGTGCCCGAGAACTCATCCCCGACCTTATCGGCCATGAACAGCGCCTTGAGCCGGTCGAAAACCTGACGCTCGGCCTCCATCGCGGTCCGCTCGGTGGTCGAGGTTTGGATGCCGATCCGCTCTAGATCCTGCACGTCGTGGCCACCCGGCAATTTGAGCTGATGGCGAATCAAACGGTGGACGATCAAATCGGCGTAGCGGCGAATGGGGGAGGTGAAATGGGTGTAGTGGGCGTAGGCCAGACCGAAGTGGCCCAGTTCTTCGGGGGAATAGCGGGCCTGCGACATCGACCGCAAAATCGAGACATGCAAAAACGGTCCCTCGGGGCGGCTGCTCAGGTTGGTGATCGCCGCCGCCCAAGCTCTGGGGTCGTCGCTGCGCTCCGGGTCGATGGCAGCGCCGAAGGGGGCGAGGAAGTGATTGAGCGCCTCGACTTTTTCGGGTTTGGGGGGCTCGTGCACCCGGTAGATCCCCTTGCCCCCCTTGAGCAGCCGCCGGGCGATGGCGACATTGGCGGCCAGCATGCACTCCTCGATGATCCGGTTCGAGGTCCAGGAGGGGCGCTTGATGACCGATTCGATGCGGCCGTTGTCGCCGAGCAAAAACATCGGTTCGGGCAGGTCCAGGTCGATGGCGCCCCGTTGATCCCGGGCGGCGCGCAGCGCTTTGTAGAGATCGAGCAGATGCCCCAGCTCGGGGTGGATCGCCTCCGGGGCGTTTTCACCCTCGGCCTCACCCATCCACACCGCCACCTTGCGGTAGGTCAGGCGATGACGCGAACGCATCACCCCGGCCACCACCTCGTCGTCATGGAGCATGCCGTCGCGGGTGACGTGGATGCGCGCCGCCATACACAGCCGCTCCACGTCGGGTTTGAGGGAGCAGATCCCGTTCGACAGGCTTTCGGGCAGCATGGGGAGCACCCGATGGGGGAAGTAGACCGAGTTGCCCCGTTTGAAGGCCTCTCGATCAAGCGCCGAGCCGGGGGCGACGTAGGCCGAGACGTCGGCGATGGCAACCCACAAATCCCAGCCGTCGTCGCGGGGCAGGGCGCAGACCGCGTCGTCGAAGTCGCGGGCATCCTCACCGTCGATGGTGACCAGCGGCAGATCGGTCAGATCGACCCTTCCGTCGAACTCCTTCTTTTTGACCCGGACCGGGATTTTTTCGGCCTCGGCCAGCACATCGGCGGGGAAGGCGTCGGGCAGCCCCCGGTCGCGAATGACGATCTCGGTTTCGATGCCGGGGGTCATCTCGCGACCGAGCACCTCGGCGACGATTCCAACCGGATGCGAACGGGAGGCCTTGCGGTCGAGTTCGACCACCACGATCTGTCCCTCCTCGGCAACCTTGCCGGTGCCGGGAGGGATGACGATTTCGCGGGGGATGCGGGGATCGACCGGGGTCACCACCCCCAACCCGCCGGGGAGCTGCTCGTACATCCCGACCACCTGCATGCGGCGCGCCTCGACCACCCGGACGATCCGCCCGGTCAGACGGCCCCGGTCGGGCTCGGGGCGGCATGCGACCCGGTCGCCGTCCCAGACCTCTTTGAGGGTCTGCGGAGGAAGAAAAAGATCGGGGCCGCCGTCCTCGCGTAACAAAAAGCCGAATCCGTCGGGGTGGACCGAAACGGTACCGGTCACCAGCCCCAGCTGGGGCGGTAGGGCGAAGCAGTCGTCGTGGGTGGCGACGATGCGCCCCAGCTCGACCTCACTGGCCAGCAGCGCTTTGAGCCGCGCCCGAGCCCGCTTGTCGCCCCGCTCGACCTGCAACCGGGTAGCGATTTCTTTGTAACTCAAGGGGTGATCGGCCCCTTTGAAGGCATCGCGCAGCGCCGGATCAAGCCCCCCCACCGCCGAACGCCCACCCACTTTGCCCTGCCCCGGCCTGGCGCTGCGCTTGCCCCGATGCCCCGGTTTGGCCTCACCCGGCTTGGCGTGATGAGCGGGGGCCTCGTCCTTCGATTTGCGGCGGTGACGTGGAGGCATGGCGGGATTCCTTTTGAGGCAATGGAGGTACGAATGGGGCAGAGGATCAAACCCCTGGTCGGCAAACTCAAGGGGAACGGGGTGGATGGGTGGATTTTTTGGGGGGGGAAAGCGGGGTGTTGTAGGCCAGACCTCGCTGCGCTCTTCCGACCCACAACGTCCATTGTCTCAAACCCGACACCCACGCATCGAAATAAATCATTCAAAACCAAAGTCTTAACGTATGGCACCCCCCTTGCTGCCCCACCCCATCTACTTACCGGAGGGCAGCATTGATGAAACCGATCCTCGACTGGTCGTCCTACCGCGAATCGGGACAGGGCGACCCCTACGCCGACATTCCCAAAACCGGGGGCGACTTTGCTCGGGCGGTGGCGGTGTGCATCCACAGCCGCCAGTGCGAGCAAAAGGGGCCAGGGGTGATGTGCCCCAGCTTTCGGGTGACCGCCGATCCGGCCCTCTCAACCGGGGGGCGCGTGCGCCTGCTTAAGGCGGCGCTCAATGGGGAACTGGGCTTGCTCCCCTTCGAGGATCCAGATCTCGCCCGCGCCATGGATCTTTGCGTCGCTTGCAAGGGATGCAAGCGCGAGTGCGAAAACAGCGTCGACATGGCCCAGATCAAGACCGAATACCTAGCCCAGAGGCAACGTAGCGAAGGGGTCTCGGTCCGCACGCGGCTCTTTTCTTCCCTACCGCAACTGCTCGGTCGTTACCCCCTGCTTAGGTCCCTGATCGCCCAGCGCAACCGCGCCCCCTGGTTGGCCAAACTGGGGCAGGTGGTGCTTGGCATCGCCGCCAATCGCCCATTGCCACAGCCGGTGGCCGAGCCCTATCGCCCCGCCAAGGTTGCCCCCGCGAGCGACGCCCCCGCCGTCGCCCTGTGGATCGATACCTTCACCGCCCACTTTGCCCCCGAAATCGCCGCCGCCGCCCACAAACTGCTGACCGCCGGAGGGTATCGGGTGATTCCGGTGGGGGCCTTTGCATCCAAGGATCATCAACCGCTGTGTTGCGGGCGGACCCACTTGGCCCACGGGCGGATCGACCGCGCCACCGCGCAGGCCAAACGCACCATTGCTGCCCTGCTGCCGCTGGCCGAACAGGGGATGCCAATCTTGGGATTGGAGCCCGCCTGCCTGCTCGCCATCCGCGACGACTACCGGGCGCTGGGGTTGGGCGCCGATGGGGAGGCAGTGTCGGACCGGGCTATTTTGCTGGAGGAGTTTCTGGCGCGTGAGCAGGCCGCTGGGCGCTTCAAACCCACCTTTGCCGATCAAAGAGGGGCGGCGCCGGTGTTGGTCCACGGCCATTGCCATCAAAAGGCGGTGGGGGCGATGAAGGCGATGCGGCGGGTGCTGCGCATGGTGCCGGGGCTGAGGTTCGAGCTGATCGAGGCCTCCTGCTGCGGCATGGCGGGGAGCTTCGGGCTGGAGGAGGAGCACGCGGCGATCTCGATGCAGATGGCCGAAGCGGCGCTACTCCCCACCCTACGCGCCGCCCCCGAGGCCGAGGTGGTCGCCAACGGTTTTTCGTGCCGGGAGCAAATCTTGGTGGGGGATGGCCGCCGCGCCCGCCATGTGGTCGAGGTGTTGGCCGCGGCGTTGGTTGACGAGGTGAGCGTATGAACCTGGAACGCAAACGGGCGATTATTTTGCAGGCCCGCGCCGCCGCCCGGCGCAAATTCGCCAGCCCCGCCGACAACCCCTACCCCGAAGGGAGCGAAGAGCACTCGGTGTGGCTGCTTTTTTTCACCATGACGATTGGGGATGAACAACGGGCCGAATTGATTTCGGGGGAGTACGAGGCCTCAGCGTATTGAAGGATTTGCCCGGCGATTTTGGGGGGATGCGCGTGAAGACGGTTCTTCCGCTGTGTCGTAGGGTCGAAGTGCGAAGCGACGTCCACCAGACCGCAGGTTCATCGCACCACGCTTCGACAAACTCAGGGTGAGCGGGACTTTGTTTTGGGTTCCACACCGCGAACCACCACGCACCCCGAGCCTCCCAATCACCCTGAACCGTCGAAGGACGAGCCGATAATCCCCCCGCCCCCATCCAAATTCCAAATCCCGGTTTGAGTCCGCATTCATCTGCGTCGTCTGCCGATGGATGTTTCCAAAACGACCCCCTGCTGCGGGACGTTGCTTCGCTCTTCCGGTAACCTCCCCCGCCCACGAAACACATCCCCTCCCCCGCTTAGTTTTACCCCCCACCCCGTTCTCATTTGCCTCTCCCCCACGAAGCGACAGGAGCCCCCATGACCATCCGCTACACCACCGATCCAACCGAAGTCGCCTGGCCTGAGCTGGCCACCCTGTTCGCCCGCGCCCCGTTGGGCCCACCCCGTGCCCCCGAACTGTTCGAGCGGGCCTTCGACAACAGCGCCCTGAAGATCTTTGCCTTCGACAACGACACCCTGGTGGGCGCTGGCCGAGCCCTTTGCGATGGGGTGTGGCGGGCAGTGCTTTATGACGTGGCCGTCCTGCCGGAATACCAGGGTCGGGGCATCGGCAGCGCCATCGTCCGCGATCTGATCGATCGCGCCGAGGTCCCCATGGTCATGCTCTACGCCGCTCCGGGCAAAGAGCCGTTCTACGAGCCCTTTGGATTCCGCAAGATGAAAACCGCCATGGCGATCATGAAGGAGCCCGCGCAGCGGCAACGGGAGGGATATCTCGAATGAGCGCCGGATCACCCACCGCCCCATCGAGGGACCGATCAGCGATTGCAAAGCGACATGCCTTGTCAGCATTCAGGGGCTCTGACATAACGGTCATCTCAAATGCGACCACATTGGGCGCTTCACTTGGTGGGAGGATGCCATGCTCAACTGGCTGGCGGTTGGATTGGTGCTGATGGGCACCGTCATCTTAGGAAGGGCATTAAAGCCGGTGTGGAACCTGATTGATCAGGTCCCTCAGGGGACTCTACGGCATCGTTGGCGCTTCATGAGCATCCTGATCGCCCTGTTCATTGTCGGATACCTCGTCTACGGCGTTGTGGTGTTCCGGTTTGAACACATCACGTGGCACGACTTGGTGGTTCCGGTGGTGTTTTTCTTCGGCACCACCTTCGTTTGGTTGAGCACCTCTAACGCCCAACAGACGGTGACAGACATTCGCCGCGTCGCACTGTTGGAGCAGCAAACCATCACCGACCCGCTGATCGGCATCTACAACCGACGCTACCTTGATCGCCGGATGGAGGAGGAGTTTTCCCGATCCAGGCGGTACGGAACGCCGCTGGCGGTGCTGATGCTGGACATCGACCACTTCAAAAGCATCAACGACACCTATGGTCATCAAGCTGGGGATTTGGTGCTGATCCACCTGGGCAAGCTGCTGCTCTCCTCCATCCGCAAAGCAGACATTGTGGCCCGCTATGGCGGGGAAGAACTGGTCATCATTACCCCCAATTCATCGCTGGGCGGCGCGGTCGAGTTGGCCGAGCGGATCCGCCGCTACATTGAAAACCACCCCCTGACCGTCGTGGGCGCGCTTCAACAAGAGATCAAAGCCACGGTCAGCATCGGGATCGCCGCCATCACCCCCTCGTGCGAGGACGGCGTCGAGCTGCTCTGCAAGGCCGATGAGGCGCTCTATCGGGCCAAGCAGAGGGGACGCAACCGCGTCGCCTCTTGAGCCCCTACCGTTCAGCCAACAACGCCAGCATCTCGTCGAAACCCGGCATCGTTTCGAATCGTTTTTCCCCCGCCGGAATCGGATCCCATGCCGCCTTGGAACCGACATAGAGATGGATGGCGATCTCTAGGAGTCTGCCGGACTTGAGATCGTCCTACTGCGCCGGCGGGTAATCGGTCCAAATTTCCCCGGTTTTTCGTCACATAGACACCACTATGACCCTCAAAACCGTGAAAATTTGGCCTCGATTCCCCACTCGGCTCGCTACGGACGCTCAAGCCCGACAGACTCCTAGCGGCTCGTCGCCGTCGAGCAGACCGGAGGGAACCCAAACATAGGGGGTGTCGCGCAGCGGATTGGGAACGGGGCAGCCGCAGGTGCGGCAGAAGTCGGAGCGAAAACCGGTCGCTTTGACCCAAGAGCCGATGGACTCCAGCCCTTGAATCCAGCGAAATCGCTCCGCCGCAACGATGGTGGCGGTGTTTGACACCGATCCCCCCTGTTTGCGGCACAGGGAACAATGGCATTGATAGAGTTTGGGGCGGGTCAACAGCTCGAATTGCACCGCGCCGCAGAGGCATTGGCCGAGCATAGAAACTCCTGAAGTGGACCCCAAAAACTGGACAGTAGGTTTTGTTAAGACCGAGGGGGCATGATTGGCGAGAGCGAGGAGCCAAGCGATGCCCGGAAAACACAAACGACACAGTGCGCAGTTCAAGGCGAAGGTGGCGCTGGAGGCCCTGAAGGGGGTAAAACCACAAGCGAGTTGGCTAGTGAACACCAAATCCACCCGGCGCAGATCAGCCAGTGGAAGAAGGTGGCCATGGA
>Ga0210006_1000333_pt1 | contig 38445 bp, 30 predicted proteins | sample CryGey02umfilter_2_FD_185452 | JGI IMG/M metagenome (GOLD analysis project Ga0210006, IMG submission 185452) | Groundwater microbial communities from aquifer in Utah, USA - Crystal Geyser 4/10/14 0.2 um filter (SPAdes) (version 3) | ecosystem: Environmental > Aquatic > Deep subsurface >... | reverse complement strand
CCGCAAGGGCCGCGTCTACCGGATAGTAACCAGCGATCTGGAAAGGCATCGGCCGATCTGGTTCGGCGGTACGGACCGTTCGCAAGAGAGCATGGACGAGTTCTACAAGTGGCTCGGCCCGACGAAGAGCAAGAAGATACGGCTGGCCGTCATGGATATGTGGAAGCCTTTCCGAAAGTCGACCAAGGAGAACGCGCCGCAGGCCGCCATTCTCTTCGACAAGTTCCACGTGATGCGTCATCTTGGCGAGGCGCTCGACAAGGTCCGCAAGACCGAGTACTACAGGCTCACGGGCAAGGACCGACGCTTCATCAAGGGCCAGAAATACACCCTGCTTTCGCACCGTCAGAACCTGAAGCCGGACGGTCGCCGGAGCTTGAAGCTCTTGCTCAAAGCCAACAAACGCCTGAACACCGCCTACGTCCTCAAGGAGGAGTTCGGCAAGCTCTGGGACTACACGCGAGAAGGCTGGGCCCGGCGCTTCTTCGAGAACTGGCGCGACTCGCTGAAGTGGCAGCGCCTGAAGCCCTACGAAAAGTTCGCCCGAATGATCGACAGGCACTGGGATGGGATCGCGGCCTACTGCATGCCGGAGAACAAGGTCGCCTTGGGGTTCGTCGAGGGCTTGAACAACAAGATCCGTGTCATCCAACGGCGCACCTATGGTCTGCGGGACGAGGAGTACCTGAGGCTCAAGGTCCTCCCGTGCATGCTCCCGCCCATCTGAAATCATGAAAATCTACCCACTCGAAATGCAGAAGACCCGAACTTCTTTAGATTACTTTTCGGCCTTTCCGGCGCGGTGGGAGGCGAGGAAGGAGCCGCCGAGGACGGCGGCGATGACGGCGGCGGACGTGAAGAAGAACAACGGGGACAGGAAGCCGTAGGCGAACATCGTGGCCATCACCCCGATCCCGCCGAGGGAAACGGCCCAGGCCGATCCGCTGAACCAAATCCAGTCCTTCGTGTGCACCGCCCGGGGGATCATCATTCCGTTGCCGAGCGTGGCGAGCAATAGGGTCAACAGCGAGAGTCCCGCCATGTTCGCGGGGTCGGCCAGATTCGCGGAAATCTGCGCGAGCGGGCCGAACATGAACAAGAGGGTCGCCGTCCAGGCCGAGGCCTTCATCCACAATCCCTCGAATTTCTTCGGAAGGCGGCCCGCCTTGCGCAGCGCGAGGTAAAGCCCCCCAAGTCCAAACGCCAAGGCGGCCGGCCAGTAGGCCACCTTCGCGAGGAAGGTCGCGCTGAAAACGAGCGGCAGCGTCGCGAGTCCGGCCATCCCGACGAATTCTTTCCAGCCTTCCCAGAGCTTCGCATTGACGACTCCGCGATAATGCAGCGCGTTGAGTCCCAGCCCTGCCAGGATCGCGGCGGCGACCGCCCAGAACGCGGCCGCCGGCATAAACCCCGCGTAGAAAATCTGTCCGACGACGAGCGCGCTGCTGAGGACGCCCACCGCCTGCACCAGCGCCGCGCCCTTCTCCTTTTTCGAGACGAAGTAGGAAAGCAGAATCATGTTCGCCAATATTCCCGTCGAATAGCCCATCCAGGGCAGAATCGAGATCGGGTTCAGCGTCCCGGCGAAGATGAAGCCGAAGTTCGCGACGATCTGCGGAACCTGCAGCGGCAGAAACGCGAGAAACGCCGAGTTCGTCAACCGCTTCGTCCACGTGTCCCAACTCGCGCGCCAGAAGGTCTCCCTGCGCGGCTGCGGTCTTTGGGCCTCGGCAGCCTCGATGGAAAGGCGCACGGCCAGCGCGTCCGCGGCATTGATCGCGGCGTCGGCTTCGTTCGCGGCGGAGGGCTGTCGAAAGGTTCGCGCGCTCGCGGCCGCCGATTCCCCGGGCGGCGTGTCGAATTCCTCGATCTCAAACAGATGCACCTTGCCGGCGCCCAGTTTGAAGTAGATGCCCTCGGCGATCAGGCGCGCGCCGGAGTACGCGTAGGACTTGCCGCCGGCGGCCCGGTCGGTGAACCGATAGCTCTTGCCTTCTTTCGGTTCGAACGCCCCGAGAAGCTTCGCGGCCGCGCCGTCCATGCGGAAATGCCCCCACGCCTCGTGCTCGGCGAGATTGGCGGCGACCAGCACGGCCGGACCGTCTCCCTTCGCCGCCGTGTAGGCGGCCAAAGGCGTCTCGCCGTAGGCGTCGAGAACGTCCATCACCCCGTCGGTCAAAAGGGTCTTCCACTTATTCGTGAACGCCGCCAGCGTTTTAAAGAACGCCTTACGCGCGGGGTTCTGCTTGCTCCAATCGATCTTGACCGGGATGTCGAAGGGGATCGGCTTATTGAGATCCTTCGAGCGGCCGAACTGATCGGAGATCAGCAATTCGCGCTGAGACATGCCCTGCTCGATCCCGTTATAGATCAGGCTCGGCCGAAGACCGAGCGTCAGCGTCAGCACCGCTTCGAGAACGGGGCCGTAGCGATCCACCGCGTAGCCTCGTCCGCCGTGCGTGTCGTCTGCGTCGTGGGAGATCGGGAAGTTGACCAGCCCGGAGGCGGCGGTCTGCCACTTGCGGAAGGCGACCTCCTTGAGCGCGCCGCGCACCCAGGCCGCGTTGCGCTCGCCGAGGGCGTCGAACAGCCCGGTCTTGTTGTAGCGGGCGTAGGAGCCGGTCCGGCTTAACGCGTCGAATTCCTCGTAGGCTTCGTCGAAATGAAACGCGGCCGGGTTCACCGAACGCACGGCCTCCATCAGTTCGTCGAGGTATTCCCGCTTCCCGGCTTTTTCGCGCCGACCCTCCATCTCGGAGACTGTTTTCGCAAGTTGTTCGCGCACCCAGCCCCGGGCCAAATCGCGCTCCCATTTTAGCGTACCCAGCCAATGGCGGAAAAAGCGTTCGTTGAGGACGAAATAGGCCATGTCGCGGCGGACGCCGTCTATGCCCGTGCGCCGGAACAATTCCTTCGCCTCGTTTAAACGGTACTCGCGGGCCTCGACCCGGCTGTAGTCGATCTGCGCCATGTCCACCCAAAGAATCGGATAGCCGCCTCCCTGATAGGGATGATGGACGAGGATGTACTTCTCGACGCGCTTGCCGTTCTCCGGATAGGCCGGAGTCTTGACGAGGTAGTACATCGACTCGCCCCACGGCGCGCGCGGGGCGTCGGCCATGATCCGGTCACGATAAACCTCGAAGGTCTCTCCCGGCGCCGGCTGCGGAGGGAGCAAGTGGACGAAGCCCTCCGGGCGTTCGTTGATCATCGCGCTGTCGAGCGAGGTATGGTTCGGAATGTAGTCGGTTACGACGCGCAGGCCCTTCTTGTGCGCGCGGTCCACCAGGCGCTTAAGCGCGGCGTCGCCGCCGAGTTCCTCTTTTACGTGATAGCCCTTGATCGCATAAGGCGAGCCGCCGCCGGTTCCCCAGCGCCGAATCTCCCCGATCTCGAACATATCCAGAATCCACAACGTATTCGCGCCGGTCTCGGAGGCGATGCGCTCGAGTTCGGCGTCGTCGATCGAATCGAAGAAATTCTTCCCGGGCTTCATCCGATTGTAGGCCCGCGCGAGGATCATGTACATCGCGGCGTCGCGGCCCCAGGAAGCCGGAGCGATCTTCAGAAGTTCCGCGCGCCAACCCTGCGCGAGCGCACGGAGCATTTCGTTGAGGCGGGCGTTCTTCGCGGCGGGATCGATCGCGAGGTGGCGCAGCGAGCGCAGGTCCCGGCGCGCGGCGCGGGTCCACTCCATCGGGGCCAAAAGCGCGTCGAGGTAGGAGAAATAATCTGCGAGTTGACCCAACGCGTGGGCTTCGCCGTGCGCGCGTTCCTGTTCGAGCTTCGTGAAAAGGAATCCTTCCAGACCCGCCGTGTAGGACATCCGCGTGGATCCGTCGGGATTTCGGAAGCCGAAATGGGAAATCCAGCCCTCGGGCGTGTGCGTCCCGTCTCCGAGCACCTGCTTGAGTTCGCGAAGGCGCGACAGTTCCGCTGCCGGGCGGGCCGAGAGACCGGCGGCCGAGAGACCGGCGGCGTCGGCCGCGTTCGCCGAAACAAGACCGTCGTCGCGGCGCGACCCCCCGTCAAAGAACAAAGACAACGCTCGGGGCGGGGAGCTCTTTTTAATCCGCTCGTTCAACGCCCCGAGCGTGGTTTTCGCGTCCGGCGCCGGCCTTGATTCGGCTTCCCGCGCCGAGGCTCCGCCCCGGAGCGGCGAAGCGGATTTCACGAAAGCGGCCGCGGCGGCAGCCGAAGGCGCGGCGGCGGCGGCGGCGGAAGGCGGAGCGGCGCGCGACGCCGCGGCGGGAGAGGCCTCGACGGAAACACCCGGGACCGCCCCGAGCGCGGGAATCGCGAGCGACGGCAGACCCGGGGCCAGCGACGGGACGACGGCGGCGCCGAGCGAGGGAGCCGCGGTCGGGGAGAACAACGCATGGGGCGCGGCGACCTGCACGGACACGCTCGCCGGGGCGGACGCGAACGCGCGCACCGGCGCGGCGTGTGCGACGCCTTGCAGCGTGAGAGCGGCCTGCGAGTGGATCAGACAGGCGGCGAGAAAGACCGCGGTTTTAGGCGTGGCCGCCTCCCACCGCAAAGCAGCGTCCGGCGAAGGCATCGACCAGCAAGAGAGCCTGTTCGTCCTGCATCAAGTCGAACGCCGGATCCTCAAACATTGTCGAGAAGATCAGGTACGAGCCCCAAGCGAGTACGAGCACCGCTCCGGTCAGGATCGCGTAGAACTGTTGGAAGCCGAAGGTGGCGAACAGCCCGAAATGCATCGTCAGGCTCGCGAGCTGGTAGAAGTGCATCATCGTCGAGTGGCTGATCACGCCGACCTTGCGCATCTTGTTCACGGCCGGAATGATCGGACCGCCCGAGATCATACCCTGAAGGATGTTCGCGAAAATCAGGCCCATCCCATGAAGGGTGTACACCAGCGGGTTCATTCCCAACGGACCGAGCACCAAGCGGTTGATGAATTCCATGGAGCAAAGCTGAATGTAGACGAACACGAAATCCCCGACGGCCGCGTTGCGCAGCTTCACCATCGGCGTCATCTTCCCAAGGAATTTCATGTAGGTCTGGCCGAACACGGTGAACACCGCGTCCTGCAGCTGGTACCAACTCGTCGAAATCACGGCGCGCGACACCGCGAGTTCACCGGCGTTGACGCTTCGCACGACGAAGAACAGCCGGATCGCGAGATTGAGCGTAAAGGTTTTCGTGACCAGCCACATGTAGTCCTGGCGGTTGGGCTTGGTGATGCAGCTCTTGAAAATATCGCCCATGTTGCGGATGTAGCCCGCATCGAACGCGACAGGAGCGGGCGAGGCCTCGGCGATCCGCCTCTTCTCCGCTTTTCCCGCGGAAGCGGCGCGTTCCTCCGAGTAGCGTGCTTTTTCCTCGACGCCGCTGAAATAATCCTCGATCGACTCGAACAGGGAGGTCGCCGACAGCGGGATCTTAACGCAATCGACGCGCCCCGGGAAACGGCGCTTAAGACCGCGGATGACGCTGCGGTCCTCGGGCGCGATCTCGGTGAACATCCCTCCTCCGAAGCCTTCGGAGTAGGTACGCGTCGGATAGACGGCGAATACGATCCGCCCCTTGAACTCGGTGAACGCTCCCTTCTGGGCCAGTTCGCGCGCGTTCGAGGCGCCGAGCGACGGCTCAACAGGAGCCCCGTCGGGCAGACGCGTTCCGCGGCAGGCGTAATAGCGGCGCTCGAAACCGCTCTCAGCGGTCTCAGATTTCACGTCGAGCGCGAGGACGACCACGGTGTCGGCGTCGAAGGCGGGTTTCACGGAAGCGTCGGTTTCGTTGTTGGGCATAGGTTCACAGGGAGATGAGCGCATGGTCGAAAATTCGGGGGAGTTCCTCCGGAGCCTTCCGGTCCAGCGTGTAGAACTCCCAATCCTCCTTCTTGTTTGAAATCCCGCGGAACTCCCCGAGGTAGCCGTCCCACGTCGAAATAAAAATCTTGACTCCCTCGAAGGAGCGCAGGCCCTTGAAGGCCCGTCCCGGGAAGGTGAACGACACCGTCGAGCGGCGCGGGTCGGCCCTCTGCTCGGCTTCGCCGGAAAGCGGCGAACCGTAGGTTTCCGGCGTCGAGTCTGAAGCGGAGAACGAACGAGCCCCCCAGCCGAACAGCAGGAATCCCGCGTTGAACTCAAAATTGGGAACGCGGTAGCGCAGTTTCGGGCAGAAGCGCTTGCCCTTCACGCCGGGCAGGTCGAACAAAACGGTGAAATAGGCGTGATCGTAGCCGTGCGGCGGATTCCAGTCGCTGGTGACGCAGCCCATCTTCAGCGTCAGCTTCAAATCCCGGCCGTTGCTCGCGGCCTCGACCCCGCGCATCGACATCTGCTCCCCGTAGCTCGGGTCGCCCGGGGCATGCAGTTCGCAGCCGATCCCCGCGCTGCCCTTCTCGAGCACGACCGCGGCCGCGATCTTTTCGAACGGGTTGCGCACCGTGATCACGGCGGGTTCCGACAGAGACAAACGGCCCGCGCACGTCTTCGCCAGCAGGCGCAGTTCGTGCGGCCCGTTGCCCAACGCCGCGGTTTCGACGGTGAAGCGGCCGGAACGCGGCTCGGGGACTTCGACGCCGGCGTCCACGTTGCCGTCCGAAAGGAGGTAAATCCTGCGCACGTCGGCCTTCGGATCCACGCTGAAGCGGATCGGCGCGGGCCCGCGCACCGTCTTCTTGGCCGGAGCCGAAAGTCTCACGACCGGGCGCTCCTCTCCGGAGGATTTCGCCGCCCCCGCCGTCTGGCGATAGATCAAGTACGATCGGGGCGGCAATATCATCGGACGGCGAACGCGATGCTTGCCGGCGGAGGAAAGCAGGATTTCGCGGTGCGGATCGCCGGGCCCCGGATCGTACGCCATCGCGTCGGGCGAGGTGTTGAAGACGATTTTCACCGTGTCGTCCTCGTATGCCATCGAGTAGGCGAGCACGCCGGCGGCATAGGCGGTACGGTCGACCGTCAACGTCCCGCGCCGGAGAGCAGGAGTCGCCTTGCGCAGCCGGATCAGCGATTTCAAAAATTGGAATTCGGGCGAACGCTCGTTCCAGCAAGCCCGCGCGAACATGTTCTGGCGTGCGCCGCGCAGGCCCGCCTCGGTCCCGTAGTAAACGCAGGGAATGCCGGGCAGCGTAAAGAGCGCGACCAAGGACTGGCGGACGGCCTCGCGCGACGCGCGCGCGGCGATGCGCTCCGTATCGTGGTTGTCGAGGAAATTGACCCACAGGCCCCGGTTTTTCCGCCGCGCGCGCAGCGCACCCTCCAGCACGCGCGTCGGGGCGCCCTTGAAGAATACGTCTCCCAGCAATTCCTGCAGCGGGAGATCGATCGCCGAGTCCAGCCGCGGGCCGGCGGGGCCCTCGAGGTAGCGGCCGATGGCGTCGTAATCGTAGCTCCAGACCTCGCCGAACACTAGAAAGTCGTCCTTGCCGCGCGCCGCAGCATGCTGTTTGACCCCCGGGCCGCTGGAACGGCGGTCGTGCAGGAAATTTTCGTAAAAGCGTTCGGGCGTATAGTAGACGGTATCCACGCGGTAGCCGTCGATGCCGACGCGGTCGATCCAAGAGCGGTAAATCGCCTTCATCCGCTCGAGCGCGGCGGGACTCTCGAGATTGATGTCGTCGAGATCGCCGAGCGCCCACTGGAGCGTCTGTTCGCGGCTCTTGAAGTCCGCGATGTTCGGCGTGAAATTATAGACCGCGGCCTCGCGATCCGCCTTGCGGTTGGGATTGTTCATCCCGAAGACGGGATCCTTCGGCGCCCGCGCCGGGTAGGAACCCTTCGCTTCTTTCCAGCCGCGCTCCGGCCGTTTCGAGTCAAACTTCCCTTCGTCGACCGTGAAAAAGTTTCCGGTGTGGTTGACGACGATGTCCTGGATCACCTTCATCCCGCGCTCATGCGCCTTCTCAACGAGGCGGCGGTAGTCCTCTTCGTCGCCGAAATGCGGATCCACCGCGGTAAAATCGTACGCCCAGTAGCCGTGGTAGCCGCGTACCGGAATGTAGGGGTTGATCCACTGGTTATGAACGGGGGGAGTGATCCACAGCGCGTCGATGCCGAGTTTCTCCAAATGCGGAAGCTTCTTCTCGATGCCCTTCAGGTCGCCGCCCTGGAAGCAGTCGTCGTCCTTCGGATTGAATTCCCCCCTTCCGAAATCGTCGTTGCTCTCGTCGCCGTTATGGAAACGATCGATCATCGCCAGGTACATCACCTTGTCCCGCCAGGATTCGAGCGGCTTATCCATCGGTCCCCGCGAGTTTGCGGACGAACACCCGCACCCCGAGTCCGGGCACGCCGACCGTCGCCTTCGAGCCGCCGCCCTCCGGAGCGAAGGTCTCGACCGTCTCATGCGGATCGAGCGCGTCGGTCAGCGTCGTCCCCGCGGGCGTCAGGCCGGAATCCACCCACATCGTCGCCTCCCGGGCCTGACGGGCGGTGTTCATCACGACCAAGACTTCCTCGCCTTCGTAGATCCGGCTGAATGCGTAGATCCCGGCCCCCGACGGATCGGACCAGCGGACAAACTGCCCGCCGCGGCGCAGCGGGGCGTAGGCTTTGCGCAGCACCGCGTACCGGCGCAGATGCCGGAAGGTCGGGGAGGTTTCGTCGAACTTATCCCCGGCCGAACTGTCCGACTTAAATTGTCCGTCCGCGAACATGTCCTCGCGGTTGCGGGGATCGGCCGGCAGATGCGGGCCTTCCGGGTCGAGCGACTGCACGTCCTGACGGAACGCCTGTTCGGTCCCGTAGTACACCAACGGGATTCCGGTAGAGAACATCAGGTACGCGAGAGCCGCGTGCAGCGCCCCGACCGGCTCCTTAGTGCGCAGAAAACGATAGGTGTCGTGCAGATCGATAAATCGCAGCAGGCGGCCGGCCGCGTCGCCCAACGCCTGGCGCGTGCGGTGGAGGCTGTCTTCGAGCATCCGCGTCGGCGCCGCGCCGTGCAGCGCGTAGTTTTCCCGGCGATACGCGGGGTAGTTGTAGAGCGTGTCGAATTGCGCGTCAATGTCCGCCCGGATCTCCGCGTCGACGCCGGTGGAGTTCTCGCCGAGCAGCAGGAAGTTCTCCTTGCCCATTTCTTTCGCGTACCCGCGGACCTCGCGCATGAAGTGCGGCCAGAAATCGGCTGCCACGTGCCGAATCGCGTCGAGCCGGAAGCCGTCGATGTCGGCTTCCTTCATCCAGTACTTCGCGATATCGATCATCAGCCGCCGAGTCTCGGGGCGGTCGGTCGCAACGTGCCGGTAATTCGGCGGAAAATCCCCGCGGCGCGACTGACCGGAGTCGTTCCAATCCCGGATTTTCCCCATCCGCGTGAAGTGCTCGTCTTTGGCGAGTTCGCTCGGACGAAGCGCTTCTTTCCAAACCGTCTCCTTCTGCCTCCCCATCCACGGCGTGCCGTCCGCGTCGCCGTCTTTGTAGTCGAACACCGGTCCGGTATGATTGACGACCAAATCCATCAGGACGCGAATGCCGCGCTTGTGCGCCTGGGCGATCAGCCGCTTAAAATCCTCAACGGTGCCCAAATGCGGGTCGATGTCGAGGAAATGCATCGTCGCGTAGCCGTGATACGCTTCGGGCAAGGAATGCGTCACGGGGGTCATCACCAAGGTGGTCACGCCCGCCTTCTGCAGGTAGTCGAGCTTCTCGATAATTCCATTGAGATCACCGCCGTGGCGCGTTCCGCCCTCGGCCGGGTCGCCGATGGGCCGGCCCGTCTCGCCTTTCGCGAAGCGATCCACCATGATAAGGTAAAAGAGTTCATCGCGCCAGTCTTCGGGGGAGGGGTGGTATTTTCGTTCGGGGTCGAGTCGGAGATCTACTTCGGAGAGGGAATCGGGGGCTCGCTTCGCAGCGCGCGCGGGAGGGGCCCGAGGCGCGTCCGCGCCGTTGACCGGAGGGCGGGCGGCGGGAGGACCGCGGCGGAACAGACGCCCGATCCAGCGGCCGGCGCGGCCGAACGGGCCCTCGACGATCCCCTGCCAGGCCTGCTTAAGCGGGCCGGGCTTGCCGCGCTGATCTTCGACCGGAAACTTGCTGGAGAACTCGGCGGTTTGCGACGCCTCCGCCGAAGCCGCGTAGAGCACCGTGCGCCGCTTGGCGCGCGTGCCGAGCATATAGATCGTGAAATCGATGGCCTGCGACGTCCCGAACACCGCCCAGAACAAAGTCATCGAACCGGTCGCGAACAACGGCCCGGCCGCGAGCATCAGCAGATCGCGCACCTGCTGGATCGCGGAGCGCTGCCAGCGCCGGATGCGGCCCTTTTCGTAAAGCGCGTTGAGCCCGTTAATGCCGAGCGTGCCGAAGAACGTGCCGAGAACGCTCATCACGATCAAGTCCTTCCAGTACACCGGCGACCAGACGGGAACCGTCTTGCCCGGCGCGGCGGCCCACGACAGCGTGCGCAGCGCGGCGCCGAAACTCTGCATATAGGCCCAGGTGAAGCCGATCTGGTAGCCCATCCCGCGCAGTTTCTTCAAATTATTCTGGAACTCGTTCCAAGTGTTCAGGAAAATTCCATGGAACACCTCGAGGAACAGGCTGATCCCGATCGCCCCCCCGAGCAGCCACGGGTGCGACGGTCCGATCACCGCCCAGTATGTCGCCGCCGAGAACGCCAGCGGCGCCGACTTCGACACAAAGCCGCCGAGGACCTCGCTCCACAACGGCGGGGCGTACGACGCCGCCAGCGTGCGGCCGAGAAACTTGATCTCCCGGAAAATTCCGGCGATAGGGCCGATGATCCACTTCCGGGTCAGGTCCCCCGCCTCCTTCGTGGAACCGACGCCTTCCTTCGAATGGGCGGGACCGTCGGCCTTCTCGCGCCCGCCTTTCCAATCGATCGAAACCGACTCGCTCTCGCTGCGGGCGTTCACGCCGACCGAACGCAGAAGCGCCTCGACCGCGGCGACGTTCTCCTTCGCGAGACCGTTTCCGGAGGGGTTGTTGTCGGTGACGATCCGGACGCGTCCCGAACCGTTGAGTTCCTCAAGCAAAGCGGGATCGGCCGCCAGCATCTCCCGCAAGCTGCGTCCGTCGGCGACGAGCGGCGCCTCGCCTTCGCGGACGAGGAAGAAGCGGAGGCCGTTACCGGCGGCCGGACGTTCCAACGCCGGGCGGCGCGCCGTCGAACGATCGCCGGCGTTCGTTGGGATGGAGGCGCTTTCCCGGCGCGACCGGGAGGAATCGAAAAAGCGGTTCAAGGCGCCGATGCCGGGGACAGCCGACGCGCGCGCTAGACGGTTCAAGCCGGCGACGCCCCCCGGATCCTGTTCGTTCGCGGCGTGCGCGACGCTCGGCGCGGCGACCGGCGAAGCGACGGCGGGCGCCGTGCGCAGCGCCGAAGGGGCGGCCGCCTGGGCTGCGAACGCCGCGGGGGTTTTCGGCTCAACGGCCGGAGTCAAAACGGGGACGCGGACGGGTCCGGCGGCGGAAGCCGCTGCCTGAGCGGCGGCCGACGTTCCGGCGGCCGGGGGCAAAGAGAAGAGCCCCGCCGTTTCGGGCAGGGCTCCTTGCAAGGACGGGGACCCTCCCGTCAGGAGGGAAAGGGGCGCTAGATTTTGTCCCGGCGCCCCGGGGAAATTTCCGACGACGCTCCCCCCGGAGGTTCGAACCACGGTCTGGCCGACCACGTTCGCGGCGAATGCCTCTAAAACGAGAAAACCCTGCTGGGTCACCAGCAGGGAAAACACCAAGGCCGTCGATAGGGTTCGTCGGAGAACCTCCCTGATCCAGCGGTGATGTCTGTTTTTCATGACTTCGAAATCCGCTTATTCCGGCGTTGCTATATGGTAGTCGCCGCTCCAAATCCGTACATGGGCCAACAAGGAAGCCAGGGCCTGGTATAGGACCTATCCCCGCTTAGGCCTGCGGGAAATCGAGGCGGGTTCCTGCTCTTGACTCGCGGTGATCGGGGGATTATCTTGTGTATTGGCAAGGAAATTTCGATGGTCGAGTTAAACAGAAGTCCTTTCCGCAAGCGCGGCGCGATGAGCCCGATTCGAGAGAATCTGGGCACGATCATCACCGGCGCGGTCGTCGTTCTCTGCATTTTGGTATCGGCGAAAATGCAGAAGCCCGCCGCGCCGCTGCGCGTCCAGGCGGAGCAAGGCGTCGTACTCGACATGGCGCCGACGCGCAGCCAAGGTGCTCCTCGGCGCGGAGCCGACCCCCTCCCCGCCCAGCGGTCGTCGCTCGAAGTCCGCCCGATCTGGGGAGAGGTGCAAGGTCTCGAGAAGCCGAAGGAAGCGCCCCCGCCCGCAGAAGAACCGGAGGAGGAACCGGAGCCCGAAATCGAAGAAGCTCCCCAGCCCGCCGCTTCGGACTTCACGGGGCTGATGAAGGGAGTCGAGGCCGCGGCCAAGGCGAAAATGAAGGGCGCGGAGTTCGGCGCGACGACAAAGGGCGGCCCCTCCGGAGGCGGCGCGTCCTTTCAGGACGTGACCTCTTTTCAAGACAAGGAAATCGCCGAGCGCAAGGCGCGCGAAGAGGCGCGTCAAGCCGCCGGTCCGGCCATCGGCGGCTACGACAATCCGGAAGCCGCCGCCGCGTTCCAGCGGCTAAAGCAGGCGATCGAACGCGGCGGGGCGCCCGCGTCGATGCAGAAATTCGGGCTAGACCTCCCCCAGCTCTATCAACTCCAGGCCGGCGGCTACAACATGGAGCAGCACGTGCAGCCCGACGGTTCCCTCGCCATTTCCGACGACGATGCCCAGGCCATGGCCGCCCATCTCGGTCTCGCCAACCTCGGACCGGACAAGAAGACGACCGACAGCGCCATCCGCCCCGGTCATTGAGGTCGGGAAGCTTCCCCAATATGGAATAATGCGAGCCGGTGAGAGGCTCCCTTAAAGAAGATCTGTCGATCGCGGCGCGCGGCCTCCTGATGGGTTCGGCGGACGTGGTTCCCGGCGTTTCGGGCGGCACCGTCGCGCTCATCGTCGGAATCTACGAACGGCTGGTCTCGGCGATCGCGTCGTTCGACGCCGTCTGGATCGCGCTTCTGCTCGCCGGTCGCGTCCGGGACGCTCTGCGGCACGTCGACTTCCGCTTTCTCGCCGCGCTCGGAACCGGAATCGCCGTCGCGATTCTCAGCCTCTCGAAGTTGATCACCTGGCTGATCCTCAACCGCCCGGTGCCGACCTGGAGCTTCTTCTTCGGATTGATCCTCGCCTCGGCGCTTCTCGTGTATCGGCAGATCGACCGCTGGCGCGCCCAGGAGGCGGCCGCGGCGCTCGCCGGGGCGGCGTTCGCGTTCTGGCTTTCCGGACTGCTGCCGTCCGAGGCCGCACACGGACCGCTCGCGCTGTACCTCTCGGGCGTGGTCGCGATTTGCGCGACGATTCTTCCCGGCATCAGCGGATCGTTCGTGCTGGTTCTGTTGGGACAGTACCTCTTCATCCTCGATTCGATTCACGAACGAAGAATCCTCTCCCTGGCGGCGTTCGCCGCGGGCTGCGCGACGGGGCTGATCGCCTTCACGAAACTGCTCAAAGTCCTGCTGCGGGACTGGAAGACTCAGACGATGGCGTTTCTCTGCGGGCTGATGGCGGGGTCGCTGCGCAAGATTTGGCCGTTTAAGATCGAGGCCGCGGGACAGGAATTGCTCAAAGCAAAGCACCGGATTCAGACCAACGTCCTGCCCGACGCGTTCGACGCCTCCGTCGCGTGGGCGATCGCCCTTACGATTTTGGGGATCGTTTTCGTTCTTGTGATCGACCGCCTCGGCTCCCGCCGGGACGACTGAGGACGTGCACCAGCCCGGCCGCCAGGACCGCCCCGAACAAAGGAAGCCAATGCCAGCCGGCGGAAAACGCGCTCGATTCGATCGCGCCCAGCACGCAGGCGCAAACGAAGGCGGAAGCGGCCAAGGAAGCAGCGCCCGCGCCGTCCGACCGCCTCGGTCCGAAAAATCCGTATAGAAACACTCCGAGCAGCGGACCGTAGACGATCCCTCCGATTTTAAAACCTATCCACAACCACCGCGAACTTTCGAGGAAAGCGACGGCCCCGCCGGCGAGCGCGAAGGCCCAAACGGCGGCGCCGATCCGAAGTCGCTTCAATCCCGCGCGACCGGAGCCAGGTCCCGGGAAAACCGTCGCGAGTCCGACCAACGGAAGGTCGATCGATGCCAACACGAACCCGGCGAGCAAGAGTCCGCGCTTCTCTGCAGAGAGCGCCTGCGCCGCGAAGTGCGCCAGAGCCGTATCAGGCGAGGCCGGAAGCGCAAGGGCCGTTCTCTGTTCGTAAAAAACGAAAAGACCCGTCCCCAACGCGAGAAAAAGAACGAGGACCAGACCGGCGCCGGCCGCGGCGAAAATCACCGCCTGCTGGGCGGAGATCCGGGATCGCGCGCAGAACAGACGCTGCAGCGTCTCCTGATCGGTCCCGAACGCGGCGAGCGATCCGACGAATCCCGTGATCACCGCCGCCGGCGCGCTCCAAGACCACACGGCGAATCGCCCGGCGTTCTCAGCCACCCGCAAACCCTCCCCAAGCCCTCCCTCAAATCCAGCGACGAGAAACGAGAGTACCGCGCCGCCCGCAAAAACGATCGCGCCGGCCTGAAGCAAACCGGTCCAAACGGCGGCGCGCAGCCCCCCCCATGAGACGCTGAGCGCGGCGGCCGCCGCGAAGAGAAAAACCCATCGCTGCTCGGGCGTTGAGAAAAACGACGCCGCGACCGCCGCGATCGCCATAAGACGCACCGACGCGAACAGCGTCCGCGAGACGACAAACAGCGCGGAACCGGCGATCCGGGTGCGGGTTCCGAAACGCCGTTCGAGATACGCGTAAATGTCGGGACCCTCGCCGTAAAGGCGACCGACGAAAACGAAGGCCACGACAATCCTCGCAAAAGCCGAGCCTAGGAAAAACTGCATCAGCGACCAATCGCCGTGATAGGCCGCGGCGGGGACCCCGATCATCGTCATCGCGCTGAATTCGGCGGAAATCCACGAGACCGCCAATATCCAGGAAGGGGTCCCCTGCCCGCCCCCCATCCAACCCTCCGGGCTGACGACGCGCCGCCCCGCCGCGACGCCTGCGGCGCAGAGGAGAAGGAGAGCGAAGATCAGCGGGGTCGACATGGAGTACGGGCGGTCCCGCGGCAACATTGCCGCAACTACCGCTCACTACTATAATGGAAGGACCCCGTGATCGCCACACTCGGATTGATCTCATTTCTCGCGGCCGTCTTCGCGATGCCCGCTCCCGTATTCGCGTCCGACTTGCTGCCCGACTCCGCGGGAGCCCCGGTCGTTGATACCGGTTCGGAACTTCCCTTTAATCGCAACGCCACGCCCGTGTCGGAGCACGATCTGCAGCTCCTGAAGGCCCGGGGATACCGCTTCACGGAGCAAGGCGGCCTGTTCGCCCCGGGTTCCGGCGAGGCGGTCTCGATGAACGATTTTTTTTACGTGATCGAAGAAGTCCGCTCGCGACAGCGCCTCCAAGCCCTTTTGCGCATCCAGCTCATTCAAAGCCGCAACGGCTACCGCAAGGAACTTCCGGCCGCCGACCGGGAGGAGATGCGCACGATCGCCCGTGAAAACTGGCATCTGCTCACACACCGGACCCGCGAGGATCTCGGCGTCTTGTTCTCGGGAAAGGAACTCTTCGAACTGAAGCAATCCCCGGCGACCTCGCCGATCGCCGCGCCCGCCCCGCCGATCGAGGTCGAAGACATTCCCGATTCGGTTCCGGCGCAGCGCGCCATGGAAACCTTGGCCGCCGCCGTCGCGCCGGCGGCGACTGTGCCGCCCCCGGCGTTGAAAGCTCCGCCCAAACACAAGCCGCGCAAACCGGTTGCCCCGAAACCGCTCGCCGCCGTCTACCCCGCCCCGCCCCCCGGATGGAATGCGACGAGCGCGGGAACGATCAAGCCGCTGCCCCCTCCGTGGAGCCCTGATCCCGGGTTGTCGGTGAAGCCGCTGCCCGCTCCCTGGAAACGATTCAAACCCACGAAGGAAAAGCCCAGGCCTGCCGATCCGGTGCCTCCGATCCGGGCGCTGCCCGCCCCTTGGAACGACGAAACGCCGTCCGCGACCTCTCCGCCCGCCGCGGCGGCCGCGTCGTCGGCCGCCGGAGAACTCCCGGAACAGGATCCGCTCCCCGAAGACGACTCTTTGACTCCGGCCGAACGCGCGATGCGCCAAACGATGCGGGACCTGCAGACCGCCCCCCAGCAGACCTCCGGCTTCCGCGTCGACGCCGCGCCTCCGCCCCCGGTCGCCGTCGCCAAGGGCATGACGCCCGTCGTTCCCCCCCCGATCCTTCCGCCCAGACCCCCGAGGCCGGAACCGGTGAGGGAAGTCGTGGTCGCCTATCCCGAAATCGATGATGCGGCGTTCGCTAAATTCATCGAATCCGCCCCCTATACCGAGCGCGTCAAACCCCTCTTGAAGTTGATCGCCAAACACGTGCGCGAACCCGAACGGCGAGCCGCGATCGGGATTTTGACGACATCGATGCCGCACATCGTGGTCGATTCCCGCAAGGCCGGGGAAGAGGCCCGCGCCTCGATCGGCCGCATCGAACGCGGCGCCTCCTTCGCGCGCACCCAAATCGCGCTGCACGACGGCCCCGTGATCGTCTCGCGCCGATCGCTGTTTTCGGGAAAACGCATTTTTCTGATGCCGGATGATTCGGCCTACTACGCGGCGCGCGGGATGGCGCTCCCGGCCGAGGAAGCGTACTCGCGCGAGAGCGCCTCCGTGCGCGAGATCGGCGGGGGATGGGGGCGCACCCGCCTCTACGCGGACGGCTCCAGCCGTCTCAAACGGAGCGAAGCCGCCCTCGCCGGGGCCTTGCTGAACGCGCTCATGCGGGTCGACGGGGATCTTCGCGGCTGGGCCGATGACTTCCATTCCCGCCTGCGGGCCGAGGCCGTCGAGTTCCGTTTCTACCGTTCGATCCAGGCGGACAGCGACGAAGAACCCGAACTCGACCGGGAACTCGCCTCGCGCTACCGGGATTGGTTCCACCGTCCCGAAGACTACCTCGACATGCAGCTCGATTCGTTTTTCCGCCGCTCACGGACCGAAGAGATCGCGATGCTCAAGGAGGCCGGCGTGGAAGGGGCCGGGGCCGAGACGGAGACTCCGGAAATCCGTCTGCCTCCCTCGGACTCCCCCGCCAAACGGGCCTGGCTGAATTCCGACGAACTCGCGCGAGGCGACCGATGAGAAACACGATCCGCGCCGCCGCGCTCGTGCTCCTGCTCTCCCCCTGCGGCGCCTGGTCCGCGCAGAAGCACGCGTACACGCTGTACACGCCGCCCAGCGGAAGCTTCACCGTCGAGATTCCGGAAGGCTGGGTCCCCTTCGAAGCGGAAACCCCGCGCGGCGTCGCGACCCATATCATCGGCCCTTCGGAAGCCGACGGCGCCTGGCGGGCTTCCTACCACGTGCATTATTTTCAGAAGGGAAAACCCGGCTACGTCGCCCCGCGCGAAGCGATGAAGGCGTTTCGCGAGCGCGACAAAGACACCGATCGCGACGTCGATCAGATCACCGTCTGGCGCGTCGATCAGCAGGCCGCGAAGATGTTCCAAGTCCGGGAGAAACGGATGCTCCCGTCGAGCCGTCTCCCGTCGGAGATCGTCTCGCTGCACCACTTCTACATGTTCATCCCTTCCGGGCGGGACGAATACTACATGATCAAACTCTCGACCACCGAAAAAACATTCCTCGACTACCGCGCCGAATTCCGCCGCTTCATGAAGTCCTTCCGCTCTCGCTAGCGTACGGACCAGGTCCGCTTAGAACGTGAGTTTGCCGAGGATGCGCGGGCCTCGCGCGCCGGTCGCGGCGGGGCAGTGGTTGGGCTTCCCCTTGAAGGCGCAAAGCGCCATCAGCGCGATCGCGGCGGGCTCCTTCGCCAGGGCCGGAATCCCGAATTCGGCGATGGAAAGCACCGGTGTCGGAGACAGGAGCCGGCGCAGCGCCCCCATCAACGCCGCGTTAAGCGCTCCCCCGCCTGAGACGACGACTTCTTTCGGCGTCGCGCGCGGGAGAACGAAGCGCCGCACCGCGTCGGCGATCGCGGCTGCGGTAAAAAGCGTGACCGTCGCGACGGTGTCGACGTCGGGCTGCTGCCCCCGCTTAAAATTCTTGGAGAGATAGCGTTCCGAAAAAGTCGAACGATCCAAACTCTTCGGCGCACGGGCGCGAAAGTAAGGCTCCCTCGCCGACAGCCGGCGCACGAGCGCCTCGTCGGCGCGCCCCCGCAGCGCGATGCGGCCGCCGCGGTCGTACCCGAGGGCCCCGCCGCTCATCCGGGTCACCGCGAGATCGATCATGCAGTTGCCGGGACCGATGTCGAAGCCCAGCGTGCGCAGGCCTTTGCCCACCAGAGCGAGGTTCGCGATCCCCCCGATATTGAGCATCACGCGGGGCGAGCGGCGCCCGAAAACTTCCTCATCGAAAAACGGCACGATGGGCGCGCCCAGCCCTCCGGCCGCGACATCGCGGGGACGGAAGTCTGAAACCACCGGAACACCGAGCGCTTCGGCCAAGAAAGAGGGTTCCCCGATCTGGAGAGAATGAACGCCGCTTTCGTGGGCGACGGTCTGGCCGTGGCTGCCCACGGCCTCGAGACGCCGCGGGGAAATCCTCAGCCCTTTTAGAAATCGCGCCGCCTCGCGGGCGTAGAAGCGGCCGAGTTCGAAATGCAAGGAGGACAGTTCAGCAGCGCGCAGCGACGGGGCCGCGAGAATACGCGCCCGCAGGGCTTTTGAGTACGCCCGGGTCGTTTCCGCGCGGACCGTCACGGAAGCGCCTTTCACCGCGATCAACGCGAGACTCAATCCATCGGCCGAAGTTCCGGACATCAGTCCGAGCGCGAGCCGAGACCTCACGCCTTCGCCTTGGCGAAACCCTCGGAGAGCTTCGCGAACCCGACGTCGTAGCGGTCGGCCATATCGAAGTGCCCGAACGCGTGCTCTTCGTGGGTGTGCTTCACCTTCAACGCCTTGAGCGTATCGGAAAATTTCCGGGCTCCCAAATGAAGATGAAACTCGTCGCGCACGCCGCAGTCGAAGAAGAGCGTCGTGAGCTTCTTCAACGCCGCGACGCGTTTGGGAGCGAGCCGGACCGGGTCGTGCTGCAGCCAGCGCTTGAAAACCTTCTCCTTAGTTTCTCCGGTTCGCTCGTCGAACGGAAGATCGAACCCAAGTTCCGATTTTCGGTTCGCGGAGTAGCACGCCGCCATTCCCGCCATGTTGACCAATTCGTGCGGGAAGCGGGACTTGTCGCGCGCGGCGGCAAAGCGGGTTAGAAACTTAAGGAAGCTCCCGTCGTATTTGCCGAGCGCCGTGGCGCAGCGCGGGAAATCGTTCGCGTAGCACAGCTCAAAGAACATGTCGCCGCTGTGGCTGACCGCGTGGGAAAATACCTCGGGGTGGCGCATCGCCAGCATCACCGCCCCGTAGCCTCCGGAGGATTTCCCCATCACCGCGCGTCCCGCTGCGGAACGGGTGGTCCGGTATTTCGAGTCGATGTAGCCGACCAACTCCGTGACGATGTGATCCTCGTAAAGTCCCGTTCCGGCCGAATTGAGGTACTGGCTTCCCCCGAGCCGCGTGAAGCAGTCCGGAATTACAAGGATCGCCTCGCGCACCTTCTTCGCGCTGACCAGGCGGTCGAAGCGCTCGAGGATGTTCTCTCGCCACGGGTCCTCGAAAACCGCCTTGCGGGAGGTTCCGGTGAATCCGACGAGGTAAAAGATCACGGGCCAGCGTCGGGCCGCGTCGGGATTCTCGAGGTATGAGGGCGGAAGGTAGACCGGGATCTCGCGCAGACGCGGATCGCCGAGCGGATTGCCCTTAAGGGCGAGACTCCCGACCGTTTCCATCACCAACTTCCCGTTCATGGCTCCCCCTCCAAGACCGTCCTAAGGGCGCCGTTCGCGCGGGCCAGCCTGCGCCGCGCGTCGAGACGCCCCGTCTTCAAGCGCGCCATCACGACCGCCGTCTTCACATGACGACCGGAGTCTTCAAACAGACGCACCGCGCGCGCTTGGGGGACGCCGCCCAGGCGCGCGACCATCCGGATCGCCCGGCGCACCAGTTTGCGGTTCGACGGCTTCACGTCGACCATCCACTGGTCGTACACCTTTCCCAAGCGAATGAAGCTGGCGGTCGTCAGCGTGTTGAGCACCAGTTTCGCGGCCGTCGCGGACTTCAGGCGCGTCGAACCGGCGATGAACTCGGGGCCGACCCGCGGCGCGATGAGCACGTCCGCCTCCCGGACCGGGGTGGGATTCGAGGTGATCAGCACGGTCACGCAGCCCTTGCGCTTGGCCGCCTTCAGCCCCCCGCGCACGAAAGGCGTCACGCCGCTCGCCGCGATGCCGACGACCGCGTCGCCGCGACACACGCGGCCGGATACCTGAGCCGCTCCGTCCGCGGCGTCGTCCTCCGCCCCTTCCTTCGCGCGGAACATCGAACGCTTCCCGCCCGCCATCACGCCCCGCACCAAGGAGGGCGGCGTTCCGAACGTCGGCGGACATTCCGCGGCCTCGATCACCCCAAGGCGCCCGCTCGTGCCCGCCCCGATAAACAGCAGGCGGCCGCCGGCCCGGAGGCTCGCGACGATCAACGCGACCGCCTGCGTGATGCGGGCGCGTTCTCGGCCGACCGCGGCGGGGACGCGGGCGTCCTCGCGGTTGATCAACGCGACGATTTCGGACGGGGATTTGAGATCGACCCGCCGCGAAGCGGGATTGGGCTGTTCGGTCGGCAGCGCCCGGCAGCGCACCCGCACGGGCATGGGTTCAGCGCGAGCCGCCGAGGATTTCAGAGAGATCCTCGTCGTCGGGCAGGCCGTTTTCAGAAGGAACCGGAGGCATCTCGCCGGAAAGCGTGTCCGAGGAAACGCCGATGTCCGGCGCCTTCACCGGATCGTCGACCCATTCGAGAATCTGCGGGATGATGCCGCGACTGTAGTACAGCATGCGGGTTCCGTGCCCCCGCTCGGCGTTGAGCAAAGTCGTGTTCAACTCGCCCGCGGCGCGTTTCGCGAATTCGTAGAGGATCGGGGTCTCGGTGGCGGAGCGTCGATCGTCCTCGGCCACCGCGAGCAGAATCGGTCGGTCACGGTAGGCGCGCATCGCGTTGACGGTCAAGACTTCCTTGTAGCTCATCCCCGGAGAGAGGAGAAAGACCATCGGCACATCCGGGTTCAGCGCGGCGTATTTGAGCGCGATCGATCCGCCCACCTCGGCGCCGCCGAGGGCGATCGCCTCGACCGGGATCCCCTGTTTGATCAGCCACGCCGCCGCCGCTTCGATGTCCCCCCGCATCCGGTCCCAGGGGTTGTCCCCGCGCTCAATTCGAAACTTGCGGTAGGACGATTCCTCGCCCTCGGGAGCCTGAGTCGACGCCCCGTGCCCGCGCAGATCGACGGCGAGATACCCGATCCCGCGCCGCGCGAACTGCCGCGCGAGCCAATACCAGTTTTGCCTCCGGCCGCCCGATTCGTGGAGCAGGATGAAGGTGAGTTTGTCCTCTTCGCGGGAAGGCAAATATTGCGCCGAAAGGGTCCAGCCGTCCTTCGTGTGAAGTTCGACCGGGTCGCCCTTAAGCTCCCGGGAGGGTTTTGCCGTCGCGGCTTCGGCGTTCGCCGCGAAGGCGAACGCCAGGAGCAGCGGCGCGGCGAGCGCGCCTAGACGATCTCCTCGGGTTTGAACCACAGTTTTATCTCGCGCTCTGCGTCCGCCGGATCTCCGGAAGCGTGAATCACGTTTTCAAACTGGCCTTCGGTCGTGATGCGGCCGAACGACCCGCGAATCGTGCCGGGATCGGCCTGCTCGGGGTTCGTCGCGCCCGCGACCTTGCGTACCAGCTTGATGGCGTCCTCCCCTTGGAATACGGCGGCGAGGATCTTATTCTTTCGGATATCGTGAAATTCACCGCGGATGTAGCGGATCAGATTCGGGAAAAAGGGCTTGTCGGACAAGGCTTTGTAATGCTCGCGGGCAAGCTCTTCGGTGACGGAAACGACCTTGGCGGCGCACAAATCGAGCCCCGCCGCTTCCAGGCGGTCGAAGACCATGCCGGTCAACCGGCGCTTGGCGCCGTCGGGTTTCACGAGGATCAAGGTCTGTTCTAGGGCCATAAAGGGAGACGCTCCAATTCTGAAATACAGGATTTATTGTGATTTATCGTAACAAATTGACTCTTTCACGATCAAACAAGTAGAATGCCGGGCATGGCCAAGATACTCATCGTCGACGACGAGCGGGATGTCGTGACCCTCGTCAAGTTCATCCTTCAAAAGGAAGGACACACGATCGATGAAGCCTACAACGGGCTTCAAGCCCTCGAGAAACTCGGCGTCGAGCCGAACAACCCCGAGGCGCCGCTGCCCGACCTGGTCATCCTCGATGTGATGATGCCGGTGATGGACGGACACACCGCCTGCCGCCGCATCAACGAGGACGCCCGAGCGCGAACGGTGCCGTTGATCGTGCTGACCGCGAAGGGTCAGATGCGTGATCTCTTCGAAATGGCCTCGAACGTCGCCGCGTATTTGGAAAAGCCCTTCGATCCGCGCAAACTGCGCGAGATGGTCGCCGGCGTTTTGAAACCCTGATGCCCCGCATCCTGATCGTCGACGACGAACCCGAAATCGTCACCTTGCTCCGCTTCATTCTGGAGAAGGAGGGACACACGATCACGGAAGCCGGCAACGGCGTGATCGCGCTCGAACAGCTCGGAGTCGACCCTCCGGCCAACGATAAGGAGCGCCCCGATTTGATCGTGCTCGACATCATGATGCCGGTGATGGACGGCTACGCCCTCAACAACCGTCTTCAAAAAGAAGAGAAGACGATGACGATTCCGATCCTCGTCCTGACGGCGAAGGGGCAGAAGATGCGCGATCTCTTCGAGATGGCCCCGAACGTCGCGGCCTATGTGCAAAAGCCGTTCGATCCCAAGATGCTGCGGGAACTGATCGCGAGCATTCTCGCCGGAGACCCGCAGACATGACCGAGACGCTCGAAAAAACCCGCATCGAAAAAGCCCGCGAACTCAACGTTCCTCTCTACCCCCACCGATGGGAAGGCTGGGAGAACCGCGTGTCGGCGGCGGTCGCGAACTCCTACGGAGAGCCTCTGAAGGAAGAGGAGCGCTCCGACAAGCGGGTTCAGGTCGCCGGACGCGTCATGCAGACCCGCATCATGGGGAAGGCGGCGTTCTTTCACATTCTCGATGACGGGGAAAAGCTGCAGCTCTACTTGAAGCGGGACGTCATCGACGCAAAGATGGGAGAGGGAACATACAATCTCTTCAAGAAGCGCCTCCATACCGGAGACTTCCTAGGCGTCGTCGGAACTATTTTCAAGACCAAGACCGGCGAGATCACCGTTGAAGTCGAGACACTGACCCTGCTCGCGAAGGCGCTGCTCGAATTGCCGGAAAAGTGGCACGGGCTCAAGGATACCGACACGCGCTACCGCAAACGCCACCTCGATCTGATCGCGAACCCCGAGGTCCGCCGCGTGTTCCAGGCCCGCTCGAAACTGATTTCCTCGATCCGCCGCACCTGCGACGGGCTCGGTTTCCTCGAAGTCGAAACCCCGATCCTGCTGCACCAAGCGGGCGGCGCGACCGCGCGTCCGTTCACGACGCGCCACAACGCGCTCGGCGCCGATCTGGTGATGCGCATCGCCACCGAACTGCCGCTTAAGAAACTGATCATCGGCGGCTATCCGGCGGTGTACGAGATCGGGCGGCTGTTCCGCAACGAAGGGATCGACACCAGCCACAATCCGGAATTCACGACGATCGAAGCCTATCAGGCCTACACCGACTATCACGGGATGGCCGCGTTTTTCGAGAAGGTGATGACCGACGCGACGAACGCGCTGGGCATCGAGTCGATCGAGTACAAGGGGAAGACGATCTCGCTGAAGCCGCCCTACAAGCGCTCGTACATGCCCGAACTTTGGAAGGAGCATTGCGGCGAGGACATTCACAACATCCTCAAAGGGAAGGGATTCGACCGCGACGGGCTTTTGGCGCTGGCCGCCAAACTCGACATTCAAGGCGTCAAGGACATCCCGGACGCGAAAATCTTCGACCGCATCTTCGAGGAGCGGATTGAACCTTTCCTGGAACAGCCGACCTTCGTGCTCGACCACCCGACGGCGATTACCCCTCTGGCCAAGTGCAAGGAAAACGCGGATGGAACGGTCGACGAATCCCTCGTCGAACGCTTCGAACTGTTCATCGCCGGCATGGAAGTGGCCAACGCCTACACCGAGCTCAACGATCCGATCGATCAGCGCGAACGCTTCGCCGAACAGGCCAAGCAGAAGGCCGGCGGGCACGACGAAGCCGAACTCGTCGACGAGGAGTTCGTCGAGGCGATGGAGCACGGGATGCCCCCCACCGGCGGCATCGGCTTCGGCATTGATCGCCTCGTAATGCTCTTAACGGGCAACCCCTCGATCCGGGAAGTCATCCTCTTTCCGACGTTGAAGCCGGAATAACCGGGATCGGGCCGTCTACGTCCCTCCGAAACCGTCCATCGAGTCGTGCATTCCCAGCATCCCCGCGAGCCGATCGATAAGACCTACCCACGGCACGGCTTTCATCGCAGGAACAAGCTTGACCGCGAACGGTTCGCGAACGTACAGCCGGTCGCGCTCGACCGCGGCGATGATCCGGTCGGCGATGCGATCGGGAGTCAACCACGGGGTGAAGCGCGGCGGCTTTACTCCTGCGAACATCCCGGTCGAGATGAAAGACGGGCACACGATCGTCATCCCGATGCCCCGCGCGGCCTTTTTTCGCAATTCGAGCCGCAGCGATTCAGAAAGACCGACCACCCCGTGCTTGCTGGCGGAATACGCCGCCATTCCGGGTACGCCGAGCAAACCAGCGGCCGAAGCGGTCATCACCAGATGCCCTTCTCCCTGCGCGATCATCCCCGGCAAAAATGCCCTCGTGCACCACAAGTAGGACTTGAGATTCACATCGATCGTCCGGTTCAAGTCCGCGTCGGATGCATCGAGAAGCCCTCCCGCCGTGACGATTCCGGCGTTGTTGTCGAGCAGAGAGACCGGCCCGAAATCGGCCTCGACCTTCTTCGCCGCCTCACGCACCGAAACGGGGTCGGTCGCGTCCACCGCATAGCCCCTGACGGCGTCCCCGGCGTCCAACGCGGCGACCGCTTGTTTCAGACGCTCTTTGCTGACGTCCCACAACGCGACCCGAGCGCCGAGCCCGAGCAGACGGGCGGCCACGGCTCTCCCAAGTCCTCCCGCCCCCCCGGTAATAACCGCCGTTTTCCCCTGGAAGCGCTTCACGCGGATTTTCCTTCAAGCCAGCGCGCGCGCCAGCGGCGATACGGCGGCTCGACGAGTTCTCGATGAATCCATACGACGCCGCACGTGATAAAGAACGCGGCCGCCACGTCTATCGAATAATGCAGCCGGCTCAGCAGGACGGTCGCCGCTAGAGAGAGGGAGAACGCGAAGAACACGATCCGGACCCATGCCCGCCTGAAAATCAGGAAGCCGAGAAACGGCATCGAAGTATGCGCGGAAAAGAAAAGATCGTTCTTGAAAGTCAGAAAACGCCCGAAGATCTCAAAAAGCGAATATCCCTCCACCGCGAACGCCCCTTTTGGGGCTCCCATCGGCGTCAGAACGATGAACAACGCGCGCGTAGAAATTAAGAGCGCGTACATCCACGCGATGTAGGGAATTCTCATGCGCTCCGTCGTCAACCCTGCGGCGATGACGAAAACGGCGAACGCCGCGAACCCCCAGACGAAGAACCCCGTCAAGTCGACGCGCGGCAGCGCGCCCAACAACAGATCCGCGTCCAAGGAGGGCAAGGAGCGGCCGACATGGTTCACGTAAACCCCCGCGAGAAAATTGAAGAAAAACGCCGCCGCCAGCGCCGCGATCGGGCCGCTTCGCTCCAACGCCTGAACGAACCCGCGTCTGCCTCTAGGAATCACGCACTCCTCCTTTTATCAGATAGTCCGCGAGCCGCAGCGCAAACGCATAAATCGTCATCTGCGGATTGACGCCCAAACTTTCCGGAACCACCGATCCGTCGCAAACGAAGACTCCGGGCGCGGCGCGCAATTCGTAGTCGACGACCCTTCCGATGGCGCAGGTCCCCAACGGATGAAAGGCCATCGTCTGCAGGTCTCTCGGATGCACCGAGTCCGGATCGAACGCTTTGAGAGCCGCCTCCGATTCTAAAACATTCCCGGCGCGGTTTAGCGGAAGGACGACCCGCTTGGCCCCGGCGGCGAAGAACACTTCGGCGACGCGCCGCATGCCGGATCCCATCAATCGCAAGTCGCGCGGCGTCATGTCGTAGCGAATCCAAGGACGCGACGGACCCATCGGATAGCGAACACGCCCGCGCGCTTCATCCCGGATCATGAATCCGAAAGTCGCGACGCGGTCGTAGCGCTCCATCCATTCCCGAAGGCGCAGCCCCTCCAACGGCATCGTCAACGCCGCCAATTCCGGGGGAGTGTATACGCCTTCGAAGCGAATGTCCGGATCGGCGGAATCCTCGAATCCGACCCCTTGAGGGACCCCTTCCCAGCCCCGGACCGAAGCCTCGAACTCCGCGAAGAGTTTCGCCGCGGGATGGACGCTGAGGCCGCGGCCCGCTTCGGCGCTCCAGCGCCGGACGAAGTACGGACTCGCCAGCGTCCCCGCCGACAGCACCATAATCCCGCACTCCAGCGCGAAGGTCTTGCCCTGCGAACGCAGCACAGCCCGAACCGGTACGCCCGCGCGGCGGCGTTCGGACACGGAAAGAAGCGCAGCCCCGGTTAGGATCCGAAGACGCGGATTGTCGGCGCGCGTCTCAAGAAACGCCTTCTCCGAGGTCATCTTGCCCCCGCTCGGGCACACGAAGCAGCAGCGCCCCTCGCCGCGGCATCCGTCCTCGCAGCGATCGAGAGCTCCCGCCGAGTCCAACCCGAGCCGGGCGGCCCCCTTGAGAATCAATCGGGAACTCTCGCTGCGCGTGCGTTCCGGCGCGGGCTTCACGCGCAGAAGCCGGCGAACTTCATCGAGGTAGATCGAAAAACCCGCCGCCGAAAAGCCGCCTCGGCTCGCGCGTTCCCATTTTTTTAGAATCCCCGGCGGCGTGCTTAAGCATGTCCCCGAATTGATCGTGGTCGTTCCGCCGAGCGTCCGCCCCGTCGGAATCGGCATGAGAGAGTTTCCAGCGGCCGTGGTGAAGCCGGCGTCGGCGTAGCAATCGGAAACGACCTCCATCGCGTCGGTCCGGGGAAACGCCCGGCGCCCCTGTTCGATGAGAAGGACTTCGGCGCCCGCGTCCGCCAGGCGCGCCGCGACGCAGGCGCCTCCGGCTCCGCTGCCGATCACCGCCGCATCGCAGCGAAGAACGCTCACGCGTCCCGCTCCCGTCCGACCCGGTGCAAGCGTTCCACGCGCTCGGGTCGGCCGTAGATTTCGGGCAGAACCACCGCCCGCAGCGGGAAGAAGAGGCATTTGACGATGAGACTGCGGCTGCGCTGCAGACGCTCCAGCAGACGATCCGCCTGCTCCGGCAGTAGAGATTCGAAGAAAACGGGGCGCCCGAGATAAATCGCCGGGGCGATTTTTCGCACGAAGACGGCTCCAAGCTCGGCCGCGGCGCGCGCAGGCCCTGGGATCATCGCCAGACGCCGTGCGAGACCCGCGGAAAGATCCGCGTCGGAGACGACGACTCCCGCGAGCTTCGCGTACGCCCGAGCGAATGGAAACACCCGAAGCCTCCCCCCTCCGGCGCCGGCGACCGTCTCTACCGCAGCGGAGTCGCTCGTTTCGAAAGACGCTGCAGCGGCGCCGGAAGCGTCCGTAAGCCTCAAACGCATCGCGGCCGTCTTCGAATTCTCGCAGCGCAGCCGTCTGCCGTCGGTATCGGTGTAGTCGAGCACCGCGGTCATCTTCTTTGCGCAGACGCATTCGCCTTCCGCGGCGAACCCGTCGAATCCTGCATGGAATCGCCATCCCCCGGGCGACGCTTCGGTTCGGTTGCGCAGCCCCGCGCTCAACCCGCCCGAAACGAAATGCCGCCCGCCGCGCCACAAATGCGCGATCGTCAACCGCGGACTGCGCAGCGGTCCCCAGCGCGCCTGGGCGGAGAGGATCTCAAACACGGTGTCTTCTTTCGGCGAAGCGCCGGGGAATACGGCGTGCGCCCAGCGCCAATTGTCTCCCATCCGGCGACCGCTCAAACGGCCGATGCAGCCGGGAGCGTCTCGAAATTCGCGCTGTTCGCCTCCGAGGACGAAACTCCCTGTAAACCGCGCGGAACTGATCGGGGTTTCGTAGACGGTGCCGGCGAGTCCGAGCGCGGAAAGTATCCGCGGCACGAAGCAAAAACGGGGCGACGGGCCGGGAACCCACGTGACATCCCATTGCGCCTCGACGCCTTTCGCGCGCGCGCGGCCCTCTGCGGGCAGGTCCCGCGGGATCTCCCCGATGGCGACCCCCCAACTCCCCGATCGGGTTCGCCCCGCCGCCGCGTCGAAATAGACGAACCATACGGTCCCCGCAGCGTCGAGGGTCGAATAGCGCAGCCACAGGGCGTCCCGCGTCTTCGGGTCGTTGAATTTCAGGAACCAGACCGAGTAGCCGAAGTTTCGGCCGGCTCGAAGCAGAAGGAAATGGAGAAAGATGGCGCCGTCGACGGCGGCTCCGATGAGGTAGAGGCTGTTGCGATCGAGCACGGCGAACGCGATAAACAGCGCCGTCGAGGTTCCCTTCGAGAGGAGAAGGGTGTTCCAAATCACCCTAGAATCCGGAAGTCGGGCCGCGGCGAAGGAGAGATAGGAGATCATCGCCATCATCGACCCCGACAAGGCGAGCCAATAGGAGCCTTCTCCCGCGAACAGAACGCGCGCGCCTGGAATAAACGCCGCCCCGAGCCCAATAAGTTCCATGACATGCGCCGGCGCCGCCACAAAAATTATCCCGCAAAGGAAGAAAAGCCAACCGTACGCCCGCATCGTCGGACCAAGATCGGGGGTCATGTTCCTTTTCCTTATATGAAACTCTAGACACCGCACCCCATGACCTTCGTCATTGAAGCTGCGGGCCTGTCCCAAAATCGCCGGGACAAATGATAATCTCCGTCTGATATGCCCTTCCCCCTGTTCATCGCGCTCCGCTACCTCCGGACGAAGCGCAAGGGGCTGTTCACGATGATCACCACGGTGATCGGCGTGACCGGCGTCTCGATCGGCGTCGCCGCGCTGCTCACGACGCTTTCGGTCATGAACGGCTTCCAAGCCGACATTCAGAAGAAAATCGTCGGGGCCCAAGCCCATGTCACGGTCTACGCGCACATGAACCCCGCGCGAGAAAAGAAACTTCGCGAGGCGATCGGCGCTGAAGCGGAGATCGTCGCGACCTCCCCGTTCGCGCTGGGACAAGCCATCGTCACTTTCGGGGAGCGTTCGACCGGCATCGTCCTCAAGGGCATGGACCCCCGCCAGGAATTCACGGTCAACGATCTTTCGAAATCGCTGACGGCCGGCGATTGGGCTGCCCTGCGCCCGGAGATCCCCGAAGGCGGCGGAAAGCCGGTCCCCGGTATCGTGCTGGGCGAGGAGTTGGCGAAAAATCTCGGCGCCTGGATCGGCGACACGGTGGTGCTGATCTCCCCGCAAAGCCTGTCGACCCCGATGGGGATGATTCCGGCGATGAAAAAATTTCGCGTCGCGGGGACTTTGCATACCGGCTACTACGAATACGACAGCGCCGCGGCGTACGCGGAACTCGAACCGACCGCGGCGTTCCTCGATACCCCGGGAGGGCTCTCCGGCCTTCAGGCCCGCCTTTCCGATTTGGAACGCTCGGACGCGGTCGCCGCCTCTCTTCAGGACCGCCTCGGCTGGGATTACCGCGTGCGCTCCTTTACCGAGCTCAACCGCACGCTCTTCGCCGCGCTTAAACTGGAAAAGGCGGTCATGTTCATCATATTAGCGCTGATCATTCTGGTGGCTTCCTTTAACATCGCTTCCAATCTGGTCCTGATGGGCAACGAAAAACTCCGCGACATCGGGCTTCTGAAGGCGATGGGCGCGACCCCGGGCCAAATCCGGCGCATTTTCCTCTGGGTCGGATCCTTGATCGGCGGCTTCGGCGTGTTCCTAGGGGTCCTGCTGGGACTCGTTTTATGTTGGATCATTGAACGCTACCCCATCGTGGAACTTCCGGCCGACATCTACTATCTGTCCCGGGTGCCGGTCTCGATCGAGGCTCACGATGTGTTCTGGGTCGTGGTCTGCGGACTCGCACTGGCCGTACTCGCAACCCTCTATCCCGCCTATAAAACGGCAAAGGTGGACCCGATCGAGGCGATCCATTATGGATAACCCGGTCCCGGTCCTCTCGGCTCGCGGACTGATGAAGTCCTACGAGCAGGCGGGAGGAGCTCTCGAGGTTCTTCGCGGCGTCGATCTGGATGTGAGTCCCGGGGATTTCGTCGCCATCCTGGGCCCCAGCGGCACCGGAAAGTCGTCCTTGCTCAATATTCTCGGCCTTTTGGATCGACCTACGGGAGGAACGCTCGCGATCCGGGGACGCGACGCCGCGGGACTCTCGGAAATCGAACGCGCCCACGCCCGAAATCGGAGCGTCGGCTTCGTCCTTCAGTTCGATTCTTTGCTCGCGGAATTTTCGGTGCTGGAGAACGTATTGATGCCGGCGCGCATCGGCGGCCGAAACGGAAGCGAAACTAAGAAGAAGGCTATGGAATTATTGAGCATATTGGGAATATCGGAACTCGCGAACCGGCTCCCGACCCGACTCTCCGGGGGCGAGAAGCAGCGCGCCGCGATCGCCCGGGCCCTTATCAACGAGCCCGCCGTCGTTCTCGCCGATGAGCCGACGGGGAATTTAGACCGCCCCAACGCCGAACTGGTTTTTGGTAAAATGAAGGAGTTGACGGACTCGCTGCCGGTGGCCGTCGTCATGGTCACCCACAACGAACATGCGGCCGATTTCGCCTCGCGCCCAATTTATCTGAGGGACGGCCGCATCGCCAACTCGACGAATTAGAAGGAGGTGTCAACGATGAAGGTTTGGATCGACGGTCAGTTTTACGAGAAAAGCGAGGCGAAGGTCTCGGTCTTCGATCACGGGTTGCTGTACGGAGACGGCGTTTTTGAAGGGATTCGGTCCTATGCCGGGGTCGTGTTCAAGCTCGATGAACACATCGACCGCCTGTACGCCTCCTCGAAGGCGATTCTCCTCAATATCCCGCTGTCCAAAAAGGAAATGTCCGACGCGATCGTGGCTTCGGTTCGCGAAAACGGATTGAAGGACGCGTACATCCGCGTGATCGTGACCCGGGGCGCCGGCGACCTCGGACTCGACATGCGCAAATGCCCGAAACCGGGCATCATCATCATCGCGGATAAGATTCAGCTCTTCCCCGAGGAAGTCTATAACCGGGGGCTCAAGTTGATCGTCTCTCATCTGAGGCGGGTCCCGCCGGACACCCTGAGCCCGGCGATCAAGTCGCTGAACTACCTCAACAACATCCTGGCCCGCGCCGAAGCAAGTCGGGCGAACTGCGAAGAGGCCATTCTCCTCAACCGCGACGGCTACGTGGCCGAGTGCTCCGGAGACAACATCTTCGCGATCCGCAACGGGAAGGTTCACACGCCCCCGGTCTACGTGGGAATCCTCGAGGGCATCACGCGCAACACGGTCATGGATCTCGCCGCCCAGAAACTGGGCCTCCAGGTGGCCGAAACGGTCTTCACCGTCCCGCAGATGTACCGGGCGGACGAAGTGTTCGTGACCGGCACCGGAGCGGAGATCATCGGCGTCGTCGAGGTCAACGGCCGCATCATCGCGGACGGCAAGCCCGGGCCGCTCACGATGCAGTTGATCAAGGAATTCCGCCGATTCGCGTGCTCTCCGGAAGCGGGCACGCCGGTCTACCAGACCGCGTCGGTCTAAGCAAGGGAGGACGCCTCGTTGCTCTGCGCGCGCTGCCGGAAAAACGAGGCGTCTTTTCTTTACCAAAAACTGGTCGAAGGCCGCGTCCTCGAATCGGGGCTTTGCGCCTCCTGTCACGCAGAGGAAAGCCCCGGCGTCTATATCGGAGACTCCCCTCTCGCCTCGCTGTTCGCCTACCTCGGAGCCCCCGCGCAGGGAAAGCGGCGCGTGCGCTGCGAGGCCTGCGGGCTTTCGTTCTCCGAATTCCGCAAATGCGGGCGGCTCGGCTGCGCGCGCTGCTACGACGCGTTCGCCGGCGAAATGGACGAGGTCCTCGCACAGGTGCACGCCTGTTCGCGGCACTCCGGGAAATGCCTGCCCCCCCGTGACCCGAAGGAACTCGCGCGCGCGATCGAGAAGGCCGTCGCCGCCGAGAGCTTCGAAGAGGCCGCCCGCCTGCGCGACCGCCTCAAGCGCATCGAGGGGGACTGAGCGTGCAGCTCTCGAACATGCTCCGCTACAAAATGGGTTGGGCGCGTCCGGACGGGCCCGAACACGCGGTCGTGCTCTCTTCCCGCGTGCGCCTTGCGCGAAATTTCGACGATAGGCCGTTCCCGCCGCGCGCCGCGGACGCCGAACTCCGTGCTGTTCTTAAATCCGTCTTCGACGCCGCCTCGAAAACGCGGCTGCGCGACGCCGCTCGGATTTCCCTTGCGGACATCACCCCTCTGGAGCGGGGCTTCCTCGTTGAACGCAAACTGATCAGCTGGGGACACGCTTCCGAGCCCGCCCACCGGGGCGTTCTCGTCGGAGAGCGTGACGCGGCGAGCGTGATGATCAACGAAGAAGACCATTTGCGCCTGCAGAACATCGATTCGGGGCTTTGCCTCGACCGGCTCTGGCGCGAAGCCTCCGCGATCGACGACGACTTTGCCGAGCTCCTCGATTTCGCGTTCCGCCCCGAATGGGGATACCTCACCTGCTGTCCGACCAACGCCGGCACCGGCATGCGCGCTTCCTGCCTCGTCCATCTCCCGGGGCTGACCGCGACCGGACGCATCGAATCGGTGCTGCGCAGTCTCGACCGGCTCGGGGTTCTCGTGCGAGGCCTGTACGGGGAAGGAACGAAGGTGATCGGCGACTTCTATCAGGTCTCCAACCGCACGGCCCTGGGACGCTCCGAGGAGGAAATCGTCGATTCCGTGACCGGCGTGGTGCGGGGCCTGATCGCGAAGGAGCGCGAGGCCCGCGAGGAACTGTCCGGCGGCGACCGTAAAACCCGGCTCGAGGATCTCGTTTACCGCTCGCTCGGACTGCTCTCTCACGCGCGCCTGCTCACCTACGAGGAGACGATGCGCCACCTCTCCTATCTAAGAATGGGGCTCGCGCTGGAGTGGAAGCTTCCCGCCGATCTCACGACGGTCAACGAACTGCTCGTGCTCTCGCAGCCCGCACACATTCAGATGCTCGCCGGAAAGCCCCTCGAGGAGAGGGACCGCGATTTCCTGCGCTCCACCTTGCTCCGCCGCAAGCTGAGCGGCGCTACTGAGGCGTGACCTGAAACTCCTCGAGCATGTACTCGAGGTCCATCTTCATCGTGAACGCCGCCTCGTCGATTTTTTTGAGCGCGACGCGGATTTCCTCGCGAAGGGCTTTCTCCGTTTCGGAGGACAGTCTCTTTTCGAGCGGCTTTTTCGCCCGCTCCGAACCGATCTCCCCGAGCGCGCGGATCACGACACCCCGAAAGCGGCGGTCTTGCGCGTCTAGATAGGCCAACAGCGCCTTCGAGGCTCTGGGCATCCCGATCTTTCCCAGCGAATCGGCCGCCTGGGCGCGCACACGCAGAACGGGGTCGCGCAGCGCATCAATCAACGCTTGCAGTGCGCGCTCGTTTCCGGGAATCGCCAACTGCTTCGCGGCATCCTCCCGCTGCTCGGGGGTTCCGTCCTGAAGCTGCAGTAGAAGCGCCTGAATGGATTCCCCTTCTTCGACGATCCTCCCGTCGGACCGGCGCGACGTACTGGTCCGGATGTTCTGCTTGGACAGCTCCTTCAAATCCTTCGCCTTCTTAATCATGTACGCCCGGATCGGAAAACCCGGCGCCACCAAAGAAATTCCTTTCTCGAGAAAGAGTTTGGCTTGGTCCCACGCCCCGGCGTCCATCGCGTAGAGGCCCAACGCGGCGAATCCCTCCGGAGGCAAAGAGGAGTCGATCTGCTGCGCCTGCCGGATATCGGGAAGACCGCGCTGGTTGCCGCGAAGCGCTCGAACGAATCCCCGCAACGCGTAGGCGCGCCCGTTGTTGACGTCCGCGTAAATCGCGCGATCGAAGTCCTCTTCGGCGCGCATGAGCGTCTCCCAACGGCCTTCTTTCATCGCCCGATCCAGATAGGCCATGCCTCGCGCCATGTAAAGCCCCGGGATGGAATCGTCCAGGCGAAGCGCCTCGGTCAGATCGTAGATCGCGTCGGGGTACTCGCCGCGCATACGGCGGCGCATCCCGCGCTGCAGAAAGTCGTGCGCGGAAAACGAATCCTCCTCCTGCGCGAAAACAGTCCTGCCGCCGCCGATTCCTGACAGCAGGAGCAGGCTCAAGACAAGTCCCCTCACGCGGGTAGGATACCCGGCCCGCTCCGGATACGCCAGGGCCGGGAAAATAAAGTGAGCTTAATTTATATCGGTTTCTTCGATTTCCGAAGACGGTGCGTCCGCAGCGGCGGGATCGCCGGTTTCCGGGATCGACGGGCGAGGATGGCGAAGCGACCAGAAAACCCAAAAGACCGCGGGCACCAAGGCGATCGCCAGTCCCGATTGGGCGTCCGCCCGGCTCAAACCGGTGAACTTCGGCAAAAACTTTCCGAGCAGCGCGAACGCCAAGATCACGCCGAAGATAATCCGCCCGCGGTCGTCGTTCCTTCCGATCATGCCCTCATTATACCCGATCCGGGACACGCCCTCCCGGGCTTCGTACCCCTTTTTATTTGTGGGAAGGAACCATCGAGTAGGGGGGGCCATTTTCGAAAAACGGCTTGGACAGCCAGCGTACGGCGAGCTTCCGGTAGCCCCAATGATCGGGCTGGTTTTTCGCCCGAGCATAAAAATCCATCGCGGCGCCGCGCTTTCCCATGGTTTCCAGCGCGTTTCCGGCGCGGATCAGCCCCCAGACCGCCCAGCGCGACAGCGCTCCCTTCAACTCCACCGCTGCCCCGGTCGTAAACGCGTCAACCGCCTCGGCCGCCTTCCCCTGCGCCCAAAGGGCATGTCCGAGGATACCGTACCCTTTGGCTTTTTCGATGGGCAAATAGCGTCCCGTCTCGACCCGGCGCACGAATTCGCGCGCGCCCGCGGCGGCCTCATCGAAACGCCCCGCATTATAAAGAGAAACGAGCTCGGCGGAATGCAAAATGGAACTCTCGGGGTAGGCGGCGCGAACCTCCTTCATGATCGCCACCGCCTGCTTCGGATCGGCGGCGCCGAAAGGATCGTGATTGTAGATTTCCACCAAGAGCATCTTCGCCGACCATTTCGAATACCGTCCCTTTGCGGCGACTTCGCGAAGCGTCGCGATCCCCCGGGCGCGGTTTCCCCCCAGAACAAGCTTCGCGAGGGCCCCGATAAAATGGGGATAGACGTCGGTGTAGTAGTCGTACATGCCGATCCCGAGCTTCGCGTCTTCCAAATCAGGATCGATCTCGAGCGCCTTGTGAATCGACTTCATCGCGCGCCGAGCCGTAAAATAACCCTTCACATAACGACGGCGCGTTACCAGCAGCCGTCCATAGATTCCGCTCGCCGCTCCGTGCGCCATCCACGCCTCCGCGTCGTCGGGGCGTTTCGCGATCCAGCGCTCGGCCGTTGTGATGGTCGCGCGCACCCGCTCCTCGAACGGCTTCAGCAAAGATTGGTCGCTTTGCTCGTTCTCGTAGATGTAGCGCATCCACGCGACCGAGGTACGGCCGAAGCCGGCGTACGGATGCTCCGGATTGAGCTTCTCGAGCGCGGCGAATTCGGATTCCGCCGCGTCGAATTTCATCTTAAGGAGATCATCCAGGCCGGCGGCCACGCGCGCGTGCATCGCGGGAGTCACGTAGGATTTCGCGAACGCGGCGTTCGGCAGGCACGCCAGCGCCGCTGCAAGGATCGAAATCGCGGCCCTCATACCAAAAGGAAGAATAAGCCCGATCCCGGCGCCGCGCAAGGGGGGCGGGGAAATTGGATGCGGGGAAACAGGAGGATGTCTTAGCCGATACTCCGGACAATCGCAGCCCTTAAAAGTTTATCTATACAAATAGATAAACTTTTAAGGCATCGGAAAACCTCAAACGATCCGGTGCGCTCGAATCACTATGCGAGAGCCCGCTGCTTACGCCTCCTGAAAGACCTATTTTTTTCGGGCCTTAAGCTATTTTGCGTCGGCCCATAAGGCTTAGAGGCTAAACCCCGGCACCTGCTAGAATTAGATATGTCCACTGGACGAAATTCATTCCTGTTTGCGGTTCTTATAAGCGTTTGCGCGACCCTGTCGGGCTGCAAAAGGGAAACCCCGAAACAAAGTCCCAAAGTCCCCCATGTCGACATGACGAAGCCTGCTCCGGAGGCTTTATCTAGAGAAGAGAAAATGGGTCTTCGTCCCGGCGAGTGGGTAAAAACAGCATGAGAAACGCCATTCTCTCAACGAGTGGCTGGTCTGCGCGAGGATTTGGGCGTTTGGGATGCTGCTCTTCACGGTGTTTTTGAAAATGACGATCCCGGTGCTGACCGGAAGGCTACGCGAGGAAAAACCCCTGATGGGGGTTTAGAACTCATCCCAAAACCTCCATCCCGATCACGGCGAAATTCGCAACCTGGTGCCGGGCTTTTTATTCGGGGACCGGACAAGCGAACGAGCAACTCTTCTTATCGTCGCTTGTCATCAGCAGATGGCAACCGGAGTAAGTCGCAGGACATGACTTGGCGCCGAGGTCATCCAGCGTTTCGGTGCGAAGGCGTGGAGTGCCGTCTTTTCCTTTGAACTCCTCCGCGTAACTCGCCGAACTCCGGATCAAGGGAACTTTCTTCCCGAACAACGCTCCCTGTTCCTTGATCCGGAGCACGACGAGCGTTCCGGGCTTTCCGCGTAGAGCCTTGACCGCGTCCCTCAGCTTCATTCCCCGGCAGGAGCGTCCGTCGATCGAAAGGATTTGTTGGTCTTTCTTGAGGCCCGCTTTTTCCGCCGGGCTCTCTTTCGCAACTCCCCTTATGATGAGATGGGATTTCTGCGTGCCGACTTGGACGCCGATCGTCCCCGATTCCTCGTCATGGGGAAAGGCGTCGGGAGAAACTATCAAAAATTCTCCGAGCGGGGTATTGATCGTTCTGGGCTCATTCGACTTCGCCGGTTTCTCCTCGTTCGCTATTTTCGGATCGGTCGTCGGAAGCGGCTCGGCGGCATTTGCCGTGCAGACCGGCATTAGGACATGGAGAACTCTACCAAGAAGTGCAAGTCGGCCCGCGCCATGCGGGCGGGGAGATTTTCCATAGGCCCGACATTTGCAACTTTGGCAGGGACTATATACACAATATCCGTTAGCGATGCCCCAGAAGCTTCGGTGACCCTCGCAGTATGCTTCCGAACAGCCGGAAGGACAAGCGCAACTGCAAATCGGCGTAGGAGGGCATCCAGCCGAGGCCGAGACGGCCGAAAGAAAGGAGAGCAACAGGGCTAGAGAGATGAGGGAGGCGAAATGCTTCATATGAGGATAATATTTCGGGAGGGTTTTGTTGTCAAGGGTCTTGAGACGCAATACAAAGAAAACTCCGCAAAGGTGAAGGCCGCCGACCGCTGGCTGTTCAAACAACAAATCGCGCGTTTCATCCCCATATTGACGATTGAGAATCAGCCCAACGGCCTCACCCCCCTTGGGATTCCGGAGCATCTGCTGCGGGATCGAGAACGGCAATTCGACTCAGATGCGGCCCGTTTCGCGGAAGAGTTTCGCGAACAGCAGGCGCTGCTTGAGACGACAAATAATGAGATCGCCGAGAAGAAGCGGAAGATGGAAGAGCGCCGCGCCCGGGAGAAGATCGAGAGAGAGCGCAAGCTGCAGGAGGCGCTCGAGCTCGAGCGAAAGTGGAAGGAGAAACTCAAGAATCAGGCCGTCGGCAGACTGCTCTATTTTATTCGCGGCGCCTGCAAGATACGGGAATTCCGAAGCTCGAATTGGGATCGGTACTATAAAAGCCGGGGTTTCCCGAACATTTGGGAAGAACTACCCCTTCACCTCCCGCTTCGGAAAACCGACGACGCGTGTCTAAACGAAGTGTACACCGAGCTCCGATCGCTCAGACACAGCAACCCATGGACCGTACCCTCCGACTGGCATGTGTATAACATCGTCATCCAAGTCCAAATTGACATCATCCGGCGACGGGAAAATTCTAGGCAGCGTCAATACTGGCGTGGAGAGCATGAGCCTCGCAGGGGAAACCCCGGTCCGCAGGCGCCTACCCCGCCGGACCCCGAACCCGTAGCTCCGCCGGA
>Ga0210006_1000331_pt1 | contig 38521 bp, 37 predicted proteins | sample CryGey02umfilter_2_FD_185452 | JGI IMG/M metagenome (GOLD analysis project Ga0210006, IMG submission 185452) | Groundwater microbial communities from aquifer in Utah, USA - Crystal Geyser 4/10/14 0.2 um filter (SPAdes) (version 3) | ecosystem: Environmental > Aquatic > Deep subsurface >... | reverse complement strand
AAAGTGTCTTTTTGGGATTATTTGGTCGATAGGATCACTCAAAAAACACAAATTCCATGGCTTCCAGATTTGATCGTTCAAGCGGCTTCAGCTGCTACGTAAGCGCCCCGGGTTTTTGAGAAGTTACAAAAGAAAGATACAACTCATTGTTTTTTAATGGTTTTTTGTAATTAACACCTTGGGGTGAATCACATCAGATTTAGAGAAAAATATTAAGTGATTTGCCGCACAACTGGTTTTTTCCAAGTACCTGTTATATGGTATTCTTTTTCCATCATTTCACCAATGCTCGGTGAAGCTAGCTTATTAGCAACCCACGCAACCGCGCCAACCACTGGTCCACCAGCCAAACCCACCAAAGTAGGCAAACTTGATGAAATTTGTGGTGCAATACGCATCAACAAATCATTTTGTTCATTTTGCAGGCTGATTTTACCAATGAGATTTATCTTTGCTAAGGCGCTATCAATATCAATGCCACGCGTCCAAAGCGCGCCATTTTTTACGTCCCATTTTCCGCGCAATGCATCAAACGCAAATCCTTTTTTTGTTATAGATGAAAAATCCAAAGTCAAAAAACGTGATATGGATTCCAAGCTAAGCAAATTAAACAAATGACCCAATGATAAATTCATTTCGGTCCCAGAATCCAATTGCGTAATGCGAGCATGCTGCAAATCTATGCGCATTTGTCCGCGCGCTGCGCTCATCGAAAATTGTTGTGGCGAACTCGGCCAAGTTAAAGCAAATTCAGCAGCCAACACCCCGCCTTTTAATCGTGATGACAAGTGATATTGCGATAATATCGCTCCCAAATTATCGCTTTGCACATTGCCCTGCAATGTTGTTTCTTGGTGAAGATGCCGTTTAATCCAATTGCCATGCGCTGAAAAAACCAACCAACGTGAATGTAATTTTATTTTTTTAAACTGCAGTCCATCTTGCCTAGATCGCGCTATAAGCTGCAAATCACCATCGGATTGCTGATTCACATATAAATTTTTAATGACTAAATTAAATGATAACAAATCAGCTGGATTGATTTCAGGAAAATTAAGTTGCGCATTATCATCTTCGCCAGTTTTCCAATATAAATAATGCACATCTGCATTAACAGGCATTGCATTATTTCCAGGAACGGCAATATCAGCAAATACAATTTGATTATGCAATTGAATAAAATATCCCGAATCTAATGGTGATAAGTTAATCTGCAATCCATTCCAATCTTGATGTAGCAAATAAAATTTTTGTAAAATTAATTTTATTTTTTTATCTGACGTAACGTTGATTGAAAACAAAATAGGCGTTTGAAAAACAACAGCGGCAATGTTTTTTGCAATCAATTGATCATTCATCAAAGCGGCATCACCACGCATGTTCGATAAATCAACATGCCATTTTGGTATGCTAATGGTATTATTTAAAAAATAAACCGTCACTTGCAATCGCGACATTGCATTACTCAGATTAAATTGAGATAGCGGCATATGTATACGCGCATTACATTTCACCAAACCATCGCCACGGATATCGGAAAAATGATTGGCATGAAACTCAGGTATTTTTTGCAATAAAAAAAACAGTTTTTTTAATGGCATTTTCAATGTAACACCCGCAGATAAAATGGGTTTTATCCAATCTGAAATGGTCGCATGAATATTCCGAATAGATTCACCAAATAATACGGTGCTTGCTGACAAACTGATTTTTTTAGATTGGGGATCCCAATTTGCTGCTGCTGTGGTTTTGGGAATAGTGATACCCAACATCGATATATTATGAACAGCAAAAGCCGCTTTCGCACTATCCCATTGCTTATTTTTATAATTCGCCCACAATTTAAAATCAATCCAGCCTTTCATAAAAGAGACATCATGACCATAAGCAAAAACAGATGCTATTGCATAGGGATTATCTAACGGATTACCGGTCACATGAGCAACAACCTGAATATCGGATGACAGCCAATTGAAATCAGCAGTGATGCGATGTTTTTGCCCGCGATTTTTAATTGTAATGTTCACTGGATTTAGCGTAACACAGTGAATATTGATACCACACCAGGTTAATTTTGTATTTTGCAATTCAATTTCAGGCTGCGATACAATCCAATTAACGGCTGAAAAAAAAGATGAGGCTGTATTATTTTTTTTATGCTCATTTATTTTTAATTGTAACCCATTAATCTGAATTTCTGATGTCACAAATCGCTTTTTCCACAAGCTATCCCATAAATTGACTTTAACGGATATATCGCGAAAATAAGTTGTTGAGCCAATCGCGCTATTCAAGTTAACATCATGAAAAATAAAAATGGGCAAAAAAGAAAATCCACCGATATGAATGCGTTTAATTTGCACCGGCTGTTTTAACACATCACTGGCGATTTTCGAAAAAATAACATTATTTTGATAATAACGATTAATCACAAAATAACTGCTGTTAAGCAATACAGTAAGCGCAATAATAATCAGAGCCGCAATCAAAATGAGTTTTTTGAAAAACTGATAAATAACACGCATAAATTCTACGATATTTTTTGAGTTTTTGGCCTCGTCACATCAATTAAATCATATAGCCACGGCCAAATCACGATTGTCGTAAATACGGATAATCCGTTCAGCTCAACATGCGTGCTATGGCCAGTAAATCCTAAAATCAAACTACGCAATATCACATTGAAAATAGCAAAAAAACCCAAAAATAAAGCTTGCTGCCATCGCGGAGAATGAAAAACAACCGCATGAAACTTCAATAAAATATAAGTAAGGAAAACAAAAACCAACGATTGTTGACCAATGGGCGTTCCAATAATTAAATCCATCACAATACCAATCGTCCAGGCAAAACCAACGCCGCATTGTTCAGGCGAAACTATCACCCAAAATAACAACACGGATAAAATCCATTGCGGTCGTAACCAAATCGCCCATTGCGGCAAGGGAATAATTGTCAACACAATTGCAACTAAAAAAGTAAATCCTATGAAAAAATAATTTGTCTTCATGTCTTCATCACCGACGTCGGTTTATTTGTTTTTTTCGACACTGTTACTTTTTCTTTTTTTGTTTTTTTAACAACTGCTATTTTATTGGTTTGAGCGGTATCGTCAGACGTATCTGCACTGTCATTTTGCAACTCACGCTGAACAGATTGCATTAACTTTGATTTACTTGGCCAGGACAATAAAACTTGCTCAGTTTGATTCAGATGCGCTGCAGGTGTTAATACAATTTTTTCAACCGGCGCATTTTCAGCATGCTTAATTTCAGCAACTGTACCAACAGGATAACCAATGGGATAACACAACCCCAATCCTGATGTCACAAACAAATCCCCTTTTTGAATATGGCTCATGTCTGGCATATTAATCAACGCAAGTTGGCCCGCAACACCTGTACCTACTGCAATTGCACGCGCGCCATCACGATAATCTTCAACAGGCACTGCAGACTGTTTGTCTGTAATTAATAATACTTTGCTTGTGAATGCGCCTACACCAACCACTTGACCCATCACACCAAATCCATCCAACACGGGCTGTCCTTGGTAGACTTTGTTATTCGTGCCTTTATCCAAAACCACTTCTTGTAAATTAGGATCCAACGATACCGCCAACAATCGCGCCACTGATACGCGACCCGAAATGTCGGAAGTTGATTTTAACAATTGTCGCAGCTGCGCATTTTCTTTTTCAAGCACCAACAGTTTTTGTAAACGCGATTCCAATAAAATTTCACGTACACGCAATTCTTCATTTTCATGCACAAGATGATCTTGACGTGTCACGCCTGCATTCAACCAATTCATAAAACGAATAGGAGAATCGACCATAAACTGAATAGGATAAGCAGTACTTGCTGAAAGACGCACACTCCAAGCTCGAAAAGCAATAGAGCGCTGATCAAGAACGACAAGCACTAATGATAAGATAAGAAAAACAAAGGCTCGCAATCCCGGACCCGAGCCTTGATCAAACATGCGTTTAATGAGGCTAACTCCTATGCCTTACTTACTCACGATATAAAAAATTTGTACCAATTAAGTTCATAATTTCCAATGCACGACCACCGCCACGCGCAACACAAGTCAATGGATCATCTGCAACCACCACCGGTAATCCAGTTTCTTCCATTAACAAACGATCCAAGTCACGCAATAAAGCACCGCCACCGGTTAACACCATGCCACGTTCCGCAATATCCGCTGCTAATTCTGGCGGCGCTTGTTCTAATGCTGCACGCACTGCGCCAACAATACCCGATAACGGTTCCTGCATCGCTTCCAAAATTTCGTTGCTATTTAAAGTAAAACTTCTTGGTACGCCTTCTGCCAAGTTACGACCACGCACTTCAATTTCTTTGACATCTGAGCTAGGAAACGCAATACCAATGGTTTGTTTAATCCGTTCTGCTGTGGTTTCACCAATCAAACTGCCGTAATTACGGCGCACATAGTTAATAATGGATTCATCAAAGCGATCACCACCAATTCGAACCGATGCTGCATAGACAACACCATTTAATGAAATAATTGCAACTTCTGTTGTGCCGCCACCAATATCAACCACCATTGATCCGCGCGCTTCTTCAACAGGCAACCCAGCACCCATAGCCGCTGCCATCGGTTCTTCAATTAAATACACTTCGCGCGCACCAGCACCTAATGCAGATTCACGAATAGCGCGACGCTCAACTTGTGTTGAGCCGCAAGGCACACTCACTAACACACGCGGACTTGGACGAAAGAGCTTAGTTTCATGCACTTTACTGATAAAATGCTGCAACATTTTTTCGGTTACATGAAAATCTGCAATCACGCCATCTTTCAATGGGCGGGTTGCTAAAATATTACCTGGCGTACGACCCAGCATGCGCTTTGCTTCTAAACCGACTGCCACGACATGACTTTGACCTGAATGCTGATCCTTACGTAACGCCACAACCGACGGTTCATTTAACACAATTCCCTTTTCACGCACATAAATGAGTGTGTTTGCTGTACCTAAATCAATTGATATATCTTTAGAAAAATGACCCCGAAACTTTTTAAATATGTTTAACATAATCCCTAATCCAATCTGTTGAAATGAGCGCAATTGAGTTGAATAAATCTAACTGAATTTTGCCGTGAAGTCGAGGTAAGCCGCGAAAAATATCGCATTTTGAATTTTGTTGGGTATATAATGTCGACCCATCACTTTTAGCCTGGAGATTGGCATGAGCAACCTCACCGCAGCAGATCTGCAAAAAATGGCCGAACTGTCCAAATTAGATTTACCTCAAGATAAATTACCCACTCTCACGGATCGCTTAGAAAATATTTTAACGTTAGTGAAAAAAATGGATGCCATCGACACAAAAAATATCGAACCGCTTGCGCATTCATTTGATGCAACACAACCCTTACGCAAAGACATTGTTTCTGAAAAAAATCAACGTGATGTATTTCAAGAAAATGCACCGAACGTAGAATCTGGTTTATATATTGTTCCCAAGTTTGTCGAGGCTGAATAATGATGCACGAAAAATCCATTTCCGAATTATCTCAATTGTTACATGATAAAAAAATTTCAAGCAAAGAATTAACACAGCATTTTTTAAATCGCATCAAACAATTTGATAAAGCATTAAACTCATTTATTACCGTAACTGAAGAAAATGCCCTAAAACAAGCTGACAACGCTGATAAAAAAATCGCAGCCGGCGATGCACATCCATTAACAGGCATTCCGATTGCACAAAAAGATATTTTTTGCACGCAAGGTGTTAAAACGACCTGCGGTTCAAAAATGCTGGATAATTTTATCGCCCCTTATGACGCAACCGTCATTGAAAAATGCAATGCAACCGGTTTGGTTATGCTGGGTAAAACCAACATGGATGAATTTGCAATGGGCTCATCCAACGAGACCAGTTTTTACGGCGCTGTAAAAAATCCCTGGGATACCACGCGCACACCCGGCGGATCATCTGGTGGATCAGCAGCGGCAGTAGCCAGCCGCATTGCGCCCATTGCAACCGGAACTGACACCGGCGGATCTATTCGTCAACCAGCAGCACTATCTGGAATTACAGGCTTAAAACCCACTTATGGTCGCGTATCGCGTTATGGCATGATTGCATTTGCATCCAGTTTAGATTGTGGCGGCGTGTTATCACAATCTGCGCAAGATGCTGCACTACTATTAAATGTGATCGCAGGACATGACAAAAAAGATTCCACGTCTATTCATCATGATGTGCCTGATTACACAAAAACATTAACTGATTCACTCAAGGGTCGCGTCATTGGTTTGCCGGAAGAATATTTTACGGGCGGGTTAAATAGCGACGTTGAAAAAAATATTCAAGACAGCATTAAGTTATATGAAAAATTAGGCGCCACATTTAAAAAGATTTCACTACCACATACCGATTTAGCCACCTCAGCCTATTATGTCATTGCACCAGCAGAAGCATCGTCGAATTTAGCACGCTATGATGGCGTGCGTTATGGTTATCGCTGTAATCACCCTAAAAACTTAGAAGATTTATACAAACGTTCACGCAGCGAAGGATTTGGCGAAGAAGTGCAACGTCGCATTATGATCGGTACCTATGTGCTGTCTTCTGGTTTTTATGATGCTTATTATTTAAAGGCACAAAAAATACGCCGCTTAATTCGCGATGATTTTATGCATGCGTTTAATGATGTTGACTGCATCTTAACACCGACAGCGCCAACACCTGCTTTTAAACTAGGTGAAAAATCACAAGATCCGGTTGCTATGTATTTATCTGATATTTTCACCATCGCGGTCAATTTAGCTGGATTACCTGGCATTTCTATCCCTGCTGGATTTTCAAATGCATTGCCTGTTGGTTTGCAGTTAATTGGCAAGCCATTTGATGAAGCGACTATTTTAAATGTCGCGCATCAATTTCAACTCAACACGGATTGGCATAAATCATTCCCGACAGAATACTAATATTTTTACGAGGCACACATGACTTGGGAAACAGTAATTGGACTTGAAGTCCACGTTCAACTTGCAACGAAAACAAAAATATTTTCAGGCGCATCAACCGCATTTGGTGCTGAACCCAACACACAAGCTTGTGCTGTTGATTTGGGTTTGCCTGGCGTACTACCTGTATTAAATGAAGAGACTGTAAAGCTAGCCGTCACTTTCGGTTTAAGTGTGGGCGCGCAAATCACAAAATGCTCTGTTTTCGCGCGTAAAAATTATTTTTATCCTGATTTACCAAAAGGGTACCAAATTTCACAACACAATTTACCTATTGTCGGCGAAGGAAAATTAGATATCACATTAGATGATGGCGCAACCAAAACCATTCGTATCACACGTGCACATTTAGAAGAAGATGCCGGGAAATCATTACATGAAGGGTTGCCCAATGTATCAGGGGTGGATTTAAACCGTGCAGGCACGCCTTTATTAGAAATTGTATCCGAGCCTGATATGCGATCAAGCAGTGAAGCAGTTGCTTATTTAAAAAAACTACACCAGTTGGTGCGTTATTTAGGTATTTCTGATGGCAATATGCAAGAAGGCTCGTTTCGTTGTGATGTGAATATTTCACTGCGTAAAATGGGGGCTGACACATTCGGCACACGCGCTGAAATCAAAAATGTGAATTCATTTAAATTTGTAGAACAAGCTATTGAATACGAAATAGATCGCCAAAAAGAAATATTAGAAAATGGCGGTACGATTATTCAAGAAACACGTCAATATGATCCTGATGAAAATATCACGCGCAGTTTGCGCAGCAAAGAAAATGCGCCAGATTATCGCTATTTTCCTGATCCGGACTTATTGCCTGTTGTTGTTTCAGATGCGTATTTAGCATCCATCCTGGAAACATTACCCGAGCTACCTTGGCACAAACGAGATCGCCTCAAACAAGATTATGATTTAAATGATTATGATGCCGAATTTATTTCAGGGCAATTGGCCATTGCACATTATTTTGAAGCTGCTTTGAAAAATGCGAATGGCGCAAAACCCAAATTGATTGCCAACTGGATTGCCGGCGAACTCTCTGCCTTTTTAAACAAACACAATCTATCCATTGAACAATCTCCTATTAATGCAAAACAATTGGGTGAATTGGTGGCGCGCATTCATGACAACACCATTTCAAATAATATTGCCAAACAAGTTTTTGAAGCACTGTGGAACAAAGCAGGCTCTGTCGATGAAATCATCGAAGAAAAGGGTTTAAAACAAATCACGGACACAGGCGCGATTGAAAAAATGATTGACACCATTATCGCAAATAATCCAAATCAAGTTGCAGACTATCGCGCTGGCAAAGAAAAATTATTTGGATTTTTTGTGGGCCTTGTTATGAAGGAAACAAAAGGAAAAGCAAATCCAGCACAATTGAACGCCCTGCTGAAGCAAAAACTACAAAGCTAATTTTGTTCTATAATGAAGTTTAAGTTGAGTAAAGCATGTATGTGTAGAGGTGTAGCTTATGGCCATAGAATCTGATTATGAAGGCGATTTTATCAGTTCAAATCCAGCCGATCCAAAATTAAGACGGCAAAATGAAGTTAAGTTGTTAATCACTTTGCTAGAGGTCGCTGACTCCAGCATCAAAAGACAAGCATGGATTTCAAAAGGCTTGCAAGATGCATTGGTTCAAACACTGATGAAAGAAAAAAGGGTCGCTGAAAAAGCAGCTCAGCAACCTTCACTCAGATCAACACAAGAAAGGCACATGGTTGATTATTATGCGAAGGCCATTTCCCATTTTAAATCAGAAACGCTAAACACACTTAGCAATGCAAGCATCGAGGCACAACAATCTTTAGATGCTTTTTTTGGAGACGATCCCAAAAAAGCGTCTGCCAAACATAAAGCAAAAAAGATAATTCAAAAAACATTTACACCCGCATTACTCACTTTAGCAAAAGATTTATTGGCGGGCTTAGCCAATGACGAAATAACAGCAGCAGATGCGCTAAAAGATATACATCCTGCAATGCATGATGAAGTAATGACAAAATATGTTGCTGCCAAAGCAGCTTCAAAAATGGATCCCAATACCGCGCTTGAAGCAGCAATAAAATTAGCTGAAATCATAGCCTGGTCAAAAGCAATGAAGACAGAATTAAAACAAGACATTATGGTTACAACCACTGCCGTCACATCCAAGTCACAAACAGCCGTTGAAAGAATGGAAACCAACGTAGTCTCTGTCATTGATGCAGAAAAACTTTCTCTTGCTTATGCTAATTATGCCGGACAGTTTGCACAAATGGCTGTTAGCAAAGATAGCCCACTTGGGAAATTTATTTGCGAAACAGCTGCTATGGATGATGAAATGGGATTGCGTGGTTTATTTGAAGAAGAGCAGTTAATCGACGCCAGTAAATTAGCAATGACGCAGCTCACTGAAAAAGAACAAACTGTTTTTATCATGCTATTAAACCAAACCGTTGCCGGATTAGATGGACAATCCGTTGGAGCAACACTAGACACGCAAGCAACACAATTAAAAACATTCCATAAAACAGACATAACAAAAATTACAGATGAACTGGCAAAAAGCCTGACGCAACACACATCCGAACTAAGAGAAAACAATCAGACGACAGCAGAATCGGCATCAAAAGCCACAGCATCTCAATCAAAAGGAAGTTTTCATATCGCTGAAGCAACTGGTTCTGTTGAACCAAAGACGAAGACCAAAGAATCAGATGAACCCACTTCTCGCTCATCATAAAAACGATTAACTTAGCGAAAAATTTAGAGACTCACCTACATCGCAGAACAAAAACAAGGTGCTTTATTATTATCTCGCATCATTAAATGATGCATCCTATCTTCAAATAATACAAAACGTTTAGGAGGCATTGGCAGGTCAACCGAAACAGAAAACATTGGCTCACGATAACTTTTCCGCAATACAATCTCTTCTCGGTTGACTAAATTTTCTAACAAATTCCGTAAATCATTCCACTGGCCTGCACGAATGTGGGTTTGAGCATCTGTGTTCGTCATCAGCCACGACCACTGCGATTGTTCATCTTCATGTGCTAAAACCAACTCAACCAATCGCGCTGGCAATTCAATCTTCTCTGTTTCTTTATTATAAAAAATATCTAACAAATCACTTCTCGATAACAATAAGCCACATAAAATCTCAACTACCGAGTATCGCGCTTTTAAACCATCTTGCGTATTTAATAAGCAAGCAAGAGCGGGACGCTCTGTAACAAAAGAGTGAGAAAATAGAGAATACAAAAATGCCGTTTCTTTTTCACAAAGCGTCTGCTCATCTTTATAAGATACAGCGCCCGATAAAAAACCCAGTGTTCGCGATACGGCAAAAGCTTCTCTTTCAGCGTAAGTATCTGCTGTCCGTGGCAAATACCGAATAGTGCCTTCGAATCTGATGGGTAGAGCGCTGGGATCTTTTTTTACAAAATCAGGATCGATCAGTTGCATCTTAATAATTTGACTCTCTTCTGAGTTGGCATAACATAAAATATTTCCAAGCTTAATGTCGCCATGCGTCAAACCCACACACTGATAACGATAAGCCAGCAAGGTCACTGCAATTGCAGCATTCCAAAGCTGACCCAAAAGAAGCGCGCTGGAAAAATCGCGCATACCAAATGCGAACAAATAAAAATTTAAATCAACAATCCCTTTTTCAAGCAAGGTATAACTTCTTTTTCTGCTAGCATTCGCTTCTTCTTTTTGTCTAGCTGCACGCGCAATAGCGTGATCACAATTAAATTCAATTGCACAATCTGGTGTTACTCGATTTGACGAGCGAAGCACCATTTTTTTAGAAAGCAGTTCCCCATGCTCCAAAAAAATTTCTGCATCTTTAACGGTTGAAAATCCACCCTGACCTATAACACCCTGCTTCACTACATAATAATTATTGTCGGCATCAACTTTTTTCATCTTAATAACCGATCCAGTGCAGCCCAACACAGCTGTAAAAAATATGGCTTCAAGCTCAGAATGAACTGAAACATTTCTTCCTTCGCTCTTTAAATATATCTGAATTTTTCGTCCTATCTCTTTAGTATGCGTAATCTCGCCTTTACAGTTATTCAGCGTGCGATACCAATGAATCACAATAGATAGCTTGCCTTCTTTATCTTTTTCACCAAGCGTGATACTGCCGTGCTTGCTCCTGCAGAGCGCAGCAGTACTGTGATTTTTTTCAAAAAAAATATCGAACAATTTGAATTTATCCGATTTTGACAATATATCGCCCGCAGATGGACCTTTAATTTTAACCAGCGCAGGATGCGCATCAAAAAAACGTTTAATTTTAGAAAAGTCGTTACGTGACATTAATTTATTTCACTAAAAGTAACCTATTAAACAACAAACCAACCTTTATACGGTTTCATTTTTACCGACGACTTCATCCATTCTAAAAATAACAACTTAGATGAATGAACATGATGATTTTTTTTCAACCAAGCAAAATAATTTCGCATAACTTGATACCCCACTGTCCGAGGTGATACGGCATTATAATGCCATGATGCCTGACGCTCAATTTGCGCTGCAGTAGCATTTTTATCATATAAAATAACACTGATCGCCGCGGCCATACCGGTACGATCTGCGCCGCCTTCACAATGAAAAGCCAACGGTTGTGGTGCGGTTTGTAATAATTGCACGAGCTTACGCAACATTTTTTTTGTTGGCACATGATAGGCAGAAAATTGCAGGGAATAATAATGCAGATGGTGTATTTTAGCAAAATGGCTTTCCACTTGATACCAATGATTACTTGGCCAACTGCCGCGTAAATTGATAATCGTCTTCAAATGGAATTTCCGTGTATATTTCTTCAAACCTGCCTGATCAAGCTGAGCAGTACGATAGATTTTTCCTGGAATGACATTATGTACATTATCGCCAAAAAAATTATAAGCCAAACGGCCACCAACAGTTAACAAAGCAATAATCAGCAAGATAGCTATCAAAATGGCTGACTTTTTAACTACACGACAAGTACACCGCATCAACTGACCTTTTTATTTAATGAAAGTCAGCGATGCTAGCATATGAACAAAATCAAGACAAATTACTCTAAAAACAAATCTTGCATTGGCGTGACGCCCGGCACCATATTATAACGTGAAAAATCTTTTTCACCGGCCTGCGCCAACACAGCTTCATCAATGAAAAACTGTCCTGTTGTCTCACGACTATTTTGCGTCAAAATCCAATACGCCGCATTTGCTACAATTTCTGGATTACGTGATGCAGCATATAACTCTGGCGGAAAATTTACTTTGATTGCAGCGGTTGCAATCGTTGTTTTTGGCCATAAAGAATTCACTGCAATTCCTGCTTCTTTAAATTCTGCTGACATGCCCAACGTACAAACACTCATGCCATATTTTGAATACGTATAAACCAAATGATCCTTAAACCATTTAGCAACCATATGTAATGGCGGGGACATCGTTAAAATATGCGGATTGTGGGATTTCATTAAATATGGAATACAAGCCCGCGAACAAGCAAAGGTAGCACGCGCATTCACACCCATCATTAAATCAAATCTTTTTAATGTAGTTTTTTCTGTGTTGGTCAGTGAAATTGCACTGGCATTATTAATAAGGATATCAATACCGCCAAACTTTTTAACTGTTTCAGCAACTGCAGATTCAATTTGTTTTTCATCGCGCACGTCTAACATCAACGGCAGTGCTTGCCCACCTGCTTTTTCAACCTCTTCGGCAGCAGTATAAATAGTGCCAGGTAATGACTCATGTTTCTCGGTTGTTTTCCCAGTGATGACAATATTTGCACCATCTTTTGCGCAACGTAACGCAATAGCAAGACCAATGCCTCGCGTTGAACCGGTAATGAAAATTGTTTTATCTTTTAATGTGCTCATATCAAGTTCCCTTTGTTATTTTTGATTTGTTAATTTCAATCCGTCATGGCTACTCATGCGCTCAACTTTGCTTCACGCCACCATAAACACTGGTGTAACTGAATTTTTTTGCATTTTTTTAGCTTAGGTACTCTAGCGAAGATATGCAGACTATTCAACACCACCTTTTCAGCATGATCTGTTCCAATCGATTGAATGAGTATCGTTTGATTGCCACATCGATCTGTTTTAATCACCGTTGACTGAGCATGAACCATAATCGGCGAATCAGGCAAGTCAATAAAAATGCCTTCGTGCGCCAAAATTATTTTTTGCATACCCCATTCTGCACGCATAAAAATTAACAGGTGAGCATGGATCGCAGATTGCATTTTATGATTGATGATCACATCATCACTGTCACTCACTGCTATTAGCGTTAATACAAATAAAAAAATCAGCGTGAGCAATAACACCATACCAATTTGTTTATTTTTTCCGAATTGCGACATACAAAACACCAAACTGATGCAAGGAACCCAGAACATACTCAATTCTCACCGCACCCACTTTTTTTCTACTGATCACTTTGCTTGGTTTATAGTAGGCGCGAATATCTTGTCCAGAATGATCGAAAACACCTAAAAATAATTGGAAATCAGTCATACCTGTTATCAGTTCTTCGCGTGGATGATGCGCTATTTTATAAAACAAGGCATCAATCTCTTTATTTTTTTTATTCACCCGAAAAGTATTTGCGATAAAAAAATCAATGGGCAAATAATGAAAATGTCCATGTATGCGCACGCATTCGTGTAACTGCAATAAATCGGTGCCTGATTTGATCGTTAAGCCCAACTTATCAGCAGCATCATCGCGATCGAATCCACGCACAACAATTGCTTTTAATCCCAATGTTTTTCTTAAACACGAATCATCTCCGCTCATCTGAATTTGCTTTCGCAAAAAGGTATCCAGAAAATAAACTTGTTGTTGCGTATTTGAAAGTGACCATTGTCGTTGCGCTAATGCAGACAAAGTTATAAAAATATGCGTTACGCCAATAAACAATAACGCCCCAAGCGATAGCGCCAATAATAATTCTAACAAAGTAAATCCATCTTGATCATTGCGCATGGTTTTTCTTAAATCAACTTCCGAACTATTGCTTAACAAAAAACAACCATTGATTCTATTTTTATTTTCCCTGAAAACCATTGCAACGAAATTTGACAGGAGTGATTTTCATTATCACGATAATTACCCCAACCTTGTGGCAATAAATGCACATTGTCTTTATTCCAATGCGTTAATAACTTTTTTCGATAAGCATTTTTTTGATTCGCTAATAACATCTCTGCAAAATTATCAAGTTGTAATAAAGCAATTGCTTGTAAATTCATTTTGTCAGTATTTTTAGTCATACTAATTTGATAAACCAACAGCGACAACAAAACAAAAGCAATAATCCCCATTGAAAGCAGCACTTCAATCATCGCTATACCCCAACAATTTCTTTTCATTTAAGCATTATGCGAGAAATTAAAATGGGCGCAATACCGTGTTAACAGAAAAATATTCGTAAAACACTCCTTTTTTTTCTAAAAATAAACAATCAGTTATAAAATAAAGACGTTTTCTTGAATTTACACTATAGTTACCGTTAGACGATTCATCACATTAAGCGGACGATAAATATGAAAGTCTCAAAAATTATTTTTCTCGCAACGCTGTTTTTTTCAGTAACGATATTCAGTAATGCGTTTGCACAACCTTTAACAGTCAATTCATCTGGCGCTGAACAAAACACATTATCCATTCAGTGCGGTACTGGAATGGGTAGCCTCACCGGCGCTGGTTCAACTGCAGTGAATTGTAGCGATGGCGCAAAACAACTGATTGTCACCGCGCCAACAGGCACCTGTACCGCTTGCATTAACGACAACGCACTGGTTAGCGGCACTTTCCCCTGCGGCACTGCCAGCGGCAGTACTTTTGCACTCGCCCCTTCTTCAAGTTGGACGGCAGGTGGTGGCGCTACAAATTGTGGAGGTTCACCCGCTCCTACTGGCGGTTTAGTTGCACCAACCCATGTGCAAGCAACAGGCTCAGGACAAAGTGTTTCTGTCACTTGGACAACCACAACAGGTGGTATACCGCCTTATACTTACACAGTAACAGCTACTCCCAATCAACCTGATTCCGGTTCACCTATCGCAGAATCGGACGCAACCTCGCCAACCGTATTAAGCGGCATTCAAATTAACGTTAACTATTCCATCACCGTGACAGCAACCGACTCCGCAAAACCCAGTAACTCAGCCACTTCAGCTGCTGTAACTTATTCATCAATACCAGCAGCACCCTCATCTGGCATTCCATCGCCAAGTGCTGCACAAACCAGTATTTTTAATCAATTTGGTGTTGGCGCCAATATTAACTCACACTATGAAAGTGATTCATTCAATAGTATCTATTACGCATTTTTACAAAATGATGTAAATCAATTAGGAACAGCTGGTTTTAAAACATTGCGAGCCTATAGTTTATCAAAACAAACCTATATTGCTCTAATTAATGCGATCAGTAATTACAATCAGCAATACCCGGGTAACAAAATTAATTTGGTTTATCAATTTTCACTGTGCAAATCAGATGCCTATCATCAGCAAGCAGATGGATCAAACACTTGTATTGATATTGCGAAAGGCACAGATGGCTGGACTTCCGTTGATCAAATCGTTTCTGCAGAAACAGCAAAATTAAACGGCGTCATCCAAGCTGTTGGTCCCAATACATTTGCAAGCGTAGTACCCATGATTATTGTGAGTAATGAAGATTTAATCATTTCGCACGGATTTAATTATGCTGGCGATAAACCCGTCGCATATACAAAAGGCCAAGGTGAGTATCAAAAGACTGGAAAATATAATGACACTGATATCACCAATGCATTATCAACAGTGCAAGGCATTATCAGTTCACACGGCGCGCTTCAAAATATTCCTTTATCTGCAGATTTAGTGGTGTTTAATCCCAAATATGCGGATGCAGCAACAAGCACCGCGTTTAAAAATGTGATCACATACCAATACCATACAGGGCCTGTTTTAATGAATATTTATCCTTATCAATTTGGCGCTGGCAATCCAGATGGCACCAATGCTGTTTGTCCTCATGGCGGAGCAAACCATCCCAGCTGTATCACACAAGTCAATGCGTTGTATTCTTTGGTTGATGCACTGCTCACCACAACGGATCAAACTATTTTAAATACGCTACAACAAAAGGGATTTATGCTTGGCGAAACTGGCTGGCCTAATGCAGGCACACCCTCTCCAAATGAATATATGACGATGGTTCCAGGCTCAGTTGCTGGCACACAAAATTACATTAAAGACGTCATTACTTTTGCAAACAACTATTCAATTCCCGTTTTATTATTTGAAGGATATGACGAACCCAAAAAAGCAGCGCCATCAGATCCCGAAAGTCATTATGGTCTGTTTTCTTGGAATAATGATCCCTGGATTACCATTAATCAAAATAATATTAATATCAATGCAGCAAACAAAGGTGAGAACAATCCGTATCACTTTAGTCCAGCTGATTACACACTGATCTATCCAACCAATGACGTGAATGGCACAGTAACAGTCACTGCCAAAAGCAATGGTCACAAAAGTGTTTATTCTTTTCAGGGCCCGTCTGTTACTGGATTTAAACGTGCTGATGGCGATACCATTCAAATTAAAATAACCAGCTCACCTTGTACCAGCACGACTGCAATGTATTGCGATGCTACTTTCAGCAAAACAAGTGACACCTATACTGCTTCTGGAAGTTGCGCAAATCCAGCCTTATCTGGCATCAGTTGGAACTCAACATCAGCAAGTAAAGCGATTAAGAGCTCAATTAATCTTGCTGTACCAACAGAAACCATGTGCACTGGTCTAGCACCAACACCAGGCGACATTCAATTTACCATTTATGCAACAGGATCAGGATCATTCCAATCAGGATCAGGACCCAGCACTAATTTCAATGGCCCAACACCACAAATGGTACAAGTAAAAGATGGTGATACTGTGACACTCACATCAAACTGTAGTGGTGGCGGATCACTCATTTGCACAGGCACTTATAGCAAAGCAACAGGGCAAATCTCGAATATTGCAGAAACATCACCTAATGCTGCCTCTGCTGCTTCAGGTGGTGGTGATTGCGGCGATACCAATAGCGGCATTCAATGGACTTCGCCTGCGAATACGCTGCACTTAGGTTCGCCTGCGTCGTCAGCATGTAGCGCCAATTAATCACACTAACTGGCCGCGCATGATTAACAAAATAACAATTTGTTTTTCATGCGCGATTTCTATTGTCGTCTGACTATTTAAAAATCAACGATCTATTCGCCACGTTGTTTTTCCATCAGCATCTTCAATCACAACCTGCCGTTTTTTCAACTCATCACGAAGACGATCCGCTTCTTTAAAATTTTTATTTTTACGCGCTTCATTTCTTTGTAAAATTAACTTTTCCACTTGCGCTGAAAAATTTGCATCTACATGACCACGCAAAAACAATTCTGGGTCATTTTGTAAAATACCGAAAATACCACCGAGTTTTTTTAATTGTGATGCCAATAGTGTTGCCTTTTTTATATCACCAGCTTCTTTCAATTGATTAATGTTACGCGCCATCTCAAACAAAACAGAAAAAGCAACAGATGAATTAAAGTCATCATTCATGGCATTGATAAATTCAGGTGGTGCTATGAATAAAACAGCATCATCCAGATGCAATCCACGAATGGCAGTATATAAACGCGTTAAAGACTGCGTTGCTTTTTCCATGTTATTTTCTGAATAATCTACTGGGCTACGATAATGCGCACTCAACATAAAATAGCGAACCACTTCAACTGAATACTTGACTAAAACGTCACGAATGGTGAAAAAATTATTCAATGATTTTGACATTTTTTCACCTTCAACATTCAATAAACCCACATGCATCCAATAATAGGCAAATGGTTTATGATAAGCGCATTCAGATTGTGCAATTTCATTTTCATGATGCGGAAATTTTAAATCCATCCCACCGCCATGAATATCAAAAGGCTGTCCTAAAATAGTAGCTGCCATTGCAGAACATTCAATATGCCAACCAGGTCGACCCAATCCCCATGGTGATTCCCATTGTGGTTCATTGGATTTGGCTAATTTCCATAAAACAAAATCCAGCGGATCTTTTTTTCCTTCCGCCACATCAATACGCGCACCTGAAATTAATTTTTCAATATCACGCTTTGATAATTTTCCATATGCTTTAAATTGGCGGACTGAAAAACACACATCGCCATTACCAGCAATATACGCTACTTTTTCATCTACTAATTTCTGAATGAGTTCGATAATAGATTTAATAAATGCCGTGGCACGCGGTTCAACATCAACTGGCGTTAACCCCAATGCCTTTTCATCTTCATGCATAATCTCAATAAAACGCTTTGTTAATGACTCACAGCTTTCATTGTTTTCATTTGCACGCTTAATAATTTTGTCGTCAATATCCGTAATATTGCGCACCAATGTCACTTTATAATCTTGTGAACGCCAATAACGCACAATCATATCGAATGCCAGCATGGATCTGGCATGACCAATATGACAATAATCATAAACAGTTTGGCCACAAACGTAGAGTTTAATTTCACCCGGCACAATGGGTTTGAATTCTTTTTTTACGTTGGTTAATGAATCAAAGATACGCATATCAAAAAATTCCTCGTTCCAATCTACGCTTAATGGTTTGCACAGACATCAACGAAAAAATCGCGGCAAAATCAGGGCCATGTTGTTGACCTGTCAATGCAATACGAAGCGGCATAAATAATGCCTTTCCTTTCACGCCACATTTCTCTTTTAAGTGGGTCGTGATTTTTTCTGGATCAGCGCCAACATTTTCCAAAGCAATCAGACTTTCTGAAAAATAATTTTTTCCCGCCTCATGAAAAATGGCTTGTTGCTCTGCATTTAACTCAGGCAACTCACCAAACAAAGCTTCCGCCCAGATTTTTACTTCTTTAGGAAATCGCACATTCGGTTTGATTGCATTGATAAATGCTGTTTTTTGATGATCCGGCACCAGCTGACGTGTTGATTCATCTGTCCATTTCCAAAAGGCATCATCTGATAATTGCATCACTGTTTGGGTTTGCCAAAACAACAACTGTTGTTCATTATATTTTGCAGGCGATTTAACAAGCGCCTCAATTTTAAATTCAAGTGCCAATTGCTCAAGTGATAAAAAACCATCATGCCCATAATAATGACCTAATCGTGCTAAATAATTCACAATTGCCATTGGCAAAAAACCTTCCTCATGCAACACACGCAGACTGCGGCTGCCATGACGTTTTGACAGCGGACTGCCATCTTGCCCAACAATTAAGGCAATATGGCCATAAGACGGCACCGATAAATTCAACGCATTCAAAATAACAATTTGACGTGGCGTGTTGGTTAAATGATCTTCGCCACGTAACACATGTGTTACCTGCATCAATGCATCATCAATCGCATTACAATACATAAAAGGGGCTGTGCCATCAGTCCGTTGAATCACGAAATCACCCAAATCATTTGAATTGAATTTTTGCTCGCCTCGCACAAGATCATGAAAAACAATCATTTCATTTTCAGGCATTGCAAAACGCAGCGTATGCTTGCACCCCGCTGCTTTTTTTTCTGCCACCTCTTTTTCACTTAAACGACGACACACACCTGTATAACGCGGCGGCTTTCCTGATTTTTGTTGCAGTGTACGCTGCAAGGTTAATTGTTCTTCTGTACAAAAACAGGGGTATGCCATTTGCTTATCGATTAAATGATGATAGAAATCATCATAGATTTTTTGACGCTGTGATTGATAATAGGGGCCATGATCACCACCTACTTCAGCACCTTCTTGCCAATGCAAACCCAACCAACGCATATCATCCATCAGCGCTTGTGTAAATGCCTCATCTGAGCGGGTTTTATCCGTATCTTCAATACGCAATAAAAAATGCCCTTTGCTATGCATGGCAAATAATGCGCTAAATAAAGCCGTTCGTGCATTACCTAAATGCAAATAACCCGTAGGACTTGGGCAAAAACGTGTTTTCATAAGTGGCATTCCGCTGGATAAAAGGGCTTTATTATGGCAAGATTTGTTAATTATGACTACAAAAAACCACACACTTTTTATTTCTGATCTGCATCTTGATCCGCAGACATCATCAAACACAAACACCTTTTTTTATTTTTTGGATCATATCGCACCAGCAGCAGATGCGCTTTATATTTTAGGTGATTTTTTTGAAAGTTATATTGGAGATGATCATAAAACAGCGTTTTCAGAATTAATCATCCACGTCTTATCAAAATTGAGTGATCAATCATTACCTATTTTTCTAATGCATGGTAACCGTGATTTTTTAATTGGAAAACAATTTGCAAAACGCGCTGGTATCACATTAATTCCTGATCCTTATTGCACAACACTCTATGATCAAAAAATCCTATTAATGCACGGCGATAGTTTATGCACGCAAGACAGCAGTCATCAACGCTTTCGCCGCATCACACGCAACGTCATCACTCAAAAAATATTTTTATCACTACCGCTTTCATTCCGTCTCAAGTTCGCAACCAAATTACGTGATGAGAGCACTGAAAACAATAAGATGAAATCGGCTGAAATAATGGATGTATCAGAAAATGCTGTCGCTCATGCATTAAAAAAATATCAAGCAACAAAAATAATTCATGGTCACACACATCGCCCCATGGTGACAGATCAAAGAATCGTCCTTGACTCATGGCATGCTCACGGCAATTATTTAAAAATGGATTGCGATGGCCATATGGAATTGGTAAACATTCCCTATTAAACCAGTGGAGATCTGCGCCATACGTTATACAAAAATAAATGCCGCTCGTTAACCAATCACGCTACACTGCGACTTCTTGCGTACGCATAGCCAGCATCAATGCTTTCATTTCTTCTACTGCACGTTGCATGCCAATAAATAAAGCGCGCGCAACAATACTGTGTCCGATATTTAGCTCATGTATCACGGGGATCGCAGCAATGGCTTGTACATTTTCAATATGTAAACCGTGCCCAGCATTCACAATCAAACCCAAACGATGCGCATACGCTGCTGCATCCGCAATGCGTTTTAATTCCACTTTGATTTCAGCTGGATTGCTTGCATTCGTTGCATGTGCATACTCACCCGTATGCAATTCAATCGTTGATGCACCGCATTCTTTTGCCGCATCAATTTGTGATTGATCTGGATCAACAAACAAAGAGACAACCACATGCGCATCTGCCAAACGAGCACAAACATCAGTGAGTTGCTTGCATTGCGAAACCACATTCAATCCGCCTTCCGTCGTTAATTCATGACGTTTTTCAGGCACCAAGCAAACATAAGTAGGCTGTATTGATTCTGCAATCGCGATCATTTCATCTGTTGCTGCCATTTCCAAATTCATGGGTACATTCAACGTTTCTTTGAAGGCATGTACATCAGCATCTTGAATATGTCGACGATCTTCACGTAAGTGCAAGGTGATACCGTCCGCACCCCCTTTAATTGCTTTAAAAGCGGCTTGTATTGGATCAGGATAAAAAATGTTGCGAGCCTGCCGTAGCGTGGCAACATGATCGATATTCACACCTAAACGAATGGTCATTTCAGCTTCCTCCAGAATTAGATTCTTGGGTTTCGCCTATTCACGAAACCTTCTTTACGCAATGCGGGTTTTCAAAAGAGTGCGCACAAGGCGCAAACTCCCGAAGCTGCCTGAATTGTAAAGAGTGTGCACGCAAAGCGCAAGGCGTGAACGCGTACCCTACGCTGCATCAGATCATCAAAATCAATAAAATAGCGCTCGACTATGCAATGGTTTTTCACCCAACAATGGAATCAATGCCAAGCGCATCAATCGCTTTGCGGATGCTTGTGTTAACGTATCTTGAAAATCATCTTGCGAGATGTTTTTTAATATCCTGCCTGAAAAAATATGTTTTTCATCTTGAGTATGATCCACTAAAAAAAAACCTTGCTGTGGAATAAATTCATAAAAAAAATCTGTGTGGATGACTGCATTGGTTTTTGCTTCGCGCATTAATGGCAAACCATAACCCAAATCTTCTAATAACTTTTTTTCAAACAAACGCAACACAACTGGCATCGCATCATTTTTTTCCAAACGACACAAGCTTTGATGATAAGTTTCAAATAATTTTGGATGCGGGTCTTCTTTATGCAGCAAACGCATCAACAGTTCATTAAAATAAAACCCACAAAACAATGGCTTTTGATTGAGTTGCAACGGCATACCATTTAGTTCAATCTGCATTAAAGTTTTTAACTCATGATTACCAAACCAAGCAGCCAACATCGGTGTGAATAGTTGTAATTGTCCGCGATAACGTGATTTAGGACCACGCGCACTTTTTGCGATCACAGCAACACGACCATACACTTGACTAAATAATTCAACAATTAAGCTGGTGTTGCGAAAAGGTCGGGTATGCAAAACATAAACGGGCGTTAAGTCAACACGATGCATAAAAATCCATTATTCCACTTTCGCGGATAGATTAAAAATCAATCTTATTCTTCCTGATATCCAAACACTTTCAGTGAACGCTGATCATCCGACCAATTTTCCTTTACTTTCACCCACAATTTCAAAAATACTTTTTTCTCAAAATAATTTTCAAGATCAATACGTGCCTGCGTACCTATAGCACGCAATCCTGCGCCATTTTTTCCAATTACAATGGCTTTTTGACCTTCTCTACCAACCCAGATTAATGCAGCAATACGAATAACACGATCATCTTCTTCAAACGCATCAATAGTAACGGCACATTCATAAGGTAATTCATCACCCAAGCCCCGCATTAATTTTTCACGTACAAATTCGGCTGCCACAAAACGATCTGTGCGATCAGTCAACTGATCTGTTGGAAATAATTCACCTTCATGCGGCAAAAGGGTTTCAATTGTTTTTTGTAATTCATCTACTTGCAAGCCTGTTTTCGCAGAAATCGGTACAATTTTTGCAAAAGCCAACTGCTTAGCTAAATTTTCAATGAAGGGCAACATTTCTAATTTATTTTTAATATCATCAATTTTATTGATCACCAAGATAACTGGCTTTTCAACTGCTTTTAATTGCAACAACACATTCGCATCTTCTTTATCCCAGCGCATCGCCTCAATTAAAAATAAAACCACATCCACTTCATCAAAAACACTCTTGGTAACCCGGTTCATTACACGATTCATTTCACGTTTATAAGTGGTATGCAAACCGGGTGTGTCAACATAAACTGTTTGCGCCACATCGGTTGTCTTAATACCCAAAATACGATGACGCGTTGTTTGCGGCTTACGAGAAGTAATTGAGATTTTTTTCCCTAAAATATAATTCATCAGTGTAGATTTACCAACGTTAGGCTTACCCACAATGGCAACCATACCAGAATGTTTTATCGCATTGTCACTCATGTTATTTCTCAATTAGTTTATTTAAAAATGATTTTGCCGCAATTTGTTCTGCTTTTCTGCGGCTGGTGCTCACGCCTTCTGTTTCATAAGGCAATCCCTCAACGCGACACACCACCGAAAAGGTTTGCTCATGCGCATCACCTGTCACCGTAAATTGATATGATGGCAAAGTCATTTGCCGTGCCTGTAGCCATTCTTGCAAAGTGGTTTTTGCATCTTTCACATCCGTTTGCGTATCAATCATCTCAATTAAATCGCCATACCACATTAACACACACTGTTGCGTTGTTTGAAAATCGGCATCCATGTAAATGGCGCCAATCACTGCTTCAAACGCGCCTGCTAAAATAGATTCACGATGATACCCGCCGCTTTTCAATTCACCCACACCCAATTGCAAACAATCATTGATACCCAAATCAACTGTTATTTTTGCAATGGTCTCTCCTTTTACTAAAGCAGCGCGCAAGCGACTCAATTCACCTTCACGGAACTGAGGATATCGACGAAAAATTTCTGTTGAAATAATTAAACTTAAAATTGAATCACCTAAAAATTCCAAGCGTTCATTATTTTTTAATTTTTGTTTACTGCGATGCGTTAATGCGCGCATCAGCAACGCGTTATCACGAAAAGTGTGACCCAGTTTGACTTGAAGCGGCTTAAGATTGATCATAATTTAATTATCTACTATTTAGAATCTCAATCAGCGATTTGGAATTGATATCAACAAACTGCCAATCACAAACAACCCATCACTATTTTTTGTCAGAGCGTAACACAGCTAAAAATGCATCTTGAGGTATCGTTACTTTACCAATTTGTTTCATGCGTTTTTTACCCGCTTTTTGCTTTTCTAATAACTTTTTCTTACGACTTACATCACCACCATAACATTTTGCAGTGACGTTTTTACGCAATGCTTTTACCGTCGAACGCGCTACAATTTTTCCACCAATAGCAGCTTGCAATGCAATATCATACATTTGTCTCGGTATGATTTCGCGCAAACGCTCTGCAACAGCACCACCACGATTATGTGCTGAATCACGATGCACAATCGATGCCAACGCATCCACCTTGTCACCATTAACTAAAATATCTAATTTTACCAATTCAGCCGATTCAAAATGGTCAAAACTATAATCAAGCGATGCAAATCCTCGACTGATTGATTTTAATCGATCAAAAAAATCCGAAACCACTTCAGACAACGGAATAGCATAATTCAAAGAAACCTGATTTCCGATATATTGCATTTTCTTTTGCACACCGCGTCGCTCTAAACACAATGTCATCACACTACCTACATATTCTTGTGGTGTTAACATACTCACATCAGCAATAGGTTCACGTAATTCAGCAATCGTAGATTGATCTGGTAGCTGACTGGGATTATCGATGTAAATGGTTTCGCCATTTTTCATTAATAGCTCATAAACAACCGTTGGCGCTGTGGTAATCAAGTCCATATTATATTCGCGCTCTAAACGCTCTTGCACAATTTCCATGTGCAACAAACCTAAAAACCCACAACGAAAGCCCGCCCCCAATGCGGTTGAATTTTCAGGTTCATAAAACAAAGAGGCGTCATTTAATCGTAATTTTGATAATGCTTCGCGAAAAGCTTCATAATCATCCGCACTGATAGGAAACATACCCGCATAAACTTGTGGCTTTACTTTTTTAAAACCAGGCAATGCTTGTGCTGCTGGATTTTTCGTAAGCGTTAGCGTGTCGCCAACGGGTGCGCCAAAAATATCTTTAATGCCAGCAACCACATAACCCACCTCGCCCGCTAACAATTGCGGCAAAGGGTGACGTTTCGGTGTAAAAATACCAACCCCATCGACCAAATGATCTCGACCTGTCGACATGACTCGAATTTTATCGCCTACTTTCAAAACACCTTGCTTAACGCGCACCAATGACACCACACCCAAATAACTATCAAACCATGAATCAATAATTAAGGCTTGTAATGGCGCATCTAAATCACCTTCGGGTGCGGGTACTTTTGCAATCAGTTGTTCAATTAATTCAGGAATGCCCATGCCAGATTTCGCACTGACCGGCAGTGCATCTGCTGCATCAATACCAATGATCTCTTCAATTTCATTTTTTACTTTATCCGGATCTGCTTGCGGCAAATCCATTTTATTTAATACAGGAATTACCGCTAGATTTTCATTCATTGCGGTATAACATGTCGCCACTGTTTGCGCTTCCACACCTTGCGCTGCATCAACAACCAATAACGCACCTTCGCATGCAAATAACGAACGAGAGACTTCATATGAAAAATCCACATGACCTGGCGTATCAATAAAATTTAACTGATATTGCTCGCCGTTTTTTGCGGTATAAAATAAAGTAACGCTTTGCGCTTTAATCGTAATGCCTCGTTCGCGCTCAATATCCATACTGTCGAGCACTTGCGACTTCATTTCTCGGTCAGACAAACCGCCACATAATTGAATTAATCGATCTGCCAATGTTGATTTACCATGATCAATATGCGCAATAATTGAAAAGTTACGGATATTGTTTTGCGGTACAGCAATGTGATTTTCAGTAGATGACATAACGTATTTTAGCTCCATTTTTGGAACCAACATCGTACCGTAAAAGGGCTATTTTCGCACGTGGTTTTCTATTCACTATTGCTATAAACAGACGTCATGTACAGAAATAATCGATCTCGCTTGATTGTCATACCTGCAAGCGAGAAAATGGGGTGCGAATCCGGTGCCGCATAAATGACATCTTTTTGAATTTGCTTTAAGTGCTTTTCATTTGGCATACGCTGATTATTTTCACGAAACCATTCTCGCAATAATAATTTTTGTTTTTCATCTGAAAAGGTACGCAACATCTTTAAATTAATTTTTTGCAAGTCATTTGTTTTTATTTTTTCAAACTCAACTTTAATCATTTCTGAAATTATTTTTTCTTGCGCCGCAACCAATCGACTGCTCCGCGCAAAATTATTCATCACGGCAGGGTATTGTTTTTTTAACAACGGGAAAATTTCATGACGTAAAAAATTGCGACGAAAACGCGTATCCGCATTACTATCATCTTCAATCCATTTTAAATGATGATCGCGAGCATACGCCTCCAATACGTCACGCGAAAAATAAAGCAAGGGACGAATTAAAAGGCCTTCACCCCATTTTTTTTTCATTGGCATGGCAGACAATCCCTTTGAGCCCGCGCCACGCAATGCTTGTAACAAAAAAGTTTCTGCTTGATCATTTAAATGATGTGCTGTTAATAAAACACTATTTTTATCGATGTGTTTTCGCAAAGCAGCATAACGTGCTTCACGTGCATTTTCTTCGAAAGAATCACCCGTCTTTAAATTAAGAACTATATTTTCAACATGAATCGGTATCGATAATGCATCCCCTATTTTTTTACAATGCACCGCCCAATGATGCGATTCGCGACTCACTTGATGATTAATATGAATGGCACGAACATTGATTTTAGGATCATTTTTTTTAATTTCAGACATCACATGCAACAAGACATGGGAATCTAGCCCACCACTATAAGCCACAACAAAAGATTGCAAAGTAGTTTGCAATTCAATGGTCTTTTTTATTAATGCAGCTGAAAACATAAATGCTTAATAGGTAGATATAGTTACGCTCACACCCCTTTATGCTTCTGGGTGCAGCCAGAACTGTTGTCGTTGCTCAATTAATTCATCCAATGATAACTTTTGCAATGACTTTAAATTAGAGAGCAAACGCTGCTTGAGTCGATCCGCCATCTCATCGGGGTCACGATGCGCACCACCCAACGGTTCTTCAATCACTTCCTGAATTAATTTTAATGACCTTAAACGTTTCGCAGTGAGGTTTAACGCTTCTGCTGCTTCGCCTGCTTTTTCAGCACTCTTCCATAAAATAGACGCACAACCTTCTGGTGAAATTACAGAATAATAACTGTATTGGAGCATTAAAGTGCGATCTGCCACACCCAATGCCAATGCGCCACCCGAACAACCTTCGCCTAAAATAGTCGCAATAATGGGCGTACGTAATCCTGCCATCTCATATAAGTTACGCGCAATGGCCTCACTTTGATTTTTTTCTTCTGCCGTAATACCAGGGTATGCACCGGGTGTATCAATAAATGTAAGTACAGGCACATTAAATTTTTCAGCCAGCTTCATTAAGCGCAACGCTTTACGAAATGCTTCAGGTGATGCCATACCAAAATTACGGGCAACTTTTTCTTTTGTTGTACGGCCTTTTTGATGACCCATCACCATCACGGGCTGATCATTTAATTTCGCCAACCCCCCCACAATCGAGGCACCATTAGCAGTATGACGATCACCATGTAATTCATCAAATTCAGTAAATATTTTTTGAATATAATCCAAGGTATACGGACGCTTTGGATGACGCGCAATCTGCACAATTTGTTGATCAGATAATTTTGCAAAAATAGATTTCGTCAGCTCAACACTTTTTTGTTCAAGCTTGCTCACTTCATCTGAAATATTTAAATCCTGATCGACACCGACGCGCCGGAGTTCATTGATTTTTTCTTCCAACTCAGCAATGGGTTGTTCGAATGCTAAATAATCTAAGTTCATACCATTTCTCTAATTTTTTAAGCTGCTTGTTTTGAAATAGAACGCGATCCACAATGGGGGCATTTTCCTTCTTTAACATCAGTTGATTTTAATGGTGTGCGGCAATCAAAACACTGTTTGGTTTCAGTTTCTTCTAATGCACTATTGACCGCAACACGCTGATCAAAAACAAAACATTCACCTTGATAAAATTCACCGCCACATTTTTCAAAGTAATTCAAAATACCGCCATTGAGCTGATAAACATTTTTAAATCCTTTTTGAGCCATCAATTCTGCTGCTTTTTCGCATCGAATACCACCAGTACAAAAAGTGACAATGGTTTTTTCTTTCAGATCTTCTGGCAAAAAATCGACAGCTTCACCAAACTCATTAAAATGCGCGATATGCAAATCCATCGCATTTTCAAATGTGCCCAATTGCACCTCATATTCATTACGCGTATCTAACACTATCATATCGCGTTTTTCGTCATACCATTGTTTCAATGTTTCAGGTGAAACATAAGGCGCTGTTTTTTTCTCCGGCACAATACTGGATTGACGAATTGGAATAATCTCTTTTTTTAAACGCACCAACATTCGATTAAAGGGTTGATAATCAGTGAAGCTTTCTTTAAACCAAATATCTGCCAATTCTGGAATAGTGCCAAGATATAATAAAAATTGATCTATGTTATCGCGCGTACCCGCCAAAAAAGCATTCACACCTTCTGTACTCAATAAAACAGTGCCTTTCAAATCACACGCGATGGCTTTTGCTTTCATTTCAGCACGCAACACGGGTAATTGTGTTTCACATAACGTTACAAACTTATAACCTGATAAATTTACAATATCTAATTTACACATCATCAACCTCAATAAATAGTTGGCGTATCTTACCGCATCGATTGCATAGTCAGCAATCACCTATCTCATGTTGATGTACGACAACTTTCAGGTTAATCTATCAACAACTCAAGCGTAAAACACTAGGATGTACATATGAAGAAAACAGCAAAATGGATTTTAAGTTCCTTGGCAATATCAGCAATGCTCCTGTCCACTGGCTGCGCAAAAAAACCTGATCCCACAGCAAATGATCCGCTAGAAGGATATAATCGCGTGATGTTTGCTTTTAACATGGATGTGGATCATTTGGTTTTTCGCCCTGTTGCGACGGTATATAACACAGTCACTCCTTCTTTTGTACAAACAGGTGTGACCAATGTATTTGCCAACATTGATGAAATTCCTTCATTCCCAAATGATTTTATGCAAGGCCAATTTAAATTTATGCTTGTGGATTTATGGCGTTTTGCTATTAATTCTACACTGGGTGTTGGCGGTTTATTTGACGTAGCAAAACGCATGGGATTGCCACCGCACGTCGCTACTTTTGGCGGCACACTCAGAAAATGGACAGGAAAAACATCTCCTTACTTTATTATGCCATTCTTAGGGCCTTCAACTATCTTTAACACAACTGGCTATTTCGCTGATTACTACATGACGCCATGGCCATACCTTAAAGATCAAAACATCAATTACATTGCACATGCCGTGAAACTTGTTAACATACGCGCAAGCTTATTACCTGCTGATAAAATGGTGGACACCGCTTTTGATCCTTACATTTTTGTCCGCGATGCTTATATGCAAAGACAAGCAGCCAGAGCTAAAGGTGAAGATGTTGATCACGGAAATACAGCACACGACCTAACATCGCCTGCTAATTAAGAGTGTTTAGTGCGATTTTTAAAAGACACAAGCGCGTTTTTCAACGCGCTTTTTCATGATCCGCGTTCTATCGGCGCAGTGCTTCCAAGCTCAAGATACCTGGCTAACAGTATGGTTGAGCAAATTGACCTGGCTTCATCAGATTATGTGGTTGAACTGGGGCCTGGCACAGGCGCAATTACGAAAGTAATTTTAAAATCTATTCCAGCAAAACGATTTATTACGCTAGAGATCTCACCTGCTTTTGCAGATACCTTGCAAGCAAACTTCCCGGAAATCACTGTGATTAAAGGCAATGCAGCGAATTTATCTGAGTTACTGCAAAATAAAAAACCCGTTCACACTATTATTTCAAGCTTGCCATTACGATCACTAACCAAGTCGGATCGCGATAAAATTTTATCCGAAATCCCTAAAGTACTCTCACCAAATGGGCAATTTATTCAATACAGCTATTCACTCAATAATAAAAATATATTTTATCCAAAAAACTTTACGCTCAAAAAATCATTTGTCGTATGGCGCAATATTCCGCCAGCTAGAGTCAGTGTATTTCAAATCAATCCGGGATAATCCAATTGCCGCAACGCCTCATATAAAATTACAGCAACCGCATTGGATAAATTCAAACTACGACTTTCTTTTTGCATGGGAATGCGAATTTTATTTTCAAGCGCATCGCGAATCTCTGATGGCAAACCACGTGACTCAGGCCCAAACAATAAATAATCATTTTGCTCATATTTTATTGCAGCATGCAGCTGTACTGCTTTAGTAGTACATGCAATAACACGTGTTGGTTTTTGCTCATTCAAAAACACTGCCCAATTGGCATATTCTTTCACCTCTGCAAATTCACGATAATCCAATCCCGCGCGACGCAATTCTTTTTGCGTCATATCAAATCCAAGCGGATGAATTAAATGCAGTTGCGCACCAGTATTAGCACACAATCGAATGATATTGCCCGTATTAGGTGGGATTTCAGGTTGATATAAAACAACATGCATCGTTTTTCTTCGAAGGTTTATTCCATCTTTGGTTCACGATCAAGCAGTTCTGACAATACCGCTTGCGCAGAACGATTTTCATATAAAATAGCATATACTTGTTCAGCGATAGGTAACAATACTTGATTTTTTTTTGCCAACTGATGCAATTGCTTTGCGTTGTAATACCCTTCAACAGATTCACCAATGGCTTTCAATGCATTTTCTGCAGTTGCACCTTTGCCAATTGCCAAACCAAAACGACGATTACGTGATTGGTCATCTGTGCAAGTTAACACTAAATCACCCACGCCTGCCAAACTCATCATTGTTTCTGCTTGCCCACCTAATGCCAAACACAAACGTGTTAGCTCAGATAATCCACGCGTGATTAATGCGCATCGCGTATTAGCACCAAAACCCATACCATCAGATATGCCAACCGCAATGGCCATCACATTTTTTACAACGCCACATAATTGCACGCCAATGAAATCGGGGTTTAAATACACGCGAAAATGACCGTTATGAAAACGATGAGACAAGGACTCTAAAAATGCTTGATTATTGCCCGCCAAACTTACCGCAGTCGGTAAATTTAAAACTACTTCTTTAGCAAAACTCGGACCTGACAAAACCGCAATCGGCGTTTCGGGTGAAAAAATGTCATAAACAACTTGATGCAAAAAACCCGCATTCTGTGGATCCAGTCCTTTCGTTCCCCATACAAAACGCACCTGTGCTGAAACAATGGGTTTCAATTGTGTGAGTACAGCACGAAATGCATGACTCGGCACAAACAAACCAATATCTAACACATCACGAACCGCTTCTGTTAACTCAAAATGAATCTGCAAAGTATCTGGAAATGCAACACCGCAAAACGAACGTTCATTTTGCATCTGCGTTAAACGATTCTGGTCATGATCCCACAAACGCACTGCTTGACCATTACGCGCCAACAAAACAGCGATTGCTGTTCCCCAGGCACCTGCTCCTAAAATCGTAATGGGTGATGCATCCATATAAAAATCCCTTCGATCAATTAAAGTTATTGCGCCGTTTATTCTTTTTTAGCCGATTTAGCCTTAGCTTCTTTTTGTTGCTCATACAAAGCATCAAAATTGACTGGGGCTAAATACAACTGCGGGAAACCAGCGCGAACTACTGCATCTGTAACCACTTCTCGTGCATAAGGATATAAAATATTTGGACAAAAACTACCTAACATGTGATGCAGTTGCTCTTCAGTAAATCCCTTGAGCATAAAAATACCTGCTTGCTTTACTTCAACTAAAAAAGCTACTTTGTCTTTAACCTTAACTGTTACGGTCACTTTCAAAACCACTTCACGCACACCCTCTTCTAATACCAAACCAGCGTCAGTACCAATGTCCATGTTCATTTGTGGTTCCCAAGCTTCTAAAAAAATCTTGGGGGTGTTTGGCGTTTCTAGCGATAAATCTTTTACATATAAACGCTGAATCGCAAATTCAGGACCTTCTGATTTAACCGCTTCTTTTTTTTCTGTCTCTTCGGGCTTTTGTGTTTTCTGTTGAACCATGATTTTTTTACTCCTATTTAAAAAATTATTTCAGCAAGGCATCTAACTTTCCTGCCTGATCCAATGCATATAAATCATCACAACCACCAATTCCCTGGTTATTAATAAAAATTTGCGGAACTGTTCGACGACCCTCAGCACGCAACAACATCGCTTCTAAATCCGCCGGATTCTCATCCACCTTAATTTCTGTGTAATGTACTTTTTTATGATCAAGCAATTGCTTTGCGCGATCACAGTAAGGACATGTTTTTTTGCTGTAAATCTCTATTTTTAACATAAGCTCCTTCAAAATATTACTATTTTTTAACAACCGGCATGCCGGCCGATTTCCATCCATCAATGCCTGATTTTAATGAAGATACTTTTGTGAATCCAGCTTCTTTGAGTCGTTTGGCAATCGGTCCTGTTTTTAAACCCATTGCATCAACTAAAATAATAGGCTGATTACGCAAGGTATTTAATTTTTCCTGCTGATGATCAAAATCAACCAATGAAATATTTTTTGCATTGACAATATGACCTTCACGAAAGGCGCTTGCTTCTCGTAAATCAACCACTGCAGCGTCTTCACGATTAATCAATTGCACTGCCATTGCAACAGAGATGCGTTGACCGCGACCACGTATCACTCGCATTTCTTCAATCACCAGTAAAATAGCAACCAGCACAAACGCACTCGCTAACGCCCAATGCTTCATTACAAATTGTGTAACTTGATGTAACATACGCCATACTCTGTCTTATAATTTCTAAAGGCAGACAGTATACTGAAACAAAACCAAAAAAGCAGTTTTTTTATGATTCGAAAACCATTCGCATTAATTATTCTTGATGGCTGGGGATATCGCAAAGCATCGGCGCACAACCCCACCCAAACCGCTTCTACACCAACCATTGATGCTTTATTTTCACATTATCCATCAATATTAATCGAGGCATCTGGCAATGCGGTTGGTTTGCCAAAAGGACAAATGGGCAATTCCGAAGTAGGTCATCTACATATCGGCGCTGGACGAAAAGTACCACAAGATTTAACGCGTATTCATAATGAAATTCAATCAGGCATATTTTTTGAAAATGCCGCACTGAAAAATGCGCTACAAAAAGCAAAAAAAAATAATGGCGCGGTACATTTAATTGGTTTGCTGTCACCTGGCGGCGTCCACAGTCACACTGATCATCTCTGCGCCATGATGGAAATGATTCATCACTATGACATTAAAAAAAATTATCTCCATGCCATTTGTGATGGGCGCGATACACCACCTCAATCTGCACTACCCGCCATTAAGCAAATTGAAAAAATATTTCAGATAAATGGCAATGGACAAATCGCCTCACTTATTGGACGCTATTTTGCAATGGATCGCGATAATCGCTGGGATCGCACACAAAAAGCTTATGATTTATTCACGACCGGGAAATCGGATTTCACAGCAACAAGCGCCGAAGCGGCATTAACCGCTGCTTATGCACGCGGTGAAACGGACGAATTTATTTTACCCACCTGTATTTTAAAAAATAATCAGCCAATTTGCATTCAAGATAATGACACAGTCATTTTTATGAATTTCCGCGCTGATCGCGCGCGACAATTAACCCATGCATTTGTAGACACCGATTTTTCGGCTTTTTTGCGACAAAAAAAAATCACACTAACAGATTACGTGACCTTAACACGCTATTTTGATGATCCCACTATTTCAGTTGCTTACCCCCCCCTTGTACTACACAACACGCTCGGTAAATATTTATCTGATCAAGGGCTAACTCAATTACGTTTAGCAGAAACTGAAAAATATGCGCACGTCACTTACTTTTTAAACGGCGGTGTTGAAGCACCCAATAAAAATGAATACCGTGAATTAATTCCATCACCCAAAATTGCCACTTATGACACACAACCTGAAATGAGCGCCATTGCGGTCACTGATGCCTTCGTAAAAGCCATCGAAAATCAACAATACGACGTGATTATTTGTAATTATGCCAATCCCGATATGATTGGACACACGGGAAACGAAAAAGCAGCCGAGAAAACCATGCTCATAATCGATAGCTGCTTAAAACGCGTGTTAGATGCGTTACAGAAAGTAAATGGCGAAGCACTGATCACATCTGACCATGGCAATATCGAACTCATGTTTGATGAAAAAACAGGCCAGCCTCATACGGCACACACCACAAACTTAGTTCCTTTGATCTATGTGGGTCGCGCTGCAAAAACCATTGCTACAACAGGTGCGCTCGATGATATTGCACCGACGATGTTATACTTAATGGGATTGCAAAAACCAGCAGAAATGACAGGCAACACTTTGTTTGAAATAACCTGCGAACGTCACAATGGAACGGTATGAAAAAAATTATCAGCCAAATAACCATTCTGTTAGTTATCTTAACTATTCCTGTTTTTGCCGTCACAATAAATAAAAAAACTGAACTCAATACACTGAATCAAAATATCGCTAATATTAAAACGGATTTACAAAAAGCATCTATCAAAAAAACACATCTTCAAAAAGCACTGGCAAAAATCGAAACAACTGAAGGACAAATCACCCAGCAACTTAAAAAAACACAACACGCTCTTTCAAAAAATCAAAAAAAGATAAGGCAATTACAACAAAAATCGGCCCCCCTCATCGCACAAAAAAACCAAAATCATAAACAGCTGAAACAGCAAATTCGCACTGCTTATTTGCTCAGCCAACAACCCTATCTAAAGCTTTTTCTCGCGCCCAATGATGTCACTAAATCACAACGCATGTTAATGTATTTTCATTATGTGACCGCAGCGCAAATGAAAACAATCACGCAATTACAACAATCTATTGCTGCTTACGCACAAAACCAACAGGCTATTCAAAATCAATATAAGCAATTACTCTCGCTCAAAGAAACGCAATTAGAAAATCAAGCTTTGCTGCAAAAAACCAAAACACAAAGACAAACATTAATACAGACAATTGATCAACACATTCAATCAAAAAGTGAAAATCTACAACTGCTCTTGCGCGATAAAAAAAAGCTGGAAAAAACGATTCGAAAACTGAACAAGCAAATGACTTCGCAAAAATTGTCAGCAGCTGTTTTAGGCAACAAACCTTTTGCGCAATTGCGTGGGAAATTATCCTGGCCACTGCAGGGTCATGTGCGTAAGAATTTTGGTACCCAAATTGATCAGAGCGAGTTAAGATGGGATGGAACCTTAATTGATGCTCAAGCCGGCCAGTCTGTGCATGCTATTGCAGCAGGCAAAGTAATTTTTGCAAAATGGCTCGAAGGATATGGCTTGCTCATCATTATTAACCATGGCAGCGGATACATGAGTTTATACGGGCGCAATCAATCACTCTTAGCGCAAGTAGGTGAACACATCAAACCCGGAGAAGTGATTGCAACTGTTGGTAAATCAGGTGGCTTTCATCATACTGGATTGTATTTTTCTATTCGTCACGATGCGAAAGCGTTAAACCCAGCGCATTGGTGTCGATAAATAAAACTGGTACCCAAGGAAGGAGCATTGAATGAAATCACACTTAAAAACATACTTGATCACAGTAACTACTGTCTTTTTATTTCAATACCATATCACTTGTAATGCTTTTTCATTATCCGCAGCACTAAAGAAAAATACCACAATCCATTCAGAAAAAACCATCCCAGAAAAAGAAATAGGAGAACTAGCAACAGCCATTTATTTAATTCAGCAAAACTACATTAAACAAGTCAGTCAAAAAACATTATTCAATAATGCAATTAATGGCATGGTTACCAAATTGGATCCGCACTCTGCATTTTTAGATAAATCACAATTAAAAACCTTACAAACAACCGTAACAGGGGAATTTGTTGGTATTGGCGTGGAACTCACAACAGAGCATGGATTATTGCGCGTGATCAGCCCTATTAATGATTCACCTGCAGCAAAAGCAGGTTTAAAATCAGGTGATCTTATCCTCAAAGTAGATAATAAATTAATTCAGGATATGTCTATTAATGAAGCCATTGACAATATTAAAGGGAAAGCAGGTACACCCGTAACACTCACTATTATTCGTAAAAATGAAGACAAACCCATCAATATCACAATGATGCGTGAAGCCATTAAAATTAAAGCGGTGGAATCAAAAATATTAGCGCCGGGCTATGGTTATGTGCGCCTGTCACTCTTTCAAGGACCTGTTGCCAAACAAGTGCAAAATGCCATTGAAAAATTAAAAATAGAATCGCAAGGCCAATTAAAAGGCCTCGTTTTGGATTTACGAAACAATCCTGGCGGCTTACTAGACGTGAGCGCTGATGTTGTTGATTTGTTTTTAGATAAAAAAGAAACGCAGCGGTATCATAATTTAATTGTCTATACTAAAGGTCGTATTTCTAACTCTGATGTTAAGTTTTATGCGCATGACAATGACCAAATTCCCCATGTTCCCGTTGTGATTTTAATTAATGGAGGCACCGCTTCTGCTGCTGAAATTGTGGCTGGCGCAATGCAAGATTATAAACGTGCCATTATTATGGGTACACGTAGCTTTGGAAAAGGTTCTGTGCAAACAGTTTTACCCATCAATGATGATAGCGCATTAAAACTCACAACCGCCTTATACTACACACCGGCCGGTCGCGAAATTCAAGCACGCGGCATTGAACCCGATGTCATCGTGCCTGAATTAACGGTTAACGAAAAGCAAATGAGCAGTTCATTGGATATCGACGAAGCCAATTATGATGGTCATATTGAAAATCATGATAAAAACAATGAATCAGAAAAACTACTGTTATTGCAGCATAAAAATCAACAAAAATCAGCAATTGAACTGGCGAAAAAAGATTATCAGTTATATGAAGCTTGGATGATGCTAAAAGGGATGCACGCAATACGATAGTTAAAAAATAAAACCAGGAAGGCTGCGAGATTTTTTGCACGCTCTCTAATTTTTTATTGGTGAAAAATGAGGGACGTCATTTGTTTTATTATATTTAGGTTGAGTAAACCTAATTTTTTTAAAACGCGCTGCTGTTTCCTGCACTTCAGTTAGCGCGGAACAATCAATAAACGCTGCTACTGCGATAGCGTATGCCCCTCTAAAATCCTGCTCTTTAAATTTCTCAAAAAACAATCCTCTTGCCTCAGCAATATATCGTTTTTTTGCTGATCGCATGCCCATGTCAAGCGCCAATTGTGCGCGATTACCCGCGCCAGAATAACATAACATTTTGCTTGGAGAGCAGCGCAAAGACAGGTCGCAATCTGAAAAGACAGAAGCCCTTGGCTTTAATGTTTCAATATTACGTAACAATTGATCCACTTTTGGATTGGAGTCAAAATCATCAAAAGAATCTATGCACGCTAAAATGTTTGATGTGTAAGTATAAACAATATCGAGTCCAATTCGATCGCATATATTTTTAATTTTAAAAATAACCTGCGGATCAGTCCAATCGTGTGTCAAAGGCACTACATTACCTATCATTTTTTTTAAACGATCAAATCCAAATTCATTTGAAATTGCTACCAAAAATTGACAGATAACCCGACATTCATTCATACGCGTTCTACCAAACATATTCGTGAAAAAGCAGACAAGATCTCCTATGTCAGAAAAATTTTCAACTATTTGCTTAATACACAACCAAAACTCTCTGACTGCTGGGTTAGCATCTACCACAATAACTTTAGGTACAAAAACAGTCTCTTTTGCACAAAACATGGCAGCAATATCGAGTACGCGTAAGCATGACGTACCCACAAGCACAAAGGGTTTATCACTCTTTAGCGCATCAGGAATAAACACATCAGGATCATTTCCTATATATTGGAGAGGACCTTCCAGTTTTTCAACCAAGGGCGTAATTTTATACTTTTTCTTCACCGTATAACGACGCACAGCGCTTTGAATTCTCAAAGCTGCACGTTGTTGCTGCTCAAGCTCAGATGGGGGATTTAATCTAGACACAGGCCACCTTATTTAATAATAGTTATCTCCTATTTTATAAAAAATATCTTAAAAAAGTATGAAGGAAATGACTTTTATCAGTACTCACCTTTGCGCAGGACAAAAATTAACTTTCAGATGAAATGAACAGATAACTCGCTGATTTATAAAAAATCCATATAATTCGTTTCGACTAAAAAAGGAACTTATTATGGACAAAACCA
>Ga0210006_1000328_pt1 | contig 38900 bp, 43 predicted proteins | sample CryGey02umfilter_2_FD_185452 | JGI IMG/M metagenome (GOLD analysis project Ga0210006, IMG submission 185452) | Groundwater microbial communities from aquifer in Utah, USA - Crystal Geyser 4/10/14 0.2 um filter (SPAdes) (version 3) | ecosystem: Environmental > Aquatic > Deep subsurface >... | reverse complement strand
CGGCATCAATTTGCCGAATCGCCAAAGATCCACGAAACAATTTTTTTACTTTATTTTCTATTTTTCCCCCAACAGTAACAATGTCTGCTTGATCAAAGTCCTTGTTTTGTGAAGGGATTATATTGCCGGGAGTTTTAAATATTTTTAAATGAAGTTTGAACATAGTTTTATTTCATTAAATCATCAAGCGAAACGCCGAGAGCGTCCGCTATTTTTTTTACTGTATCAATAGTTAGTATATGAAATTTTTATCATTTAGTCAAACGGAGTTAGGGATTTCCTTGCCGTTGCCAGCGCACGGGTGGGTTGGGGCAATGGCAACCTCTCTTTTGGCGGTGTATTTCGCTTTTCCTTTGCGAAATCAAATTGAGGCCAGTCCCACCACCTACCCGAATGCTTGGAGGGCAGAGCACTGCAGAAAAATACTCTTTTCATTAAAAGAAAAAAAATCGGGGGCGCGCAAAATGAAAAGAGCAAAGAGTATTTTTCTGTGGTGTGTCGAGCTTGTCGAGCAGTGGCGGAGAGAGAGGGATTCGAACCCCCGAGGAGCTTGCACCCCTAGCGGTTTTCAAGACCGTCGCCTTCAACCACTCGGCCATCTCTCCGTATTTGTAGGCTCGCGCCGTGCGCTCGCTATTAGTAGGCTTCGCTTCGCTCAGAAGGGGCAAAGCCACATTCTTCGCTAGCTACGCGCTCGCCGGTTATAAGCTTAAGCTCGCGAATTATATTACATCTCTTCTACTACGGCAACCCCAAGTAATGCAAGGCCATTTTGTAAGATCTGGCTCACGGATTGCGTCACTTTTAGCCTGAATAATCTGTCTTTTGGGTCTTTTGCCGTAAGAACCGGAACTGAGTTGTAAAAAGAATTAAATTTCTGTGCCAACTCATATAAATACTGAGACAAGAGATTTGGCTTGTAGTCGCGTGCAGCATGAATTAGCTGTTCTTCGAATTTTGGGATTGCACGCAAAATATGTGATGTTTTTTCTGCGATTTCTGTTTTATTTTCTGTTGTTTTTCCATCTTTTTTAGCTGACTTTGCTTTTCTCAATATGCTACGCGCTCTCGCGTAAGTGTACTGCATATATGGCGCACTGTTGCCCTCCAATGAAAGCATTTTGTTCCAATCAAAAACTATATCCGTCGATCTGTTCTGAGAAAGTATATTGTATTTTACCGCCCCGACTCCCACTATTCCCGCCACCTTATCTTTGTTTTTCAATTTAGGACTTTTTTGTTCGATAATTTTCTTCGCTCTTTTTATGGCTTCCTCAAGCACTTGATCGAGTAATATTATGTTTCCTTTTCTTGTACTCATTTGCATGTCCTCCATTCTCATTCTTCCAAAGCTAACATGAAAACCTTCGTCTTTGTACCAAGGAAATCTTTTTGCCGTCTGAAAAAGTTGTTTGAAATACATATTTTGAGCCATATCCACAACATACAAAATTTTCTCCGGATGCCATCTGCCTATGCGATATTTTAGCGTCGCCATGTCTCTCGTAGAGTATAATGTTGCCCCATCTTTTTTTTGAATAACCATCGGCGACATATTTTCATCGTCAAATTGTGCGATGTACGAGCCCTCATCGCCTTCCACGAATATTTTTTTCTTTTTTCCTTCTTCGAGTAATTCCGACATTTTGTCTTCATAAAAACTCTCTCCCAAAGTGAAATCAAATTTTATGCCGGAAAGTTTTTTGTAGGTTTTATTTATATCTTTCAAACTTTCTTTTACAAACCATTCCCATAACTTTCTATTTTCCTTGTCACCCTCTTCGAAATCTTTGAATTCTTTTCTGCCCAAGTCCTCGAGCGTTGGATCTTTCTCCGCTTCATCGTGAAATTTTACGTAAAGCTTGAGCATTTCTGCTATTGGAGCTTTTTCCAAAACTTCTTTTTTGCCCCATTTTTTATATGCATAAATTAATTTTCCAAACTGTGTTCCCCAGTCCCCGATGTGATTTATTGAAATTGTTTTGTACCCGACGTATCCTAAGATATTGTTTAGTGTCTGCCCGATTATTGTCGACAATAAATGATGAACCCCGAGTGGTTTTGCAATGTTTGGAGAGCTGTATTCGACTATTACAGTTTTCTTTTTTCCTTCGTTGCATTTTCCGTATTTTGCCTTCTCCTTGAGGACTTTTGCCATTTCACTTTTTAGCGTTTTTTCAGAAATAAAGAAGTTTATAAACCCCGGACCAGCTATTTCCACTTTTTCTATTATCGTATTTTTTGGAATATTTTTTACAATTTGTTCAGCTATTTCACGTGGATTTTTTTGCATCGTCTTCCCCAACTTCATCGCTATATTTGAGGCGTAATCTCCATGTAAAATGTCCACCGGATATTGTATGTTTATAGGCTCGCTACATTTAAATATTTTTGATGCGGCTTTCTCAAGAATTGATTTTATTTGATCTTTTATCGTCATGTTTAAATTTTTAAGAAATAGGCTTTTTCCTGAAGCGGGATTTTTGAATCATCCGCTGTTCGCCTACCTTCAACTCCCAAATCGACCGATGGGTTTTCAGGTGTAAGGATATATTCTTCTATTTCTCCACCGATATATTTTACGATATTCATGCCCATTTCCCGTAGTATTTCGCCAAATTTGTCGAGGTGCATATTGCTCAAATCTTCCACCAAAAACATCGAATTTACTGTACGCATTGTTAATTTGGTTCTTTCGCATTCACGATAATTCCAGTATCTCTGCACTATTCCACCTTTGTCCATATACGAAACTTCGCCTTCACCTGCATTGTAAACCTCTATCGAATTTATCGGACGGAACGGCTCGCCACCTTTGGTGTAAACCAAATTAAGATCTCCGCATAACCAATCCATATCTTTTCCACGAACTGGAAGCAGATATTTTAGATTAAAATATTTACATAAGTCTTCCAGTGCAGTCTTATGAGCAACTTCTTCCCCACCTTTGGCTCTCGAAAGCAGTTTTGCGACTATATGCTGGTGTTTTAAAGGCGAAACCCCAAACATTCCAAAGGCTTCATCCCACGCTTTAATATACGGTTCATCATGGATATCTTTATCTTCAAATTCCTTTTGGCGCTGAGCCCAAATGCCCCGCAGTAGGCTTTGAATGTAGGAAATGCGTCTCGTGTTGTTTACATTTCTTATGAGGATTACTCCTACTTTCAGTCCCGTATATTGCTTAAATATATTTTCGTCTATTGTGAGATTCATAGATTCCGTTTTTACTTCTTAGCTCATTCTAATGAAAAGGGGGTTGATAAATCCAGCGTTTTTTGATATAATTACATGATACAAACAAAAACTAATAGAAACAAAAATGAAAAGAATACTCTCAAAACTATTTGCGTCACTGGCCGTTGTGGTGCTCGCCATGAGCTTTACGGCGTTTGCCGCTGTGGATAAAGACTCACCTAGCGACGTAATCGGTCTTAAAGGTATTGCCCTAAAAGAAGGAGCCAAAATCTCATGGGATAGTGCCACCGACAATCTCAAAGTCGCTGGATATCAGGTACACTATGATGTTAAATCCGTTCAAAATCCAGGTGAAAAATACGCTTTTGTGAAAGACGTTGGGAATGTTCTTACATATAATGTAACTGCTCTTGAGAACGGTAAAAAGTATTATTTTTCGGTAATCGCATACGATGAAGCCGGAAATGAGAGCGCAAACTGGGGAGCTCCGGAAGTATCCTTGACTCCTGCGGCAGATGCGCCTGAAGCAAAAGATGATACTGCTCCTCAAGTTTCCAAGGCTCTAGCCTTGAGTAAGGAGCAAGTAAAAGTGGTTTTCTCTGAAGAAATCATTCTTCCGAAGGTTGATCCTCAGGATGCTTTCCAAATTGAGGATGAAGACACACTTGAACCTTTGGCAATTTTGAAGGCGGAAATGTATAAAGAAGATCTAAGTAAAAAAACTGTTATCCTTTCTACTGCGCCTCAAACAGATAAATCAAAATATAAACTTACCGTTGGAATAGATATTGAAGATACTTTTGGGAATCCTGTTATTAGCGGGACTTCCGACACTGCCGAATTTGATGGTAGTGGTGCGGATAAAGTCGCTGCGGACGCAAAGGGACCGGAAGTAGTTAAAGTTGAACCAATGGATAATACTCATGTAATTGTAACATTCAATGAGACTGTAGTTTTGGGAATTGACCCTTCTCAAAATTTCAATATCGTGGAAGCGGCTGATGCCACTAAACAGCTTCAAATTCTGGGTGTTGAACTTGGAAAGAATAGTGAAAATGTTGTGGATTCTTCGGCTATCGTTACGACTTCTCCTCAAAGTGAAAAGAAATATACTGTTTCCGTTCTTGGACTAAAAGATGAAAGTGGAAATGAAGTTAGTGCCGCAAAAGCTACCGGTGAATTTACTGGCGTTGCTGGCGTGAAAACTCCTGATAATATCGATGATATATTACCTCCGAAAGATATTGCGAAACTTATGGCTGACTATATTTTTTCTGCCGGAAAGTACGTCGTAAATCTTTCATGGGAAAATCCCGTGGAGAATAAAAATGATACAAAAGAACAACTCGTTTATTTGAGCCAAGATCAAGGAACAAGCTACGCGAAGAAAGCGAGCCTTGATGCCGCCACTACAAAATATTCCGTTAATAATCTTACTCCGGGAGAATATTGGTTTAAAATCACTCAAAAGGACACCTCAGGAAATGAAAGTGAAGGTATTGTAAAGAAAGTGACTTTGGCCGAGACTGGACCTGAGCTTCTTGGGCTCGTGGCATTGTCCATGGCGCTTGGAAGATTCGTGACAAAGAAAAAGAAAAAATAATTCTAAACAGGTTACTTCGAAATATTCCTTTGAACTTATGCTTCTTTTTGTTATTCACAATCTTTTTACGAATAGAACACAATGCGTTCAAAGAAATATTTCGAAGTAACATTGTTATTTTAGAATTATTTTATCTTTTTTTAATAAAAATTTAATCTTCCTCTCATATTATGGGGACATGGTTTTTGTAAAAATTTTTAAGTGGCTGAAGAAGTATGCGTTCCAAATTGTTTTTATTGGCGCTATGTCATGCGTTATTTTCGTCTTAGACTTGCCTGACGGCAGATTCCACGCGTATTTCCTTGATGTGGGACAAGGAGACAGTCTGCTCATACAAACGCCTGGAAACAAACATATTTTGATAGATGGCGGGCCAAAAGATTATGTGATGCAAGAGCTCGGAGACAGTATGTTTTTCTTTGACAGGACTATTGATCTGATGGTGCTTACTCATCCTCATTCCGACCATGTTAGCGGGCTCATTAGTGTGCTTAAAGACTATAACGTGAAACGAGTTATGGCGACTTTTGTAATATATAAAAGTGATGGATATGCGAATTTTCTTAAAGCCGTAAAAGAGGAAGGTGCTGAAATTTTTGTCGCCGATAGCAAAACTGATTTTGATTTCGGCGATGTGTTTGTGGATACACTCTATCCGTTTTCAAAAATCAACGGACAGACTTTTAAAGATGCTAATGATTCGTCGATTGCGATGAGAATTATTTATGGAGATAAATCTATTTTTGTCGGTGGAGATATCGGAAAGAGTGTTGAGGAAAAGATTGTCGCGAAGTATAAAGACCTGAAATCTGATGTTTTGAAAGTTTCTCATCATGGCAGTAAAAATTCTTCGAGTGATGTTTTCTTGAAGGCGGTAAGCCCAAAAATTGCCATCATAAGTTGCGGTAAAAATAATTCATATGGTTTCCCGACAGATATTGTTTTAGGTGTACTAAAAAAATATGATGTAAAAATTTACAGAACGGACTTGGACTCAAAAGTAGAAATAGTTTTTTAAATTCTTTCGATTTCTGCACCTAGGCTTCGAAGTTTTTCTTCGATTTTTTCGTAACCTCTATCTATGTAATTTATATTTGAAATTTCCGTTGTGCCTTTTGCTGTCAATGCGGCAATGATCATTGCGGCTCCAGCTCTTATGTCACAGCTTGCAATCGCCATTCCTTTCAGCGGAGTTGGCCCCGAAATCAACACTTGATGAGGATTCAAAAGATTTATTTTTGCACCCATTTTTTCGAGTTCAAAAGTATAGTTTAATCTGCCTTCAAATAGCGTTTCAAAAACTTTGCTCACTCCATGTGCTTGAGTTAGAAGGACGGCAAATGGAGCTTGCAGATCGGTTGGGAAGCTAGGAAAAACGGCTGTCCTAAGCGTTCTTACCGCCTCCAATTTTGTTGCCGGATTTACTTTCACATTGTCTTTTTCTATCGTCAATGGAACTCCGACTTCTTCAAGTTTTTGCCAAAGACTGTCCAAATCATTCGTGTTAAATCCTTTTACGAGAACACTTCCTCCGGTTGCGGCCGCGGCCAATATCATTGTGCCCGCTTCCAAATAGTCGCCTGTGATGCGATACTTTACTTTCTTTAATTTTTTTACACCTTTGATTCTTAAAACATTTGTTCCAATGCCTTTTATCTTCGCTCCTCTTTTATTTAAAAATTCACATAAATCTTGCACGTGCGGTTCACATGCGGCAAGTCTGATTTCCGTTTCCCCCTGCGCTAAGACCGAGGCCATGATTGCGTTTTCCGTTGCCGTGACGCTTAATTCAGGAAGGATTATTTTTTTACCTTTAAGGATTTTGCATTTCATATCTATTCCTTTTTGATCGTCAATAACTTCGCATCCGAGTTCTTTGAAGGCGTGTGTATGCGCATCTACTGATCTTTTTCCAAGGACGCATCCTCCCGGATATTGCATTTTCACTTTTCCTGTTCTCGGCAAAAGTCCACCAAGTATCAAAATCGATGCGCGCATTTTTGTAACCATTTCGTTTGGAATTTCTTTGTCTGAAACTTTTGAAGAATCTATTTCAAGCACATTGTTTTCAAATGATGTTTTTGCGCCGAGGGCTGTTATAATTTTTATCATAGATCTTACGTCTTCAATATCCGGAATATTTTCCAGAATAACTTTTTCATTTGATAAAAGTGACGCACAGATTATTGGAAGGGCCGCGTTTTTTGAACCGCTTACGGTCACTTCACCTTGAAGTTTTTTGCCTCCTTTGACGATAAAATTAGCCATAATGAAGTTATTATACAGATTCCTCGTGAGATTTAAACCTTTTTGGTTGGTTTTGAGTCTGTAAAGCATTGATTTTTCCCCTTATTTCTGCTAGAATTAATAGATTTAATAAAAACAAAAACAAATAAAAAGATGAAGGCCTCCTCAAAAAAGTTAGCTTTTGTGCTTATTGCGATTTCTATCGCAGGAGGAGTTTTTATGAATAAGGCCTTGAATAAGACCAATTATGACATTATCAATACATCTGTTTTGGGGGTTTTGAAGTCAACTTATGAAGACATTGCTCCGTCCGCTGCGGATCTTGCAATCGTGAATGTTGTTTTGAATAAAGAATCTGACCCGACTGAGAATTTCAATTACTACAAGTACAAAGCCAGTATCGTCGTAAAAAATAATGGCGGCAGGCTTATCAATGCACGTCTTCTTTTGCACGGAGACGGGAATCAAAAAAGTGTGGTCGTGAAAAATACAGATTATGGATTTTCTTTGGCGAAAGACGGCACTTATATAATCAAGAATTATGATGTCATTTTTGATGGAAATTATAATGGTGGGGAAATCCCAATTTACGCTGACATAACCGATAAAACCGATACAGATACGACAAATAATGTTTTTGTTTCTAAAGTTTTTGAGGGCCCTGCGAAGATCAAAGATATTTTTATTTCCGATATTTCGCCAGATGGAAAAATAGAACTTAATTTTAATGATAATAAATATTTTGTAAAAAAACATGATTTTGAACTTTTTAGAAAAGATGATGTTTCCTTGAAAACCGGAGAAGGAAAATATTTTGAAAATACAGCTTTTGAAAAACCAATTGGATATCATGTCTATGAAAATTCTTTAAAAAATCTCGAAGCGGACTTTGATAGGACTGAGCGTACTGAGGAAAATTCTCATTATGTAAAATTTTCAGAGCATCCTTATGGCGCGACCAGCAATCATTATGTTTTCGTGAAAGCCACGAATCCAGAGAATGGATATTACGGAGTAAGTGATATAGTAAAACTTGGGCCGCAAACAGATATGAATAGGGCTCAGTTTGTGAAAGCTTTCGTTGATTATTTGAAGATTTCTTTGGTGGAAGAGGACATGCTTTATTACACGGACGTAAGCCCGGATGAGTGGTATGCACCTTATGTCAAAACGGTTTATAATCTTGGACTTTTGAATACTTCTTCTATCACTTTTTCTCCTGAGAAAAAAATCACACGAGGAGATATTTTAAAATTAGTGATGGATTATTTTGAAGCCGATCTTACACAAAACACTGAAAAACATTTCAAAGATGTTGATGAAAACTCGCCTATTTATCCTTATGTACAGAGCTTTTTGGCTGACGGGAAAGCAGGCGGACTAGGTAGCAAATTTGCACCGGATTTACCTGCAACGCAGGATTTTATAAAAAATATAATAGATGAATACAGAGAAAATAATTAAATTTTATTTCCTTTTCGTGATGATTGTTTGTTCAACCGTTGCGGTCGGAGCAGATAGGAATACTCAAACCTTTATGGCGACCGTCTTGGGATATAATCCCGTACAACATTCTGTAGTGGAAATTGATGACAGAAAAATTGATCTTGATATATCAAAAAATAATGATCTTTTGTATGTAGTTCCAGGGACTACAAATGTAAATATTTCTAAAATATCTTTTAAGACTTATGATGATGGACTGACTGTTAATGGTTTGAAGTTTAAAGTTTTTGGAGTGATTGCAGAAAACATCGATAAAGCTGTTTTGAAAGATGGAGAAGATGTTTTGGCTGAGGGAAGAGTAGAAAACGGCTACATCTCTTTTGCAAATGTTGGATATAAACTTGATAAAAATTCTGAGGGATTTGTGACAGTTGAAATTGATGCAGGTAAAAATTTAAGGGCGGGCGAAAGAATAAGGCTCGACATAGAGGATTCAAAAGATGTTTATGTGATGGTCGGTGGTGAAATTTTCGAATTAAAAAACTCTTTTCCTTTGAAAGGAAAACCATTGAGTGTTGTTGCATTGCGCAAATGGGAGCCCGGATACACCATGCCTAAAGGGGCTGTTAAAGTGAAAAAATAGATTTAGATATTTTCCAGATAACATTTTTCGCAGTAGACTATTTCTTTGCGACTAGGTTCGTATGTTGTAGTGATTTCTGTTCCACATTTCATGCAAGTGCGATCGTAAAGTTTTCTTGGATTCATTTTTCCTTTTCTTTCGAAATGCCTACAATCGTGACAGGGGTGAGGCAATGCCAATCCATGTTTTTTATAAAAACTTAATTCTTGTGGAATTATCCTGAAAGGTTTTCCGTCCTTTTCACATTCTATAGTGGTGTTTAAAATATCGTCTTTTACTTCTGAGATATCGTTTGGGAGATCTTTTGCTTTCGTACTTTTTAATTCCGTTTTTGGCTTCCCGTAGGCCTCCCAAAGAAACCCCTGTTTTTCCGCAGAAGTTTCATCTAATGGGAAATAATACTGAGCCATCGAGCTGTTGTATCCGATAAGGCTTATTTTGGGATCAAAAAATTCACCCCATTCCCCTGTCTTTTTCATGTGTTCAATAATCCTTGGCAAAAGTTTTTCATATTCTTCTTTTGTGTATTTTTTGTTTAGAATACAGTATTCGTTGTAATTTAGATTGGTGCATCCGAAGCTATTGCTTAGTTTATAGCAGTAATCACAATAAAAAGTGTCGTTAACCTGCGAGCATTTGTTACAAAATTTTACATTATTCGCTCTATAAACGCCGACTGATTCGTAGATAAAACTTGCATCCAGCCCTGTGTTGAAACAGTCATATCCTGTGTTCATCATTCCATCCCAAACATACTTACAATCTTGTGATTCCATTATGTCAAAACAATCTGTACAATTTTTTGAATTGCTTATGTAGTCGCCCAAATAATTTTCACTGCTATCTATCTCGAGATTTTTATGTGGGACTTTTAGCCTTAGCTCCGCCAATTTCTCCTTTGAGTCTTTTATGTTTGTGTATGTAAATTTGAATTCGTTTATGAAATTTTCATATTGTTCACGACTTAATTGTTTGTTGAATAAACAATATTCTTTGTGATAAAGTCCTCTCGTTTCTAAAGCACATTTTGCGCTGCATCCTGCATGGAGGACAAAGTGTCGGATGAGGAACATTCATTTTTGCGTAAAAATCTTCGTCCTCTTTTTCGATGAAGAATTGTGCATTACATTTTTTACAATTTTTATTTTTTTGCTCCATATGCCTCTAAATAGTCAAACAATTTTTTGTAGGATTCTTCGTGTGGGACAAAAGTTTTGTCGCTGTCTTCGATGTGTTGTTTCAGGTCTTCAACTTTTATATATTTCACTTCTGAAACTTCTTCCGGATCGAGTTTTAGCTCTTTTATTTCGATATCTTTTTTCATGAGATAAACATCTTTGTGTTCGTTGTTCACGAATTTGCCCTTGTTGGTTACGCAAGAATCTTTAACTTTAAAGAGCAATTTTAAGCCTCTCTCTTCAACATCGAGACCCAATTCTTCTTTCAGTTCGCGTATTGCCGAAGTTTTTGAATCCTCTCTTTCCGAGATATGGCCAGAGCAAGACACTTCCCAAAGACCGGGAAATGATTCTTTTTTCTTTGCGCGCTTCTGAAGTAAAAGTTCTCCACGATTATTCAAAATCCAAATATCCACAGCCATATGCCAATCTCCGTCTTTGTGAACTTCTGCTCGAAGTTTTGTTTGATTCAGTTGCTTGCCGTTTTTGTCATAAAGGTCGAAATATTCCATTTGATTGTTTTTTGTAGATGACGTAATTTCAGTTTAGCTCTTTTTGAAGCATTTGTTAACCCTTAAGTGCCTTAGTGTATTATCTTTATATTTTAGAATGCGCTGATAACACCTTGTACACGGGAATTACCGTGGATTTGGAACGCAGAATAAAAGAACATAATACTTCCAAACTTGGCGCAAAATACACTGCTGCACGCAGACCTGTGAGCCTTGTCTATTCAAAAAAGTTTCGAAACAGGTCGACCGCTTCGAAGGCCGAGAGTCAAGTGAAGGGGCTCCACAGAGAAGAAAAGTTAGAGTTAATAAAAAAACCGGTGTATAATTATAGCAATATTTTAACCTCAAAAAATATGGCTAAAGGTAAAGATAGTCGTAAGGAGAAGAAAAAACCAAAAAAAGATAAGAAGAAATAGTTCTCATCGTTTTCAGCTTGTTCTTCTATATTAAAACGCCTCAAGTATATGAGGCGTTTTGGTGTTTGATATACAAATCCAGCTAAATTATTCAACATCAATCTTAAATCCAATCGGATTTTTAGGCTGATCCTCAACAGGATTTATAAGATTTTCAATAGCATTCCATACTTTTTTAAATTCTTGATCTACTTTATTAAACCTCTTTAACATGAAACTGCGGATTTCAGTAAGCTGTTTTTCTACATTTTTTTGAGACGTGAGTACGTGACGAAATCTCACAAAGGCCTTAACGACTTCTATGCTCATTTGAACAGCACGTTTACTTCGAAGTACGCTGGCCAACATAACTGCCCCATGTTCAGTAAAGACAAATGGCATATATCTGCGGCCCCCATAACTTGAGGTCACAAATTGTGACCTCAAGTTTGCAAATTCTTCAATGGTTAATTTAAACATAAAATCTTCAGGGAATCTTCCTTTATTCCTACGGATTGCCTGATTAAGAACTTTAGTTCCAATGCCATAAATTTCCGCTAAATCCTCATCTAACATGACTCTCTGTCCACGAATGATGTAGATGTCATTTTCTATATAAGGAGCCATTACAGGTTTTTTAGATTGTTTTTTTATCATAAAACAATCTATACCAGACAAACATTAAATAATCTTAAAAGTTTTCTAAAATATCCAAATTTTTGCTTAGGCGGGACTGACGTCAGCTTGTTCTTCTATATTAAAACGCCTCAAGTATATGAGGCGTTTTGGTTAGCCGTTTCGACTGCATCACGGCACGAGAATGTGCATTTAGAATTTGATTTTACCTACAAATTCATCTGTAGTGGTAATTGTGTTTGGTTTTGTTGCGTAAAAAACGTCTGTCATTATGCCAGAGTCAGCTGATCTTATAGTGATATTGTATGTGTGAGTGTCAGATTTTAGCCCATTTGGGATATAATATTCTACCCCATCTAGTTTACCTGTAAAATCTGAGAAATAGTGATACTGCACCCTTAGTGCCTTTTTGCCGTCTACTGTTGTTTTTTCCACCTCAATATCTTCTAACCCTAAACCTTTGCTTTTAGAGAATATAAGCTTTAGCTCGTTTTCTGATTTATCGAAATCAAATAAAGACCAGTTTGTTTGAGCAATATCTCCGCCTCCTGTAAGTACAAAATCTGAGCGTTCATACCATATTTCCGGAGTTTCTTTGTTTTGGTTGCCGAATTCATCTTCAAAATTGAAAAAATATAACTGTTCTTTGAAATTGGATTTGTCGTACATTACCGCGTTGCCAAATGTTTTAGGTATGCACATTTGTGTCGGTTCGCTGTCTACCTGGATTATAAAGTATTCATCGTTGTAGCAATCTACCGCTTTGTCTACAAGTTTGTTGTATGTTACGTATTCGGTCGTGAATGGATTTCCACTTGTTAGATCATATGGAGTGTCCATGAATTTGCTCTTCATTGTTCGATGAAGGAGATTTGCCATTTGTCCGCGAGTTACATTTTGATCCAAATTTGCAAAGGCTAGTGGAATGATATGGCCATCTTCTGCTATTTCTGTGAGTTCTTTATACCAAGGCTTACCCTCTTCGAACGAGGCTCCAACGGTTTTTAGAGTAATTTTTAGGGCCTCTGCTAAATTCACTTTGCTTTCAGGTTTAAATGTTCCGTCCGGATTTCCTTTTACTATTCCTTGAGTTTTAGCATAACAGACATATTTTGTATACCATTCATGTGGAGGTACATCTGTGAAACAGCCTTGATCCCCATAATCGTCTACAGGGTTTGCGGCGCTGAATTGCACTAATCCTTCTACGAGTATTTTTAGAAATTCAGCACGATTTAATTTGCGATTTGGTTTAAATTCGCTGTCTGAGTATCCCTGCACTATGTTTAGATTCGATAGAAACGAAATGTCCTTTTCATATTTGTGGGTGCTGTCTACATCGAGATATTGGACTGTGGCAAAGGCTGTTTGGGAAATCAGAAGTGAGAAAATGATAGAGACCAGTAGAAGTTTTTGCATTTTTGTGGAATTATGTTATAAATCGATTGTAGCATCTTTTTGGTTTAATACCAATGCTCTGTTCAAACCTGCAGGAGTCCATCAATGTGAAGATCTGATTTTTAGCTTAGGCGAGGCTGAGGCTAGCTCGTCCTTCTATATTGCAACGCCTCAAGTATATGGGGCGTTTCGATTTTTTCTTTTAGGTCCATGTCGGCGATTGTGCGGGAAATTTTTATGACTTTTAGGTAGCCTCGGTTTGAGAGATTTAGTTTTTCGGCGGCGCGATTTAAGATGTCTTTTGCGTCTTGCGTAAGGTTGCAGTATTTTTTTATATCTTCGATATCCATGTCGCCGTTTCTGGAAATTGAAGATTTCGAGAATCTTTCTTTTTGCATTTTTTCAGCGTTTTCCATGAAAAAGGGATGAGAAGATTTTTGAGGAATTTTTTGTTGCGATTCTTTTTCCAAGACTTCGTGTATGTTTGATTTTTCTACTTCCACAAAAATATCGAAGCGATCAAGAAGCGGACCGGAAAGCCGTTTTTGGTAGTTACTAATTTGCGTATCCGTACAGATACAACGGATCTTTTTGTCAGTTTTGAATCCGCAGGGACATGGATTCATCGTGGCCAAAAACATAAAATTTGACGGAAATTTTATAGCTAAATTTATGCGGGAAATGTTTATGAATTTGTCTTCAAGAGGCTGGCGGAGCGAGTCTAAGACTGTCGGATTGAATTCCGCAATTTCATCGAAAAATAAAATTCCGTTGTGCGCGAGTGAAATTTCTCCCGGACGAGGGATATTTCCGCCGCCTATTATCGATGACATCGTTGCGGTGTGATGAACTTCACGGAACGGTCTGGATTTTACGAGAGGAGAGTCTGCGTTTAATAATCCTGAGACCGAATAAATTTTTGTTGTTTCCAAAATTTCTTCTTTTGTCATCGAAGGAAGTAAATGCTTAAAAGCTCTGCAAAGTATCGTTTTTCCACAACCCGGAGATCCGTGAAGCAAAATGTTGTGCCTCCCGCAAGCACCTATAGCAAGCGCTCTTTTGGCTTTTTCGAGTCCTATTATTTTGTCTATAAAAGTGAAGTCACAAGTGTTTTGATCTGAGTCTTCGTTTATATTTTTATATGGCAAAATTTCTTTTTTGCCCGAAGCAAATTCCACGATGTCTTTCAAATCTTCGATTGGAATTATCTCTATTTCTTCGATAAAACTCGCTTCCGAGGCGTTGTCAGCAGGTAAAAATATTTTCTCAAAACCCTGCTCTTTTGCGAATTGCGTAATGAGTAATGCGCCGGCGATGCGATTGACTTTTCCGGTTAAAGATAGCTCTCCAACGATTATCGAATTTTCAAATTTTTCTTTTGGAACTTGTTTGCTTTCAATCAGCATGCTGAGAGCTATCGGCAAATCAAAAAGCGCACCTTGTTTGCGGACTTGTGCCGGTGCGAGATTTATTGTTTTTCTTGTTTTGGGAAATTCCATTCCCGAATTTTTGATTCCTAGACGCACGCGCTCTTTTGATTCTTGCACCGAAGTGTCGCCCAAGCCCACTATCGAAAATGACGGCATACCGTTTGATATGTCCGCTTCTACTTCTATTATTCGGCATAATAGACCCGTAAACGAGCATGAATATATTTTTTCTGCCATAGTTTTTTTGTTAGAAAACTATCGAACTATGACAGGTCGACATTAAATTTTCGTTAAATATTCTTAAAATATTTCTAAAATCCCTACCTGCCGATAGGCAAGCTACTGCAGGATGATTCTGAATTTTTTATCTTTTGTTTCGACGTAGACCACTCCCCCATTTGAACCAGCGATTATGTCTTGAGGATATTCTTTTATTTCAGTAAATGTACCTAAATTTTTGAAGGCACCTTGCCTTGGATTGTATAAATTTAACGTAAAATTTTGACTCATTACCATAATTTCATTACCGTAAATCCAATCCGTTTTTAGAGTGTTTTCTATCTTTGTTTGAGTCGGTGCGCTTATATTTTTTGCGCTTAAATCCATCAACCACCAATAATCCGAGTCTGCCGTTTTAAACTGAAAAAGATTTCCGTCCGGAGAAAATTTCCATTCCGTTATGCCGGCGTAATCAAAAGCAGGAAGCGGCGTTTTTGCCTTGATGGCGAGGTTCACTGTATATGCCTTCAGTTGTGATTCCGTGGCTGTTTTTGGATTTTCAATCACGATTGCACTGTATTTTGATCCGAAAATTTTTGAATCTTTAATCTCTTCCGTAAAATACGTCAGAGCTTTTTTCAAAGAATCCGATTTATCAAAGAGTTTGTAGTTTTTTGTTTCTTCATTAAACATGATGTCATATAATATCTCTTTTTCTTTTTCCGGAATAACGTCCGTTTCTTCGATGTATGGATTAACTTTGAATGCCAAGGTGTAAGGTGTCGTTTTCCATAATTTGAAATCCATTGGAATCAAGTCCTGCTGAAAATTTTCTTTTGAGATTATTACTTGGTAATTGCCTGTTTTCGCTTTCAGTTCGCATGGAGAGTCGACACAAAAAAACGTTTCTACTCCAAAAAGTTCCGCTTTAAATGGCGCTTCTCCGTAAAGAGTCACTTTTCCGAAATCCAAAAAATTCGCCCAAACAAAATACAAAATCGCACTACCTAAAATAATCAGGAAAAATGCCACTCTTCTGCGTGTTTTGCTTTTTTCTTCATTCGGTGTTTGGTACTGCTCGTCATTCATTCAGAATATTTTTAAAATGTTTTAGTCCGAGGAATTTCCTCTCTTTTGTTAATTTTACGGCAATTACATCTATTCTCCAACTTTTATGCCGGATTTCTCTTGCGAGATTTAAAAATTTTATCGCGGCTTTAAGTATTTTTATTTTTTTCTCATGCGTAACAGACTCCTCCGGTTCTCCAAAAAGGTTAGACGATCTGGTCTTTACTTCAACAAAAACTATTTCTTGCGTGATTATTTCAAATGCCACAATGTCTAACTCCCCTTCTCTGAAATAAACATTCTTTTGCAAGATTTTGTAATTGTTGGCAATAAGAAATTTTTCAGCTACATATTCTCCGATTCTTCCGAAAGACATCTTGTCCATCAGTATAAGGTTATTTGGTGTACAACTAGTCATACACCATGGACATTAAATTTTTATAAAATCTTTGTTGAAGAGTGAAGTTTTTTAGTGTAATACTTGTAGTCCTAAGTATGTAGGGCATGCGAGGGAATTCTATAATTAAAGTTTATGTCTGATCAAAGCGGTTTTGTTCCGCCTCATAGTTTGGAGGCAGAAAAATCCACAATTGGTTCTATCTTGATTGATAAGGATGCGATAACAAAGGTTTCCGATTTTATTAAAAGTGATGATTTTTATCATGACGCGCATCGGCTTATCTATCAGTCAATGGTCGATCTTTATGATAAAAGAACTCCTATCGATTTGGTGACTTTGACGAATATTTTGGAAGAAAAAAAATCCCTAAAAATAATTGGAGGAGCTTCTTATTTGGCACTTTTGGCAAACGAAGTTCCGACTGCCACTCATATTTTTCAGTATGCAACTATCGTCAAACAAAAGTCGATTTTGAGGAAATTAATTTTGGCGGGAGATGCGATAAAAGGGCTTGGATACATGGAAGAACAGGATACGGAAGAGCTTATCGAAAAGGCTGAGCGTTCACTTTTTTCAGTTTCTCAGACATACATGAGTGATCGTTTTGTGCATATTAAAGATGTTTTGAATAAAACTTATGAAAAGATTTCGGATTTACATGATCCTGAAGCAAAAGAAAAATATCGTGGTATTCCTACGGGATTTAAGGCTTTGGATAATCTTTTGTCAGGACTTCAACCTTCGGATCTTGTAATTCTTGCGGCCAGACCATCTATGGGAAAAACCGCTCTTGCTCTAAATATAGCCCAAAACGTCGCTAAAAAAGGAAAATGCGTCGGACTTATTTCTCTCGAAATGTCCAAGGAACAACTCGTTGAAAGAATGTTCTGTTCCCTTTTGGCCGTAGATTCGTGGAAAATGCGAACAGGAAAACTCAGTGATGATGATTTTGGAAGAATTGGATCAATCATGGACGAGCTTAATTCTATGAAAATTTTTATAGATGACTCTATCGGAAATTCTATTGCGGAGCTCAAGGCTAAGGCCAGAAGGCTGAAAATGGAGAATGGGTTGGATTTCCTTGTGATTGATTATTTGCAACTCATGAGCGCCAGTAGTGCCAGCTATAGTTCTCAATCGAATCGTGTGCAGGAAATTTCAGAAATCTCCAGATCTTTGAAAGCTTTGGCTCGTGATCTTTCTATTCCGATTTTGGCACTTTCACAGCTTTCTCGTGCGGTTGAAATGAGACCTAGTAAAGTTCCTCAGCTTAGTGATTTGAGAGAATCAGGAGCAATCGAGCAAGATGCGGATGTTGTTCTGATGATGTATCGTGAGGATTATTACGAGGAAGATACCGATCGAAAAGGTGTCACGGATTTGTTTATCAGAAAACATAGAAATGGGCCTATCGGTCACATAGAACTTGCATTCAAGAAGGAACAGATGAAATTTTTGGATATTGATACAAAGAGAAAATTTGATGATTATGCAAAAATGGAATAAATGTTTATAATGGTGTCATATGGCGATCGTAGAATCAAATGAATATAGGGACAGGCTCAAAAAACTTTCCGATCTGCAAAAGAGCGGAATAAGTTCTTATGTTGGCAGATATGAAAGGACTGCAACGACAAAAGAGGCTTTGGCGCTCGGAGAAAAGGGTGCTTTGAGAACTCATGAAGAGATTATGGCTAAGCCCTCTAAAAAGGCCCTGAAGCTTTGTGGAAGGCTTATTTCTTTCCGTGAACACGGGAAAATTTCTTTTGGAAATTTGCAGGATTTTGATGGAAAAATTCAGCTTTGTTTTATGGAGGATTTTCTTGGAAAAGATAAATTTGAATTTTTGAAAAAAACTGATGTTGCCGATTTTATCGGTGCGGAAGGTGAACTTTTTGTTACAAAGAGGGGCGAAACTACACTATTCGTTTCGGATTTTGTTTTGCTTTCAAAAGCATTACGACCGCTTCCTGAAAAATGGCACGGGCTTCAAGACCAAGAGCAAAAATACAGACAAAGATATTTGGATACTGTTATGGACAGAACTGTTCTTGATCGATTTGTTTTCAGAAGTGGGCTTATTAAAGCGCTTCGCGAGTTTTATTGGACACAAGGATTTACTGAAATTGAAACGCCTGTTTTGGAAAATATTTCTTCCGGTGCGAGTGCGAGACCTTTTATCACTTATCACAATGCGCTTGATATAGATGTTTATTTGAGAATTGCGGCCGGTGAACTTTGGCAGAAAATGGCTATCGTCGGAGGTTTTGAAAAAACTTTTGAAGTTGCGAGGTGTTTTAGAAATGAAGGAATGGATCCAAGTCATTTGCAGGAATTCACTATGGTTGAGCATTATGCGGCTTATTGGAATTTTGAAGATAATATGGAATTTACGGAAAAAATGTTTGAGTCTCTTCTTCAAAAAACTGTCGGGACTTTGAAAATAAATGTCAAAGATAGAAATGGCGAAGACGTAGAAGTTGATTTCAAAGGGCCTTGGCCAAGAAAAAAGTTTACAGAAATGATTGAACAAGACTCCGGAATCGATGTTTTGGATTTTGTTGATGATGAGAAGGGTCTTCTAAAAGCCATCAAGGCTAAGAAGATTGTGATTGAAAAAGCTGAAAGTTTGGGATATGGAAATTTGGTTGATGCTCTTTATAAAAAAGTTTCTAGACCAAAACTTGTACAGCCAACTTTCGTAACTCATCATCCCCTACTGACAAAACCTTTGGCGAGAAAAAATGATGAAAATCCAACTATTTGCGATACTTTCCAACTTTTGGTAAATGGATGGGAGGTTGTGAATGCATATAGTGAGCTCGTTGATCCCATAGATCAAAGAGCTAGATTTGAGGCTCAAGCAAAGGCAAAAGCCGGTGGAGACGAAGAAGCGATGATGATGAATGAAGAATATTTGACTGCGATGGAACACGGCATGCCTTGCATGTCCGGCTGGGGAATGGGAATAGATAGACTTGTCACACTTCTTACAGGACAGGAAAATTTGAAGGATAGTGTGTTGTTTCCACTGATGAGACCGGAGGGAAGATAGTTTTTTTCAAAAGCTATTCGTTTGACACATGGGGCTAAATTGTGTACACTTTAAGTGCTACTTTTTTAAAAAAATAAAATTATGACTACGAAGATGATTGGTATTAAAAGTTTTAGGGAAAATATTGCTAAAACATGGAAGGAAGCCGTTAAGAAAAATATAAGATATATTGTGATGAATCACTCTACTCCGATTTTTGAGGTAACCCCTATCAACGGTGGTGAGTTTATTCTTGAGAATCTGGCGAAAGATATAGAGATTGCCCGAAAACAAGTAAAAGATGGCAATGTTTATAGCCAAGAAGAAGTTTATAAAAGACTTGGTTTATGAATTATAGGGTTGAGTATACCGGTCGTGCATTTGATGAGATAAAAAAACTTGGCAAAAAGACTGCCAAGCGTGTTTTGGATAAAATAAAATTTTTCAGTCAGCAAAAAGATCCTTTGTCTTTCGCTAAAAAACTCGAAAATCCTCGTTTTGGAACGTATAGATTTCGCATCGGGGACTATAGGGCAATTTTCGATATAGATCGTAACGGAAATATTACAATCCTTCTAATCCTTTCTGTGAAACATCGAAAAGATGTGTACAAGTTTTAGATGTCCATTTTTTTTATAGCTTGCATTGTTTTTTCCATATCAAGTCCTTTTTCGCAATAAATCCCAAAACTTTTTTCGTCCTCATAGTAAACCGTTTCGTCCTTGGCTGTTTGTTTTATTAATAGCTGTATTTCCATGTTTTTATTGTATCAGATTTCGCTAAAAATCGTCAAAAATTAAGTTTTCTCAAAGATTACCCAATCAAAATATTTTTGATATTTACGAGTTACTATTCACCGTTGATGAAAGTTTATTACAAAGAAAATAAAAGATAAAGACCTCATCCGAAATTCGGATGAGGTAGAAATCAAAGAAGAATTAAAGTCCAAATACTAAGCCTTCCAAGAAACCCTTAGCGCGGCACGGAAGGAACTATCGGCATAGCAAAAGTACGCAGCGTGCCTGGTGGTACCATCGTTGAAACCATCGAACGCATCGCCGGTTTTTCTTGTAGCGGCATCTGTTTTAAGCCATGCCCATCCATTTACTGCTATTTCTCTACGTAATTGTTCATGAAATTTCGGATCAGCCAAATCTGCACCTATTGATTTTATTATGTCGACCGCATTACCATGAGGGTTATATCCGTATTGTTTAGCTAATTCTTGCCCTTCAAGATCATAGGCAATATTTCTGTGGTCTGGAGAAACTTTCTTATAATCTCTCCATGCAGATACAAAAATAAATTCACCATTTTCTTCACCGAAAACATTCATGTTATGACCTTTTTCATCCAATGTCTGTAGTTTTCTTAATTGTTCCGGAGTAAGTTCAGGTTTTGAGGCCTCGACCGGCTGTTCTTGTTCTGGAACATGTTTATTTCCATCGCCATTGGCAATGGCCAAAATACCTTCGACTTTTCCTTTTAGTTCAGCATTTTCAAGATCCTCTGCCCTTACATCAGTTGGATCTACAGCTGTTTTTCCATCGTCCACGGTTCTATTTGCGATTTTCAATGCAGTAACTCCGGCTGGAGCTTGCGCAGTTCTTCTTTCCACTCCATCCCAAGGTGCTCTTGTTTCAGGTAATATATAATTTATTATTATAAACTAGGGTGTTATTTTAATGCCTTTCTTCCGGTTTTGTCAAGTGGGAAGTTTTTGGTTTGAGGTTTAGTGCTTTATGAAGGGATGATTTTTTTGTAGAATTCGGATAGTAGTTTATACTTGTTTTATATGAATAAAGAAAAAGAATTAAAAAAATTGAAGATTGTAACTCAAAGGATTGTCGAGAATTATGATCCTGAGAAAATTATCCTATTTGGCTCTTATGCTTGGGGAAAGCCAAATAAGGATAGTGATTTTGATATTTTTGTGGTTAAAAAAACTAAAAATTCTTATGCAACTGCGAGAGAAATTGACGGGGATATATTTCCAAGGTCTTTTTCTATGGATATAGTTGTTTATGATCCAAAAAAGGTTGATGAATGCTTAAAATCAGGTGATTTTTTCATAAAAGATATTATTACTAAAGGAAAAGTGCTTTATGCCAAAAATTGATTATAGTGAGTGGATAAGAAGAGGAAACCAAGACGAATTGTCTATGGATGGTTTGATTGACGGTAACATCGGACATCCGAATACCTCCTGTTTTTTATCCCAGCAAATGATTGAAAAATACATGAAAGGACTTTTGTTGTTTTATAAACAACCATTTTTGAAAGTTCATGATCTTTTACAGTTGGCAACTTTACTTATGCAGTTTGTTCCTGATATAAAAAAATTACATAAAGATTTGGTTTTGTTGAATGGTTTTTATATCGGAGCTCGTTATCCCGGAGATTTTCCCGACTTTGACTGGAAAATGGCAAAAAGTGCGCGTGATAGCGCAAAAAAGATCAAGAATTTTGTTTTATCAAAGATAAATGAATAAGATTGCAGTTTTAGATTTTGGAGGACAATATTCGCATTTGATTGCGAATAGGATTCGCAGACTTGGGGTTTATAGCGAGATTTTGGATCCGGAAACTCCTTATGAAAAACTTTTGGAATATAAAGGGATTGTTCTTTCAGGTGGACCTTCAAGTGTGAATGATCCAAATAGCGCGAAATGTGATAAAAGGATTTTTGATATTGGTGTTCCTATACTTGGCATTTGTTTTGGACATCAGATTACTGCTCATTTATTGGGTGGTACTGTTGAACATGGATTTGTACGCGAATATGGTCATGCCAATGTGAAATTTTCTGAGAAGAAAGGCGTTTTTTTAGGTATTGAAGATTATGAGGATGTTTGGATGAGTCATTTTGATCAGGTTACGAAATTGCCTGAAGGATTTGTAGCTGTCGCTTCTACTGATGACTGCCCTATCACGGCGATGGCGAATTATGAAAAGAATATTTACTCAATGCAGTTTCATCCTGAGGTTACACATACTCCTTGTGGAAATATTATTTTGGAAAATTTTGTAAATCTGACCGGAGAAACAAGAGATTGGGATATAAATACTTACGTTGATCAAATTATTGGTGAAATCAAAACTAAAGTTGGCGATAAAAAAGTGTTCCTGATGATAAGCGGTGGTGTGGACAGTACGGTCGCGTTTGCGCTCATCTGTAAGGCAATAGGAGCAGAGCGGGTATACGGACTTTTTGTTGATACAGGGTTCATGAGATTGAATGAAAAGGAAGAAGTTTCTGCTGCTTTGAAAGAGCTTGGTGTCACAAATTTGCATGTTTACGATGCTGGAAAAGAATATATCGATGCTTTGAAAGATATTTACGAACCTGAGGCAAAACGAAAAATTATTGGAGATTTATTTTTGAGTATTCAGGAAAAAGTTTCAAATGAACTTGGACTTGATCCAAATGAGTGGCTTTTGGGACAAGGAACAATTTATCCTGACACTATCGAAACCGGTGGAACAAAACATGCCGATAAAATAAAAACTCACCACAATAGAGTAGAGAAAATTCAAAAACTTATCGAAGAAGGAAAAGTCATCGAACCTATCGCTCAGCTTTATAAAGATGAGGTAAGAATGGTTGGTGAAAAACTTGGAATCAAGAAAGAACTTGTTTGGAGACATCCTTTCCCTGGTCCCGGACTTGCTGTTCGTATACTTTGTGCGGAAGAAGCCGACTACTCAGAAGAATTGAAAAATGCCGAAGTGAAAATCAATGAGTTTTTGGCTAACAAAGGCTTTAAAGGATATATTCTTCCTATGAAAAGTGTCGGAGTTCAGGGAGATGAGAGGACTTATCGGCACCCACTTTTGCTGACAGGTAAGCCGTCTGATTGGGAGAGCCTATCCATATTGACTACTCAACTGACTAATCAATTCACTGACATTAATCGCGTGCTATTGTGCTTACAGCCTAGTGAAATCACTTCTACGGCTATTCATAAAAAATACTTAACTTCTGACAGAATTTTGACTACCCAGCGTGCTGATAAGATCGTCATGGACTATATTGCAGAAGCCAAAATCTTGAATGACATCTGGCAGTTCCCGACTGTACTTATTCCCCTATCTTTGGATAGCCGACCCGAGGAATGCATAGTCCTTAGGCCGGTAAACAGCCAAGAGGCTATGACTGCAAACTTCTACAGAATGGATTTTGAACTTCTTGCCGAACTTACTTCAAGGCTTGCAAAGGTTGATGGAGTTTATGGAATCTTCTATGATATTACGAACAAACCACCCGCGACTATCGAGTGGGAGTAAGTGTTATTTTTGTATTAATTGATAAACTTTCAGCATCAACTTAAAATAGTTTTTTATTTTCGGATACAATTCTCTTATAAATTTTTCACCGTAAGCGTGCGTGGTTTCATTGCGATCATCGACCATTGTGAGTAATTCCTCTACCTCTTCCGAAGATAAACTGTATTTGCTCAAGGTTTTGAAGCAATCTTTTGGAGAAATGGTCAGATCTCCTTTTTCTTCCCTCAAAAAAACTTTTGATGTTTTCCAGCATAACTCAAAAGAATATTCGAATCTTTTGATAGTCGCGTCACGAACAAGAATATTTTTCTGATCAAACATATCGATAGCTTCCTTGAGCGTATCCAGAGCTTTTTTAAATTCCCCCAATTTTAGATTTAGGGTTTTATCCATGTTATTTGGTTACTTAAAACATTTTGTTTAAATGGCTCATCCACATTGTTAAAGTTTATTATGTCCACCAAAAATGGAAAGGTTGATTCCTCGAAATATTCCTTTAATTTTCTGACGTCCATTTCTTTAACTTCCCCCATTATTCCCACATCTATATCTCCAAATTTATTTTCTCTTATGCTTGAACCAAACAAAAATATTTTGACATTTTTTTTATTACTAAAAAAATCCAATAGATTCTTTTTCAGTTGGTTATAATATTTTTCCTGTGTTTGGATCATAGAGTTTTGTTATTTTCCATGTGTACGATATTACTTTTTGTCTTCGTCTGTCAAATCTGCCCTAAGAAGACCCAAGTATTTCCTGCACTCTTTTTCGGCGCGGATTTAAACAATTAGTCAAAGTGTTATTTTCTCCGGCATCTTTATTTTCATGCCAAGGTATTTTTCCGTGAAGTCTTTGAAGTGAGTTGGATCATCTGTTGTGAGGAATGCTCTTGAGCCTTTTTTTGATAACTTCCCCTCTATTTCGGGGTGCCTTTCGAGGTATGTTTTTAGGCTTTCTGCCGTCACTTCTCCGGATTCGATTATACGGATTTTTTTACCTAAAATTCTTTTAAAATTTTTGATCATTAGCGGGTAGTGTGTACACCCGAGAATGAGCGTATCGACGTTATTGTTTTTTATGTCTCGAAGATATTTTTTTAAGATTGAATTAGCTTCCGGTTTGTTTTGCCAACCTTCTTCAATTAGCGGCACAAGTAGCGGGCAGGCTTTGCCGTAAACTTTTATATCTTTATTTAGTTTATCGATCTCGGCTTCGTATACTTTTGAGTTTATCGTGGCTTTCGTTCCCACCACTCCAATTCTTTTGTCCTTTGTTACCTCTATCGCCTTCTCTGCGGCCGGAATCAGAACGCCCAAGATTTTTCGATCTTGCTCATCTTTTCCTTTCAAATATTTTTCCTGAACATATCGAAGAGATGTGCTTGAAGCCGTATTGCATGCAAAAATGATGAGTTTTGCGCCTTTGCTAAACAAATAATCCACTGCTTGTTCTGAGAACATTTTGATGTTTTCCGTGCTGTGATTTCCGTACGGAGCTCTGCCACTATCCCCCAAGTACAAGTAGTCGTACTCAGGCAAAAGTTTGAGTATTGGTTTTAGGACTGTGAGTCCGCCGTATCCTGAATCAAATAGTGCAATCATTGCGCAAAATATACCAAAAATTGCTTTGCAGAGCCAGTTATAATATTATGTGGCCAATGTTTAATGATAAAAATAAAATTTTTGCTGTTTCGTTTGTGTTGATAGGCCTTGCTTTAGGGCTTCTTCTTACGTGGCAATTTAAAACTGAAGTTCCAAAGGGCAGTACTTTCCCCGTGGATGAAATTGATACGAGGAAGGATTTATTGAAAAATTTTCTTGATGAACAGGCCTATGCTCAGAGCAAAATCGTGTTTTTGCGTAACGAAATAGAAAAATCACAGAGCCTAATAGAATCAAAGACCAAGGATGTAAATATAGAGACTCTTGATAAGCTAAAGAGAAAAATTGGCCTTAGTGTTGCGGAAGGAGAAGGCGTCGAGATTGTAATAGATGACGGTCCAACTGCTTCCAGAGAAGGTGCGGAAATTTCCGATACATTGCTTGTGCAAGCTTCCGATCTTCGTGATCTTGTGAATATGCTGAATTCCGCAAAGTCTGACGCTATTTCTGTGAACAATCAAAGAATTATAGCGGAATCTTCTATCTCTTCGATTGGGACAAGCATTCTTATCAACAACACTTATATTTCTCCACCTTTTACAATAAAGGCTGTGGGAGACAGTGGCAGTATCATGCAAAGAATTATGAATGAAGCTTTGTTTCCTTTGATATACAAAAGATCGAAGAAAGGCGAGATTCGCTTTAAGGCTGAGCCAAAGGCTTTTTTGTCTATTCCTATCTACAATGGAGATCTTAAAACAAACAACCTAAATATCGTAAATAAATAATGAATAAAAGAAAAATTTACATATTGATAATCGCTATATTGCTTGGCAGTTTTATAGTAATCGAGGGGAGATCTTTTGATATTGTAAATAATATTATTTTGAGGGATTCGAAAAGCGATGTGTTTAAGGAAATCAAGGTTTTAAAGGAGGGAAATCAAAATCTTATGGATGAGATTAAAGATTTGGAAGCTACTCTTTCGAGCCTTTCCGACAAGGATTTGGCCGTAAAAACCATACAAAATGAGATCGAAAAATACAATAAACTTTCCGGAGAATATGCTGTTTACGGGTCTGGCGTTTCGATTTCGGTAAGCGGAAAAATCACTGCACCATGGATGGTAGATTTAATAAATGAACTTTTTCATGCCGGAGCTCAAGCTGTAAGCATAAATAGCATACGGATAACGAATGAATCTTCCGGATTCGATACTCTTCCGAAGGGACAGATTTACATAGATGGCACCATTTTGAGTCCTCCTTACGTTTTTAATGCGATAGGAGAAGCTATCACCCTGAATAATGCTCTAAGCGCAATAGGTGGTATTTTTGATAGAATAAGGGCAACATTTGGAGGCGTTTCCATAGTGCTAGAACAAAAGGATGTGATGGAAATAAACTAAAAGCTTATTTGTAGTACAAAAGAAGCCAAAGTGGCTGAAGTGCCAGAGTGAAAAGAAGGATTGTTAAAAGAATTCTCTTGTTGAATTTTTCTATCTTTACGTTCAAATGGACCTCTTTTATCTCTTTTTCTTTTGCCTCTATTTTTTCGCTCAACTCCTGTTTTTCTTTATCGCTTTGATACTTATCTCTGTGGAATTCGAGCATGGGAATACTACTTCTGAGCCGTGATTCGAGCTGTCCCACTCTGTAATTTGCTATTTCGAGGCGTTCTTGTTTCACATTTAACTCTTCTTTGACATCAAAATATAATTTTTTATATATCTCATGATCTTCTTTTGATGGATTTGCTTTAGTCTTAGCCTCAAAAACCTCCACCCTGTCTACATTGTCTACTGACGTGTCTACTGACGTGTCTATAGACATGTCTATAGACATCTCAGGCATAGACATGTCGACATTGTCTACTATAGCTGTAGACACCTGTCCACTCTTTAGTTTGCGTATTTCGCCTTTATTAAGCCAAATACGCCCATCTTCTACATGACTAGACAATTTTTTAGACTTTATATACCTGTCTAGTGTTCTTATTGACACTTTTAACAATCGGCTTGCGGCTTTTCGGTCTAGATTATATGTGGACAAGGTGCTGTCTAGTTGCATATCTATTATGTATTTAATGTCTATAGACAAGATATAGACATCTTTGCCATGATTTTATTCTCTTTGTCTATACGTGTCTAGTTGATTGTCCACTGAAGTCTCTTTATAATTGAATCGTTCTCATTCTTATTCCTACATTTCATGCGTTTTATTAATACCTTATTATTAGTAATTGTCTTCATTGGCACTTCAATGTCTTTAAATTTTAGCGTATTAGCTGAAAATTTTGATGATGCCTATGTCCATGAACTCTTTACCGGAGTAGACGTCTCTAAGGTCGAATTTGAGGGGATTTATCCTGGCAGTCAGCTTGGCGCCGACACTAAGAGTGGAGATTTTAATCGCGATGGGATCCAAGATATTGCAATTGCCGCGCCTTTTGCCTCCGTGGACGACAGAAAATGGAATGGGCAGGTTTTGGTGTACTTTGGAAAAAATGATTTTTTTGTAGATAAAGCCAATCTCTCTAATTTTACTGCAGATATCATTATTACCGGACGAAATTCCGGAGATCAGCTCGGGACTTCCATTGCTTCCGGTGACTTTAACGGAGATGGAGCTGACGACTTAGCAATAGGCGCTTATAATGCCTCAGCTTTCTATTCTTACGAGAAAGACAAGCATCCAGGACAGGTATATTTATTTTATGGAAAAAGTCATTTTAGCGAGAAAAATATAGATCTTTTATATAGATCCGCCGATTTTACGATGTATGGAGTTGATGATGGAGACGCTTTCGGAATGTCTATGGACACTGCCGATATCAATTCCGATAAGATTGATGATCTGCTTGTCTCTGCGCCTTTTTCGGATTCTCCTTCAGGAGAGAAGAGTGGAAATGTATATGTTTTTTATGGAAAATTTTCCGGTATTTCTTTTTATCCTTCTTTTTCTTCAAATGCGGATATTGTTTTTCACGGACAAGTTAAAAATGAAAGATTTGGGGCATCCATGGCGGCAGGGGATATAAACGGTGACAAAAGAGTTGATTTGCTCATAGGCGCCTACTATTCCGGCATTCAAAATATGGATAAAACCGGACGCGTATATATTTATGAAAATAAAAAAATCGAAAAAATTATCAATAAGCCTACAAATATAGTTAATGGCGTTTTTGACAAGGAATGGTTTGGTTTTTCTATTGCTACTGGAGATATAAATAATGATGGCAATAAAGATTTTGCAATTTCAGCTTTCCCTTACGAAGGACCAAAAAATAAAAGTCGCGTGGCTGTATATTATGGCAGAAGTGATTTTTCTAAAAAAAATGTAAAGGTAATTTCGCCTGATTTTGTTATTGAAAATCCTTTAAATGAGATTTTACTTGGTGCGAAAGTTTTGATGGAAGATATGGACGGGGATGGCTTGAGTGAGGTCATTGTTGGCGCTCCAGGGATAGGAAATTCTGTCAGCCTTAAAGAGGGAAATGTTTATGTTGTAAAGATTGACGAGAAAAAATCCCGCTATAGTATGAGAAAAAATGAATTTTCTTCAGTTATACATGGAGAAAATTCTGATGATTGGTTTGGGTTTAATTTGGATACTGTGGACTTTAACGGAGACTCTAAAAAAGATTTACTGATTGGCTCAAGATATTCTGATTTTCCAAATCGTATAAATGCCGGAAAGGCTTTTGTGTTTTTTGGCAATGATGGGTCTTTTGGCATAAAGAAGCCTGTTTCTGATCTTGATAATGAAAGAACTGTCTCAAGAGGGGAACTTGTGAAGATGGTAATAGACAGATTTGATTTGAAAAATAAAAAAACCGATAGCATACAAAAATGCTTGGATTATAAAGAATTCTGTCTTTTTAATTTCATGGCTATGTCTTCTTTTGACGACATAGCTCTCGATCCTGAGCTCATTCTTTATCCTGATGTTAAAAAAGAGAATCAGTATTATAATGAAATAAATATCGCTACCATGCTTGGGATTATCAACGGCTATCTAAATGACACAAATAGCCCCTTTAAGCCCGAGGAAACTATTTCCAGAGTAGATGCTCTGAAAGTTGTTTTAACTGCGACAGACCTTTTAGATCCGAAATATCGATTCGAATTGTCCAAGGAGCTTGGTGGAGATGATAATTTGGCTAGTCAACCTTCATATTTTGTTGATATTAACCCGAAAATAAGTTATATGTGGTGGTATCCGCGTTATGTGAATTTTGCGGTGGACAATGGTATTGTCGACAAGTATGAATACTTTAGACCTGACGAGCCTATCACTATGAAAGAGCTCGATAATATGATTGTTCGAACATTTTCTTTCATAAATAAGTAAGATGAAGAAATTAACGCATGAGGAGATACTCCAAATCAAACCTTCTGTCGAAGACGTAAGTAAAGCCAAAAGAAGTCCTTTTGTGGCCGTACTCGATAATGTTAGAAGCCTTTATAATGTAGGTGCTATTTTTAGGACATCCGATGCGGTAATGCTCGAGAAACTTTATTTGTGTGGGATCACGGGACAACCACCAAGAAATGAAATTTCGAAAACCGCTCTTGGCGCTGATGAAATTGTTCCATGGGAGTATTCAGACTCGGCCGTGGACGTGATAAAAAAACTCAAAAAAGACGGCTATACAATATGCGCCGTAGAGCTTGCACATGAGAGTATTTCGTATGAGAAGGCTGATTTTAATTTTCCGCTTTGTCTTATTTTTGGACATGAAGTTGAGGGAATATCTGATGAAGTGATGGAGCTTGCGGACATGGCTGTAAAAGTACCGATGCTCGGACGTGCAAATTCTTTGAATGTTGAGACGTGTTATGGAATAGTGGTTTATGAAGTTTTAAAAAAATTGAATGAAAAAATTTAGTATTTTTACGTGGAGTATTATTGTCGTTATTTTTTTTCCCCTTGTTCTTGGGCTTTTTTATTTTGTCGGGGTTCCAAGGTTTCGTGACTATATCGAATACAATACGGGAGATAATGCTGTGTGGGCAGGACATGAATGGGTAGAGGAAGGGAAGACTTTTTATGAGATAAAAAACTTTGTTGATAATTTGCGGAAACATCAGATTTCAAATGTTTTTTTACATGTCGGCCCTATTCTTGAAAACGGCCAAATAGAGCAAAAATCATATGTTTATTCCTCTTATTTTTTGAGGCAGGCGAAGGGAATAAACAGCAACATAAAATATCAAGCGTGGCTTGGGCAGATTCGTGGCAAGCTTGATTTGGACGATGAAAATATCCGAAGAAATGTGGCTAATCAATGTCGTGTTTTGGCCCAGTTTATCGGCTTCGACGGCATCCACTTTGACATAGAACCTATGTCCGATGACGATAGTGGATTTATAAAATTACTTGAAGAATGCAAACAAAATATGTCTGAAGAAAAAGTTTTATCTGTGGCATTGCCGGATATAATTCCGGAATCTTTTTTGTGGTACACGCAGAATGTTTTAAAATTTGATAATGTTAATTCGGAGATAAATTATAAAAATGTGGCGAAGTATGCCGATGAAATAGTAGTAATGCTGTATGACACAAAACTTCGCTCTGATTGGCTTTATAAAAAGTTTATAGTCGAGGAGGTTTCCAGAATCACTTCTCTTCTTAAAAATCGAAAAATTTATTTTGGAATTCCCGCATACGAAAAAGGAAGCGAGAATTTCGATCCTAAAATCGAAAATGTAAAAAATGGAATACTTGGAGTCATTATGGGACTTGATAATGCAAGGAGTAATCTTGATAGTTTTGCCGGTATAGCTATTTATCCGTATTGGGAAATATCTGACGATGAATGGAAAACTTTTAATAAATTATGGCTTAATAAAAATGATTATGTCGATTAAATTGAGCTTTACAAATGAGGCTAAGGAACAAGTGGGGGAACGCATTTTTAAGCCTTTGTTCGCGCGTTTTTCGGAGATACTCGCGACTAAAATAAAGAAGATCATCGCAGAAAAAATCGGAAAAATTTCTCTAATTATCGTTAATGACAAAAAAATACAAAAAATAAATAAAGAGTTTCGTGGCTTCGACAAGCCAACAGATGTAATTTCTTTTGAGTACATGGAAGATTCTTCTGCCGTACATGGTGGAGATGAGATATTAGTTGGAGATATATTTATTTCTTTGGATACCGCGAAAAGACAGGCTAAAGAACGTGATCACAGTCTTCAAAAAGAACTTGAAGTTTTGTTTGTACATGGACTTCTTCACGTTTTTGGATTCGATCATAATGACGATAAAGAAGAGGCTGAGATGGAGAAATGGGCCAAGAAAATTCTTGGATAGATCTATTGTAGGCTTCGCTTCGCTCAGAAGTGGCAGAGCCACATTCTTCGCTTGCTACGCGCTCGCGCCGTGCGCTCGCCTATAATAATGCGTCCAAATCAACACTTTGCCAGTCGTCTGAGAGCTCTGATTTCCTTTTTAGAGACAGCGCTATTCTTGGAGGAAGTAAATCTTCAAGATATTTTTGCGAGCCTGCACCTTGAATCTTTGAGGTTTCTTTTCTTCTGGTAAGCTCAAAATCCATTTTGTGCATATTGAATTTTATCTTGCGCTCAGTCCCTATTTCCAGCTCCTGCATGCCAATATCGATGAATAAAGGGTGGGTTTCGTCTTCGATTATTTCCCCTCCTGCCGAGATGATTCTTTGTACGATTTCTTCAAATGCGTCATCTCGTCCGGCTGACCTTGTCTCATCTATTTCCCTCATTGCTGGTTTTTTTCCTCCTACTCCCATGTTTTTTTGCGTTATATGCTATAATCCAAGTATGACTTATAAAGGGAAAAAAATAAACAAAATTTATTCTTCGGGTGAAGGATATGATTTATGGGCCGAGTATTATGACAAAACTTTGTCATTTTTGAATAGCCTAGAGGGCAACGAGTTGAATTTGATTCTTAGCTGTGTAGAAGGCAAAAAAGTCTTGGACTTGGGATGCGGTACGGGCAGGGGAATCAAACATTTGTATGATTTTAAGGCCGCGGATGTTTACGGAGTTGATGTCTCGAAAAAAATGCTGGAGATTGCAAAAAAGAAATTTAAAAAAGCTAATTTTATCCTTGCAGATGCCGAGAATTTGCCCTTCGAAGATGAATCTTTCGATGTTGTCACCGCTCTTTTTCTTATCGTTCATGTCGGAGATTTAAAGAAAACTTTTGAGGAAGCCTATCGAGTTCTTAAAAATGGCGGGTTTTTTATCTTGAGCAATATCAATCAAAGAAAACCGCCAAAATTGAAGATTTATAATGATGAAGTTATCATAGAATCTTTTTACCATATGCCAAAACATGTTATCTCCGCCCTTGAAGATTCTTTTTTTGATATAGAAATCGATGAACTTGTGTACGAGGATGGCGTATGGATAAACCAAATCATAAAAGCTGTCAAAAGGGCTTAATTGACAAGAACGTCGTCTTCAAATAGCATTGTCATGCTTTATTTTTTTATTTTATAGATATGAATAAATTTATTCGCAATTTTATCACTTTGGGAACTACGTTGGTGATTTTCTCAGGATGTAGCCTTTTTGGGATTAATCCTGAAAAAGATGGAGATAAAATCGTAAAAGAAGGACTTAGTAATTTTTATGATGTACGCGTCTCTTCGTTTTCAGGAAGTTTGAAAAGTGGCGTCGTGGATAATACGACCGGAGATTTAAATTTTGATCTTTCTTTCTCAGGTTCAAGTGATTTTCAGGATCCTAAAAATCTTCTTTTGAATTTGAAACTTGATGGAACCGGATTTATGGGGGAAAACAGCGAAAATCTTTCCGGAGAAGTAAAGATTAATAAATCCGATTTGTATTTCCTTGTTTCAAAAATCAGCTCTTTTGGAGGAATGATTACGGAAGATGTTACTAAACCTCTACTCGGACAATGGTGGAGGACTCAACTGCCGCAGGATATTGTTGATTCTTTACAGAAATCTTCTATTTTCGGGGACGATTCAAAACTTACCCCTGAGGAGATAAAACTTAAGAAATTATTGAAAAATACTCAGTTTTTTAGTGGCGCAAAATATATGAGAGAAATCAGTGGAGAATATCTATATGAAACAGCATTGGACAATGAAGCTGTAAAAACTTTTGTAGATGAATCAAGAAAAATATACGGAGAAGAGTCTACTGTAGAACAGATGAATATTCTTGATGCAAATCTTAAGAATAGTGAATTAAAAGCTACTTTCTGGGTCGGAGTCGAAGATAAGACGGTTCACAAGGCGGAAATTAATATCAATGCAAATGACACTATTTCCGGTATGAAATTGGATGTTGCGTTCAAAGCATCAATATCTGACATCAATGTACCTGTGACTGTCGAAGCTCCGGAGGGCGTCAAAGAATTCGATCCTATGGCTTTGTTTAGCGGAGTTGCTCAATAAATTTCATGCCTGATTTATCTAAAATAAGTTTAAAACCAAAGAAGGATATGCCTGTAGTTTCAGGTCATCCGTGGATATTTTCCAATGGAATATCCAAGTGCGAAGCTACGCGTATTGGTGAGATCGTAGAGGTTTTTTCCGATGGCGGAGAATATGTTGGGACAGGATATTTCAATCCAGCCGGATCTATCAGTGTGCGAATTTTGTCGAGAGATAGATGTGAAACTTTCGATAGTGCGTTTTTTGAAAAAAGATTTCGTAAACTTGATGAACGTAAAAAGAATATTATTCCGAAAAATACAACAGGATACAGGCTTTGTTATGCTGATTCCGACGGCCTTCCGGGGCTTATTGTAGACAGATATGACGATGTGTTTGTCTTCCAAATTCATACTGCCGGAATGGATAATTTTAGAGATGAGATTATTTCTGCGTTGAAATATATATTTAAACCTTCCGCTATTGTGGAAAGGTCTGATGTCAAAATACGCAGGCAAGAAGGGCTAAAAGTGCTTACACCTATTGTTCATTTTGGGGAAGTGAATAGTGAAATTATTTTCGAAGAGAATGGAATAAAATTTTACAGTGATGTTTTGGGCGGACAAAAAACAGGATTTTTTCTTGATCAAAGGGATGCAAGAAAAAAACTTTTTGAGATGTCCGATGGGAAAAAAGTATTGAATTTATTTTGCTATACTGGTGCTTTTAGTCTTTATGCCGCCAAAGGTGGTGCTGAAAAAGTCGTATCGGTCGATAGCTCAAAAACCGCTACAGAGCTTGTAAAAAAGAACTTCGAATTGAATAAACTTGATGCCGGAGAAGTCGTCGTCGCTGATGTTTTTGATTTTCTTTCGACTGAAGAAATAAAAGCCGGAGATTTTGATATTATCGTTTGCGATCCCCCCGCTTTCGCAAAATCCGGCGGGAATGTGCAAAAAGCTTTAAAAGCTTACATGGATTTGAATAGAAAATGTATGGCTTTACTTAAAGAAGACGGGGTTTTGTTTTCAAGTTCTTGTTCAGGAAGAGTTTCTATTGATGATTTTAGAAATACGCTGAAAATCGCGGCAGGAGGCGCAAAAAAAGATGTTCAAGTGGTCTCTACAATAGGTCAAGCCGTAGACCATACCGATAAATTATCTTTTCCTGAAGGTAGGTATTTAAAAACGCTAATTTTGCAAGTTCTGTAGCCATAAAGTTAACTTTCCACGGAGCGTTGACTTATTTTAAGAATCCCGTATAATCCTATTATGATTTAAAAAATATATGAGTACCTCTGATAATTCGGATGTCCCGCTGCCTGTCAACTTTGAAAGGCTTGTAGACAGCGTTCTCTCGAAAAAACCTGTCTTAAAAAAGATTGTCGAGAAGTATGGACATAAAACTCTCCATGAATACGCGCAGGATTATATAGATGTAAATAGGGGACCCGGTTTCGCAAAAAGACAGAACGAATTTTTGGCCGTGTTTCGGAAATCCATAGTGCGTTTATTGGGCAAAGATACTGCCAATGCGGCGACACAACAATTGAAAAAAAGATATTTTGTTTCTACTGCCGATCATCACGGACCTGTAACTTCTCCGTTTTTCATAAATGGAAATTTGGTTACAGCTGTTCCTTATTTCGGGAATCCGGATCCTTTGCTTAGATATATTATAGTTTTGTCTTGCGGAAATGTTTCTCTAAATAATTCTTCTTATCCGAGAGGTCTTTTGTTTACCGCTTATGAAAAAGAAAGAATCATAAATCATAAAGTTTCATTTTTCCCAGCAAGCGATAGGCTTTGCCCTGTTTTTGAGTTTAGGTCTTATACTGCTGATGACATAAATAATGCTAAAAAAAATATAAATGAAAAAGTGAGGATTGGAGAATTGGGGCGGCCTTATGCGAATAAGATTGGGGGAATCCTAGATGAAATCTATTTGAATCCGGAAGTTTTGGGATGCAAAACTTTCTCGGAACAAGTCACCAAGACAAATTTCAATTTATGGCAAAAATTCTTTGAACCAAGCCATGTTACTCCTCCGGATTTGATTTATCTTGAGCAAGAAAAACTTGTCATGGAGCTTCTACAGACGAAACATTTTGATCAAGATACTGTTATCAGACATATACTTTTTGATGAAGATTTTGACGTATTGATGAAAAAATATTTCGATGGAATTCAGGGAGCTTTCGACCTTGAAAAGAAGCTTGGAACATATTTATTTTGGGCTTTACCAAAAGGATCTAAGTATCGTATTCAACTTTGGAGAAGTGGAGGGGAACTTGTGAGCGAAGACGGGAATTATAGAGTAAAATTGACTCCTGAAGGGCTTAGGGAAGCGTTCGGCAGGAAGGAACTTATTCCAAGCATGATGCTTTGCTATATTGTTCTTTCTTTCTATTATGGGATTAAATGCCTTGGTGGTTTTAGCCAAGTGAATTATTTGACTGAAATGAAGGATGCCTACATCAAAATGCAAACTGACAGGGGCTATTACAGAAGCGTTGAGGTGTGTGCCAGGGCTCAGACAAAAGAAATGGGAGGTGACTTCGCTTTAGCGTTCTTAAAGTGTCCAAACGGCAAAATTATTCCTGCTACGGGGATTGATTTGGTTCTTTATGGTGCTCCTGACACATGGTCTCGTCTCGTTCATAAGTCTGATGTTCTGACTATGAAAGAAGCTGTTTACTCACTTATGCCTGAGTTTTATAAAATCGTTTATCCGGAAAAGGACAGGGATCCGGAGCTCTCTGCTATTAATTCGGAAGATGCGACAAGGATTTTGAATCTTGAGGGAAAATTGGAGCCTTGTGCAGAAATTAAAAAAGAAGACGGCTGAGACATGCGGTATTAAATTGGTCGCAATTGCTGAACGAAGCTCGAACCTATTTTAGGGGATCTGGAGGCTAGCCTCCAGAGGAAATTTTGAAAACACCCTTGTAGGCGCGCGGTGCGGCCGGCCACCGCGCGCCTGAAGTATTGTTGCGAAAAATGCGCCGCCCGAAAGGGGGCGGGCGGCGCAGGGGAAGCCACTCTAAAATATCCTCCTTTTTCGGGGCGGGATGATCTTATGTACCTAAAATGCTATTTCACTTAGTGCTTTCTCGCAAAAATGGTCTCCATTTAAAGCATTCCATCGCATAAAACATTTTTCATCTCCACAAATTGTCTCATGAGTATTTTCATCATAATGATCACTTACTCCAAACAGATGAGCTGTTTCATGCCAAATGGATTTTTCCTCCAGGCACCTATTGATACAAACATTTCCTACGGCGACTCCATGAGGTGCCGATATATGATACTTGTTACCGCTAACCACTACTATTTTACAGTTTTTTAGCTTCATTCCTTTGGCAAAGCCATCTTCTAAAAGCCTGTAAGCTGATGGCTCATCATCTCCGAGATATATTTGCTTCTTTTTTACCTAATCGACTGATGAAAATTTAAAAAGGACCTTTAAAAAGGCATCTATACTACTAACTCCCTCTTTATCAGATGAACAAAAAAAATCAAATACTTTCCCCATGTAATCTATAAATCCTTCGCCACTTGTCACAGACACTATCCCCATCGGCAATAAATCAGTAAATTGGTGAAGAATTTTTTCAATTTCATCATTACTAATTTTCTCTAGGGCAAAATTAAAATAAGTGATGTTCATAGTGATTATTTGTAATACGTTAATTCCAGAATTTGCTTGGAGTATTCCCTGATTTTCTTTCGTGTCGCAATGTCCATTATTCCCATATTGATTATTGCCGGAACGGATAGTCCGGCATATTTTTTTGATTTTTTAAATTTCTTTCTGAGAAAAATGAAAAGAATCAATGTTTTTCTCAAAACCTCTGTTTGCTCTTCAAGAAATTGGAAATCAACATTCGGCAACTGAGCCAATGTATCACTGGGGTAAGGTTTAGTTGCTTTCTTAAGCCGATCAAAGAAACCACCATGCACAAACTCATTTCTATAATCGAACAATGTTTTTAGATTCTTTCTGATTTTCGGGAAGTCCTTTTTGTAGTGCTCGGCTAAAAGTATTTCAACTCGCTGCACTATCTTATGCCGCCCATTATCATTCTTACGTCTTGAAAGCAAAGTTTCGTATAAAGTGACGATTTCAGCACATTCCTTTTGCCAAGTCATAACTTTTTTTGATCTTTGATACTGTTCAAGCTCACTAAAAAGCAAACAGGCAATACTCAGCCTCCATTGCTCTCTATCCCATTTCAAAACCTCATCCGCGCGCCAATTTATCCCCATTATTTCAGGGGTCAACAGTTTATAAAATTCTGTAAATTTCTTGTTAGAAAATTTTTTATCTTCACTATGAAATTTTGATTTTTCATGAATACCAAGCTTTGTTTTCTCAACTGTTACGCCAAGTCTGCTGACATGAAACATAACAGGGAGCGATATGTCTGAGAACAGATTGACTATAAAAAGGCTTTCGTAACGACTCCCCCAATTTTCATTGGAATAATCCGGTAATAACATTCCCCACGTACTCTCTGCGTATGACTGCTTATACAAATCTTCGTTACTTGTGGAGAAGTAATTTTTGACCACATTTTTATTAAGAGGTTTGATCTCTTTTTTTATCAGCTCCAAAAACTTAACCTCACCTATTTTTTCGAGATTCCAAAACTCAAAATCACCAAGCTTTTTACGTTTACCGCGTATTTTTACTTGATAGCCCGGGAATGATAGGAAAATTTTGCGCACATTTATTCTTTTTCAAAAATACTGGTCTGGTTTGGAGGTTCAATTTTTGCTATGGAGATCACTTTCAGCTCAGGCAAATCGTATGGGCCATCTCGCTTTACTATGGCCGTTAAAAGCACCTGACTATCCTCAAGAAATTCATGGTATTGCGTGATGCTGGTTTCAAAATCGAACGTAGTGCATTTTAGAGTTCTTTCCTTATATTTAAAACCCAAATCGCCATATCCTTTGTTTATTCTGGTGATTTCACCTGCAATAGTGACGGTAGCACCATCACGCAATTCAGGAAAAATTGATTCCTTTTCTAATTCTTCAAAATATTTTTGTTTGTTTTCGCATTTTATTTCCAATGTGCCTTCGCCGTAACGAATCTCAACTTTTTCTATATTTTCACTCAAAGGCCCAACAATTTTTTGTGAGCCATAAATAAAGTTTTTACTTTGACATAGAGCTAAAACATTTGGGTTCTGAACATATT